>OLRD01000492.1_pt1 | contig 32425 bp, 34 predicted proteins | sample 1672051 | NCBI WGS metagenome assembly OLRD01 (sample SAMEA3136640, study PRJEB25190) | human gut metagenome | biome: human gut; feature: human-associated habitat; material: faeces | place: Austria | collected 2013 | reverse complement strand
CCGCCATTGACGAGTATTCCCGCTATCGCGTCCTGGGCGCTTACGAGGAACAGAGCGCCTTTTCCTCCGCGGACTTTCTAAGCAAGGTCGTCAAGCATTTTGCCCGCAAAGGCGTTGCTGTCGAGTGTGTTCAGACCGATAACGGTTTTGAATTCACCAATCGCTTTTCCAGCAGCCAGCGCGACTTGGAAACCCTCTTTGAGGCAACAGCCAGACAACTGGGAATTCGCCACAAGCTCATCCGCCCCTATACTCCCAGGCACAACGGAAAGGTGGAACGCAGTCATCGTGAGGACCAAAAGCGCTTTTACGACACACACCGTTTCTATTCCCTCGTCGACTTTGGTGGGCAGCTAGCTGCCCACCAAAGTCGAAGCAACTCCCGCCCCATGCGTCCTCTCCGCTGGGCTGCTCCCAGAGAGTTCCTTTCTTCCTTCCCTGTCCAATATGTTTGACAAACCTACACTTTTTTATCTGGTTTTTCCTCGCGCTTGCACGCTATTTTGCATGGTCTGATTTTCTATAAATTACAAGAAAATCTGCGCCGATTTTCGTTTTTTTCGGCCTACCCTTAGTCAGGGTAAGCCCCCCTGCCCAAAAGTCGTTTTTTGCGACTTTTCCCAAGCGTTTTATAGCGGGTATTATTATAGTGGAGGGAAAGGGGGATGTCAATGCGAACGGGGGGAAGTCAGAAATGAATGGAAATGATTTGCAAAAAAAGCTGAGTTATGATAAGATGAACACAAAGTATGGTGGATGAAAGCGAAATATGGAGGGAGAACATGAAAAAGATACTATCCATGTTGATTGTGCTGATGCTGACACTTGCTTATGCGACCGCCGCCATGGCCATAGACATCAGCGGTCTCTCCTATGAGGAATTGCAGGAGCTGCAGACTCAGGTGGAGGAACGCTTGGCGGAATATCGGCGGCAGTATGCTATTGAGCATGGTAATCGTCGGATTGATCTGGGAGAAGAGCCTGTCATTTTGTATAAAAAAGACAAGCAGCAGTTGGAACCTGTGATTGAACGCATTGATGAGAGTGCGCCGAAAGATACAAAATTGCTCTGGTATTCATCTGATGAGGAAATTGTTACGGTATCTTCCAAGGGCGTGCTGACGGCAGTTGATCAGGGTGATGCGGAAATAACCTGCGTGGCGGAAGATGATAATACGATTTTTGCAATCCTTCCTGTTCAGGTACGTTTGCATGTGAGTAAGGTGACATTGCCGGAGTCCACGGTGACGCTTCTGTTGTCGGATGACCCGGAAACGGCTCGCTGTTCTTTGGCTGCAACGATATCGCCCGAAAATGCTTTCTGCAAGGAAATCATTTGGTCATCCGATGACGAAACAGTGGCGACGGTTGACAGCAACGGCCATGTCCAGGCAAAATCTTTGGGTACAGCCAACATTAAAGCGATGTCGGCTGAGGAGGGTTCAAAGCAAGCAGCTACCTGTAAGGTGAGGGTCAATCAGGCTGTTGCAGGTATTATTCTGGATCACAAAGAAATCACGCTTGACAATGGCAAAACACAGAAACTCAAGGCATCCGTGCTGCCGGAGAATGCGAGCCAGCAAAAGGTTACATGGTCATCAACGAATGAAAAGGTCGCCACGGTCAGCAGCTCCGGTACCGTTACAGCGAAAGGCAACGGTACATGTGCCATTATTTGCAGCGCGACAGACGGCAGCAACCGGGAAGCAAGATGCATTGTCAAGGTCATTCAGGCGGTCAAATCCATCAAGCTGGATTGTAAGTCCACAGTCTATTTAGCAGAAGGAGAGAAGCTCAAGATCCGAGCAACGGTAAGCCCTGAAAATGCAACGGATACGACTGTGAATTGGCACTCGACGGATCATCGGGTTGTAGGCCTGGACAGCGGGGACGCCTATGGGGTGACATTCAAGGCCGTCAGAAACGGGGAGTGTGAGATTGTCTGCACAGCTAAGGATGGCAGCGGTGTGTCGGAGCGAGTCAAGGTGGTTGTGGAATCATCGGAAGCTATTGAGCCAACTGGGTATGGCAATTGGGGTACCTCCTATGGAACACCTTGGTTTTCATGGGAGTATAAAAACACGAGCCATGAGCGTACAATTGACGGCATTACCATTCGATATTACGCGACAGATGTCTATGGCAACAAGATGAAAGGGTATGGTTGGAGTGACATTTATTACGAGGAAATTATCAATCTAACCATCAAACCGGGCAGCAGCAAATATACGCCCAAGATTAAGGCGTACCAATTTGAGGGCGCAAAGAGAATCTATGCGGCAGTTGTCAAGGTTCATTTTACGAATGGAACTTCGGTTGATATTGAGCCAAGTTATTGGTATCTTGATTACTGAAAAAGATATTGATTGAAGGGAAAAGCGGAAGTGTGCGATACACTCCGCTTTTTCGTAGCTAAAGCAATAGCCAAATAGCGGTTGTTATTTGCAATAATTACCAATAAATTTGACATCATTTTCAGATAATATATGTATTTTATGTAAATTATTATCATTATATATATGTTTTATAGCCATCATTTATCAAACAGCAATAATAATATATGTATTTTATAGCAATTACAACGGTTTCAGCTATTCTTGGCTCTTTGTTCAAGGTGAATCAACTAAGGCAAGTTCGAAAAAACTAACCTCTTAAAACAAGTGAATACCTCCCCCGGATATATCTACATTCCTTGTATTATAAGGCTTTTCGATATGGCGTAAAAAAGCGTCTGTCTGCTTATGGGTGAAGCAACAGACGCTCAACAATAATTTCAGTGCTGAAAAAAAGCAATAGTTCGCTAGGAATTTATTTCCTGTTCATAGGCTTTTACTCGCCTATAAAAAGTATTAGGCCGCAAGCCAAGCTTTCCCATAGTTTCCCTCGCAGTTTGTTTTCCTTCCCTCCATGCCTGATATTCACGCACAAATGCCTCTTGATTTACTTGTATGGGCTGGCGGCCCTTATATCGTCCCTGCGCCTTTGCTATGGCTATTCCCTCCGCCTGCCGCTGCAAAAGCTGTTCCCGCTCAAATTGCGCCAATCCGGCAAAGATCGTAAACATTAACCGGCCCTCTGCCGTCTCTGTGTTTACGTTCTCTTTCTGGCTGACAAATGCCACTCCCTTCTTTTCCAACTGCTCTACCAGCTCCAACAAGTCTCTGGTATTACGGGCAAAGCGGCTGTAGCTTTCTACTACAACTGTATCTCCCTCCCGGATATAATCCATCATCTGCTTTAATTGGGGCCTGTCTGTATCTTTGCCGCTGATCTTCTCCCTATAGACACGTTCTACACCTAAAGATTCTAACAATAATTCCTGTCTGGCCGTGTTCTGCTCCTGTGTGCTTACCCTGATATATCCAATCTTTGCCATTTTCCGATCTCCTTTGCTGTAATGTGATTAGTATACAGTCATCTCACATTTGTGTCAATAGCATATATATTATTTATGAAATATTTCAAATATGAAAATCAAACTCGTATGACATAAAAAACGGCTGTTTTTTAATGTGTCAATAGAATATGCTCTAATGAAATTCATTCAGCACAGCACATAATAAAAGCGGAGGTTTCTTCCCTCCGCCATGGGTCAATCGTCATAATGACCTTTGCATTGTGCAATGATGATTGCTCCGTCATTTTCCCGGTATACAATTCTATTTACACCATCTATGCGCCTGCTCCACCACCCGGACAAATTTCCTTTCAGCGGTTCCGGTTCTCCTATACCCTCAAAGGTGCTGCGTTGTATATCCTTCAAAATAAGGTTTATCCGCTTCAATGTTCTTTTGTCCTGTGTCTGCCAGTATAAATATTCTTCCCACGCCTGTTCATGCCACAATAGCCGCATACATCAATCCTCAACCAATTCATGCTCCACAAGCTTTGCCGTGCCGTTATCAATGGCAGAAGTCACCCGTGCAAGATGCGCCATGTTGGAAGAGCTGTAAAACGGGTCTGCATTGACTTCAAAAGGGATTCTATGTTCACGGCTCACCTTTACGGCAAACATGGTGAATGCCGTGCTCATGGTCAAACCCATATCTTTACAGACGCTTTCCATGCTCTTTTTCAGATTGCTATCCATGCGGAAATTGACCATTGTTGTATCAGCCATAATCACACCTCCTTATTTTTGTAAAGCATTTTTTAGTATTTTGCTTTACATCCCTATTATATTCCCCACAAGTTTCCCTGTCAATGCAAATTTTTGTGCATCTTGTTTTCTTTTTCAGATAAACAATTCCCCTGTACCTATCCACTCTAAAACCATAACAAGGTGCTGTGAATTTTCCATATTGCATATCCTATTCCTCCGCTGTGTTATTCTTGACAACGAAACAGACACCACAATCAAAAGCCCACCATTTTTTGTTGTAAAATAAGGGTTTTCTTGTCGTTGACATCGTGGAGGTCATAGGTTCGAGCCCTACTAATCCCACCATTGTAAAAGCGCTTAATCCGGAAGGGATTGAGCGTTTTTCTTATGTTATGGAAAAGCATCTTCAATACAACACCTGCTCTTTGGTCATCTGCCTGATCCATGCGGGATTTTATCAACCTTTATGGCATTACAAGGTGCGTTCACGGTACTGTCAAGAGTTATGCGCAAAATCGGTTTGCAGACTCCGGCTGAATGAGGTCAGCCAGCAATAGAGACGTCTTCCAGAGCCGCCTCCAAGTGCTTCATGTTCATGTACTTCTTGTTGCCCCACTGGGTGCCGGCTACATGTCGCAGTCGGGCACAGACCAGCATCAGGGCAGAATTTCCATCAGGGAACGTCCCCACCACACGGGTCCTGCGGCGGATCTCCCGGTTCAACCGTTCAATCACATTGTTGGTGCGGATCCGTGCCCAATGCTCATAGGGGAAATCACAGTAAGTCAGCGTTTCCTCGATGTTGTCCTCCACCTTCCTGGCAGCTTCCTTCAGCTTCATTTCCTTCAGCTGAGCGACTACAGCCCTGGCCTTTTCCCTGGCAGCCTTCTTGTTTTCCTGTGCATGGATGGCCTTGAGCATCTTGGCTGCAAAAGCCACTCGAGATCAGAATTCCAGTTGGCGATGCCGTAGAACATGGCCACGGCTGCCAGGGACGGTGCCCAAATCGGCAAAGTGATGCGAAACAGCACAATGAAGGGATTGGCTCCATCATTGTAGGCGCTTTCTTCCAGCGATTCAGGAAGCTGCTGAAAGTAATTGCGCAGAATAAACATGTTGTAGGCGCTCATGACGTTTGGAAGGATCGGCGTCAGGAAGGTATCCAGCAGCCCCAGGGCCTGAACCACCAGGAACGTGGAAATCAGCCCTCCATTGAAGAGCATGGTGAAGAAAATCATCATGAAAAAAACTGACGTCCCCCGCATGCTCTTGAGCGAAAGAGGAAAGGCGGTGAGCGCCGTGAGCAATACGCTTAGCAACGTGCCAAACAAGGTGCGAAGGATGGTATTGGAGTAGGCGACGTAGATTTGCCGGGTCTTGAAAATCATGGAATAGCTCAGGGAAGTCGGTCTGCGAGGGACCAGAAAAAGTCCGCCGGTCATGGCCTCCCGCGAATCGCTGATGGAATACATCAGCACATGCCAGAAGGGATAGATGCAGGCGAAGGCAAACAGCGTCAGCAGGAAAATGATGATACCATGTCCTACGCGCTCGCCCATGGTGCGTTTGATCTTCATGCCCATTCACGCCCCTTTCCTCACATGATCCCGCTTTCGGGGTCAATTTTCTTGGCAATATAATTGGTGACCAGCACCAGCACAAGCCCGATGGCAGACTGGAACAGGCGGCGGCCGTGGACTCCGAGAACTTGCGGCTTTCCATTCCCAACCGGCATACATAGGAGCCGATGATACCCGCTACCATACAACCAGATAATTGGAAACCGCGAAGATCTGGTCAAATCCGGCGTACATCATTTCGCACACACGGAAAATCAGCAGCGTCACGATAGTTGACCTTAGCGGCGAAAGCGTAATGTGCCACAGCTGGATCCAACGGTCGGATCTGTCAATCTGGGCCGCTTCACAAAGTTCCTGATCAATTCCCGCAATAGCTGCGAGATATACGATGGTTCCAAAGCCGCCGCTTTTCCACAGGTAGGAAATCAATCTGACCGCACGAAAGCTGTTTTTATCCGCCAGAATATTGGGTACCGGCCCTTCCAGGCCAAAACTGCGCATCAGGGCCCTATCGCCGGCCATGGCGCATGGAATGATCCCGATATGATGGTTGTGGGCCTCAAAGGCGAGGGATATGTGGGCCAGATCGGCGGAGGATGCACCGTAAATGAATACAGCGCGCATTTTTCGCTGTGGTGCATGCTTTCTGCCCCGCTGCTGCTGGGGCACGATGTGCGCAAGGATATGCCGGAAATTGATGAGATTGTGCTCAATCGAGAACTCATCGCCATCAACCAGGATGACCTGGGGGTGCAGGCATACGCTCTTCCGCCCATGAGCAACGGTGATATCGTGCTGGCCAAACCGCTGTATGGCGGCGACATCGCGTTCTGTCTCCTGAACGAAACCGATGCCGCAAAACAGATGATCCTTTCCTGGGACTACTGCGGCTGGGAAATGACCGATACCATCCACCTGCGCGATGTCACCGCCCATCGGGATTTGGGAAACTTCCTGCACGGAGCGCATTTTGACGTACCCGCACATAGCGCTATCGTATTGCGTGCGCACCGGGTTTGACGAAACAATTGGCATCCTCTGAAAACGGCCCTGTGGCGGCATTGCAAGCGGGCGGACGCGTAAACCAGCGTCCGCCCGCTCTGTTCTGTTTGTCAGCATTACTTTTTGTCGAGCACTTGTCCCATCATCTGGTCCACCATGCTCAGCATGCGGGGCAGATGGAAGGGGCCCTTAAACGTGCTGCCCTTGGTGGAGGGCATCGTGGGCTTGCCGTCGCGGCGCAGGTATCCGTACCACTCGCCATATTCCGGGTCGCTGAACACGCGCTTGCAGTATTCCAGCGTTTTGGTGAACCAGTCGTAATACTTCTCCTCGCCGGTATCGCGATAGGCCATCATGGAGGCGATGAGGATTTCGTCATGCGGCCACCACAGTTTCATATCGTGTTCATAGGCTTCGGGCGGCAGTCCCTTGCAGTCGATAAAATAAAGGAGGCCGCCGTATTCCTTATCCCATCCCGCTTCGATGGCATCGTTAAACACGCCTTCCGCCATGGCGTGCAGCTGCTTGTCGCCCAGGTAGTTGGCATACTCCATCAAAAACCAGCTGCACTCGATATCATGGCCCGGATTGACCACGCGGCCCTCGGTCACATCGCCGCGGAATTCGCCGTTGGGACCGACGCTTTCCAGCGTGCAGTGCATCTCCGGCTTGCGGTGGTATTTGAAAATCTCCTCCACGCACTCGCGGGAACGCTCGTTGTACAGGGCGGCGTTGTCCGGGTCGGTGCGGCGCAGCACGGAACTGATATTGAGGTAGATCATGGGGTTGGCCAGAGCACGGCCCGGGCGCGTAGCCGGGTCGGTTTTGGGGCCCATGCCCACAGGGTCCTCCATCAGGCCCTGATTCAGTTTCCAGATGAGGTCATAGGCATCGCGTGCCCGCTGCATGCAGGCCGCATCGCCGGTAAGCGCGGCATATTCGGCGTTTGCGATGGCGTAAAACCCTTCGGAGAAACAGTAACGGCGCTGGCGCAGGGGCTTTCCGTCCGCGGTGACGGTAAAGTACATGCGGTTGCCCTTGTCGCGGTTGATGCAATGCGCCTCCATGAAGGCAAGGCAGCTCTGCGCCAGCTCCAGCCATTCCTGCCTCACGCCATAAACGCCGCAGAGATAGGAAAAGGTCCAGGCGCAGCGCCCCTGCATCCACACGCTCTTGTCGGTGGAATATACCTTTCCCTTGCGGTCCAGGCAGGTATAGACGCCGCCATGCTCATGGTCCCAGCCATTTTTCACCCAAAAATCCGTGCAGCGTGCCAGTTCTGCTCTGATCCATTCCCTTTGGGACTGAAAAATCGTTCTGTCCATGCAAGGTTCCTCCTTTTAGTACTCCTCAAAGCTGTTGAGTCCGGAATATTTGCCGGAGGCAAAATGTGCCTCCATGGCTTTTGCAAAGGCTTCATAGTCGTGCCGCTCCAGCGCATCGACGATGGCCTCGTGCTTGCCGATGGTATCATCCAGGTGCTTGCTCTTTTCCTCCCGCTGAAAATTCTCATCCACCGACCAGATGGCCTCCAGCAGGGAATTGAGAACGCTGTTGTTCAGATGCCGGAACAGCGTCATATGAAAAACCTTGTCATCTGCATGGAAAAAAATCCGCTGCTCCCACTTGGCCTTGATGGCCTCCAGACTCTCGCGGATGTTGCGGATATCCTCGCTGGTCAGGGCGAGATAGGCCTGGCGCATGTAGCTGAGCTCAATCGCCTTGCGAATCATGAGCATTTCCTGAATGGGCTTGCGCTCCTCGCCTACGGTAAAAAACAGCACGTTTTGAAAAATGAAATCCAGATTGAATTCCTTCACCACCGTGCCGCGTCCGGGACAGGACTGAATCATGCCCATCAGCTCCATGCTTTTGATGGCTTCCCGCAGCACGTTGCGGCTGACGCCGAGCATCTGGCACATGGCCTGCTCCGTCGGAAGCGAATCGCCGGCTTTCAGCTCATGTGTGATAATATAGCTGCGAATTTCGCGAAACGTTTGGATATACAGCTTATCCTCTTTCAAGTTCCTCATGGCATGCCCTTTCAGGATGGATGTTGCATTGGGATGTCCTCTGAATTGTACAGCATAGCGTTTATCTTTGTCAATTCCCATTCCCAAACCATGCTTTCCGCTAAAATATGCAATTCTCACAATGCAAAATCAAATTTCAACGAAGAAACACACAAAAAGCAGTTGACAGCATTTGTAGTTTGTAGTACATTTAGTTCGGCCTTCCAATGCGGAATTTCGCCGAGGAAGAAAATGAGACCGTTTTCCAAAAAAACATCGCAAGGAGGAACCCATCCATGAAAAAGCTGTTCGCGCTGCTTCTGTGCCTCATGATGGTGCTGCCCATGGCGTCCCTCGCTGAGGAAAAGGTGGACATCACCCTGTGGACCTATCCCATCGGCAACTGGACCAACGCCGAAACGGTGGATGCCATCATCGCCAATTTCAACGCCGTATATCCCAACATCAGCGTGACGGTTCAGTACCTTGACTATCAGTCCGGCGACGATCAGGTGACCAGCGCCATTGAGGCCGGCACCACCCCGGACATCATCATGGAAGGCCCGGAGCGTCTGGTGACCAACTGGGGCGCTGCCGGCAAGATGCTGGACCTGAGCGACCTGTGGACCGAGGAGGCCCTGGCCGACATCAGCGCCACCAGCGAGGCCGTCGTGGCCGCATGCAAGGGCGTGGACGGCAAGTACTACGAGTACCCGCTGTGCATGACCACGCACTGCATGGTCATCGACCGCGCCGCTTTTGAAGCCGCCGACGCGCTTCAGTATCTGGACGAGGAGACCCGCACCTGGACCACCGACGGCTTTGTAAGCGCCCTTCGCGCGCTGACCGAGGCGGGCTTCTATCCCACCGGCATCGTGTACTGCGGCGGGCAGGGCGGAGACCAGGGCACGCGCGCCCTCGTCAACAACCTCTACTCCGGCCAGTTCACCAACGCCGACCACACCGCCTACACCGCCGACAGCGAGGAAAACATCAAGGGCCTCCAGCTGCTGGTGGACCTGGTCAACGAGGGCGTTCTGACCGCCGATCCCTCCATCGTGGCGGGCGACGAGATCGCGCTGTTCTGCAACGGCACGGCCAAGATGAGCTTCTGCTGGAACGCCTCCGCGGCCGTGAGCAACAAGGCCTCTCTGGCCGAGGGCATCGATCCCCTGCCCATGGCCTTCCCCTCCGATGACGGCGTGCCCGAGCTGTGCGGCGGCATCTGGGGCTTCGGCATCTTCGACAACGGCGACGAGGCCAAGGCCGCTGCCGCCAAGGAATTCATCAAGTTCGTCTGCGACGACGCCGAGCAGGGCCCCCAGAGCGTGTATGCCACGGGCTTCTTCCCGGTGCGCGCCTCCTTCGGCGACATCTACACCGGCACCGACAAGGCCGAGAACGCCGAATTCGCCATCTTCATGCCCTATCTGGGCGACTACTATAACGTGACGCCCGGCTGGAACACCCAGCGCACCGAATGGTGGAACATGCTGCAGCGCATCTTCGCGGGCGGCGACGTGGCGACCGAGGTGGGCGTGTACGTGACCAACTCCAACGCAAGCATCACCCAGTAAGCCCATACACCTTGCCATGGCGCTCCCCCGTTCCCCAAGGGAAGGGGGAGCGCCATGCTGTCAATGAGGGGGTACCTGCATGCAAAAAACCGTCAGCATTTCCCGTGAGCTGAAAGCCACGCGGCGCCGTGAGAACGTTGCGGGCTATCTGTTCATGGCGCCCAGCCTGCTGTTTTTCCTGGGGTTTGTCATCTTCCCGATGGGCATGTGTCTGGTGACCAGCGCGTTCAACTACACCATGACCGACTTCAGCTTCATCGGGCTTCAAAACTACGCCGAGCTCTTCTCGGACGCCATCTTCGGAAAGTCCCTCGTCAACACCGTCATCATCGTGGTGGCCAGCGTGCCCACCGTGTGCTTCTTCTCGCTGTGGGTGGCATCGGTCATCTACAGGCTCCGGGACGTGTACACCTCGTTTTACCGCTGCGTATTCTACCTGCCGGTGGTTACCGGCTCCGTGGCCGTGACGGTGGTGTGGAAGTGGATGTTCAACCCCTATTACGGCCTGCTCAACTATGTTTTCAAGGAGCTGGGCATCCTCTCGCGCAACCTCAACTGGCTGGGTTCGCCCGACACGGCGCTGTGGTGCATCATCCTGATTCTCTTCACCACGTCCATCGGCCAGCCCATCGTGCTCTACGTCTCGGCGCTGAGCAATGTGGACCATTCGCTGGTGGAAGCCGCCGAGGTGGACGGCGCGACCAACATGCAGGTGTTCTGGCGCATCAAGTGGCCGCAGATCATGCCCACCACGCTCTACATTCTGGTCATCACCACCATCAACAGCTTCCAGTGCTTCGCGCTGATTCAGCTGCTGACCTCGGGCGGCCCCAACTACGCGACCAGCACCATCATGTACTACATCTACTACGAAGCCTTCAAGCTGCAGCGCTATGGCTACGGCAGCGCCATGGGCGTGATCCTGGCCATCATCATCGCGGTGTTCAGCGCGCTGCAATTCCGTCTGGCCAAGAGCGATCAGTAAGGGAGGAAGCAGAATGGATCACAGCGTTCAAAAGACCACTCCCTACAGGGTGATCAGCGTCCTCCTGCTGGTCGTGCTGGCGGTGTTGATGATCTTCCCGCTGTACTGGATCATCACCGGGTCCTTCAAGGACGCGCGCACCATCAACAGCGCCACGCCCGTCTGGTTTCCCGTAAACCCTACAACAGACAATTACACGCGCCTGTTTGAACGCCCGGCCGGCATCTGGATGTTCAACACCGTGTTCATGTGCGTCATGAGCATGCTGCTCACCTGCGTGGCCGCCGCCATGGGCGGCTATGCGCTGGCCAAAAAGCGCTTCACGGGCCGGGTGGTGCTCTTCAGCGTCTTTGTATGCGCCATGGCGCTTCCCAAACAGGTGATTCTGATCCCGCTGCTCAAGGAAATGGCGTTTCTCCGCCTGCACAACACCCTCTGGGCGGTCATCTTCCCCACGGTGGGCTGGCCCTTCGGCGTGTTCCTGATGAAGCAGTTTTCCGAAAACATCCCGGGCGAAATGCTGGAGGCCGCGCGCATCGACGGCGCGGGCGAGGCGAGGACCTTCGTCAACATCGTCTTTCCCATGATCAAGCCCGGCGTGGGCGCGCTGGCGATCTTCACCTTCATCACCGCCTGGAACGACTACTTCCTCCAGCTCATCATGCTCAACGACATGGACGTGCTGACCATCTCCCTGGGCATCGCCAAGCTGCAAAGCGAGCTGAGCACCGATTACGGCCTGATCATGGCCGGCGCGGCGCTGGGCAGCGTGCCGATCATTCTGATTTTCCTGATGTTTCAGAAGTTCTTTACCCGCGGCATCACCATGGGCGCGGTAAAGGGCTGATACCACCGACAAAGGGGGCAACAAGCCATGGACATTGAAAGATACCGGGGCGTCATCCCCGCCTTCTATGCCTGCTACGACGAAGCGGGACAGGTGAGCGTGGAGCGCACGCGCAGGCTGGCGCGGCATCTGGTCAACAAGGGCGTCAAGGGGCTGTACGTGGGCGGCTCCTCGGGCGAATGCATCTATCTGGAGAAGGAGGAGCGCATGGCCATCCTCGAAGCCGTCATGGCCGAGGTCAAGGGCGAATGTACCATCATTGCGCATGTGGCCTGCAACAACACCCACGAAAGCTGCCAGCTCGCCGCCCATGCCGAAAGCCTGGGGGTGGACGCCATCGCCAGCATCCCGCCCATCTATTTTCATCTCCCGGACCATGCCATCGCGGCCTACTGGAACGCCATTTCCGCCGCCGCGCCGCATACGGACTTCATCATCTACAACATCCCCCAGCTGGCGGGCGTGGCGCTGAGCGTGCCGCTGCTGCGTGAGATGCGCAAGAACCCGCGCGTGATCGGCGTCAAGAATTCCTCCATGCCCACGCAGGACATCCAGATTTTCAAAGCCGAGGGCGGGGAGAACTTCGTGGTCTTCAACGGCCCGGACGAGCAGTTTGTGGCGGGCCGCGCCATCGGCGCCGACGGCGGCATCGGCGGCACCTACGCGGTGATGCCCGAACTGTTTCTGGCCATGGACCGGCTGCTCCGTGAAGGCAGGCTGGAGGAAGCCCGCAAGGCACAGTACGCGGCCAACGACATCATCGCCCAGCTGTGCGCCTGCCACGGAAACCTCTACGCCGTGATGAAAAAGGTGCTGGAGAAGCGCGAGGGCCTGCTGCTGGGCAGCGTGCGCGCGCCGCTCTCCCCCATTTCGGAGGCGGACCTGCCGCAGATCGAAAAATGCGCCGCCATGATTGATGACGCAGTGCGTGCGATTGGGGCGTAAACGCAGCGCAGGGAAAAGAATATGCAAAGGCGGCCACGAGGGTTTTTCCCTCCGGCCGCCTTTGTTTAGCCTACGCGTCAGGACCGTTTTGTGCCCGCGCTTCGACCTTGCTCGATTTGTCGGCATGTTGCAAAGCGTCCACAGGCAACGCGATTTTGTCCTCACCCCGCATCGGATCGCAGGCGTATCCTCTCTGCATTCCCCGGCAGGATGGCGCCGCTCACTGGGCTGCGCAAATCCCGTCCAGCGCGGCGGCAAACTCCTCCGCCGTCATTTCCCCCAGTGCGAACTGTGAGCGCAGCTTCTCCTGCTTCGAATAAGCGTCGGCTGTATGGATGGGATTGGTGCAAAAATACAGCCATTCGGGCCGGTAGGCATCCTGCCATTCACGCGTGAGCACATAGCCGTCCACGCCCTCGGGCGGGGTAAACTGGTTTTCGGGAATGTCCCGGTACAGCCTGCTGTTGCGGCGTTCCTCGCCGGTCCTGTACGTCTGGCTGGCGATAAAGTCCATGGCGATGTCCGCATAGGGGCTGTCCTTGCGCACGACGAACAGAAAGCCGAAGGCTTTGATGCGGGCCGGCTCGTCCGCGGTCAGGCGCATGGGAAAGGCATTGGTATACAGGTCCTCAAGGCCGCCATAGCCGGTTCCGCCGTTGAACAGCTCATCATAGAGCGAAAGCGAGGCGGTTGCGGGCTTTTTTTCCGCCTTGACCAGGGCCCGGCCCGTCTCGCGGGCCTGGTCGGCCAGCGCGATAAATGCCGGCGTGTTGAAAACCAGTGCTTCGCCCGCCGACTGATGACGCATGATCCAGATATCCAGCAGCAGATCGGTCAGCCAGAGGGTGTAGCGCCGGTCATCCATCAAATAGCCGCAGGAGCGGAGCGCGTTCAGGCGGATGTCGCCCACCTCCCCCGCCCCCACCCTTTCGGCCCACCGGCCGGCGAAGTCCAGCAGTTCCTCGTAGCTTTGAGGCGCGTCTGCGGCGTTCAGTCCCGCCGCTTCCCACGCCGCGGGGATCACATGCATGCCAAGGCCGTACACGCCATACAGCACGCCGTACATCCCGCCGTCCTCGCCGGTCACGAACGACTGAAACGGCTCGTACATCTGCGAAAGGGCGGCGCGAATGCCCTGATGGCCGCTCAAGTCTTCCACCAGACCGCTTTTGAGGACCTTTTCAAAATCGCACAGGGAGCTTTCCAGCAAGAGCAGGTCGGGGCCGTCCCCGCTTTGCAGGGCGTCTAGCACCCGCTCGGTATGCGCTACGTCCGTTCCTTCTGCATCGGCTGTACGGGATAGATTTTCGTACTCGAGGTCGGGGTGATGCTCCTTCAGCCATTCCTCGACCAGATTCATGGGGCTGGCCATGAAGCGGAAGGGGGCGTTTTCGGCGCAGGCATGCGTGAACAGGGATATGCCCGAGCACAGGACCAGTGCCAAAGCGATGATACGTTTCATAAAACCCTCTCCTTCTTTTTTGTATCATTCGGGGAACGAGCCCGTTATTTCTCCCGGCAGAGCTCATCCAGCGTGGCGGCAAATTCCTCCGCCGTCAGTCCGCCTCCGGCAAACCGGTACATGGCCCCTTCGGACCGCTGAACCTGGCGGGCCTGAAAAAACGGCTCCACATCGAAAAACAGCCATTCGGGTCGGTACTGCTCCTGCCACTTACGGGTCAGGACATCGCCATTGGGGTTATAGGAAAAGTCGGGCGTGCCGTACTGGCTTTGCGCAACCTCCCTAAACAGCATGCATCTGCGGGGCTGGCCATCTTCGGGACAGGTCAGGCCGGCAATCAGCTCCCGGCAGATCTGCGCGTAGGGGCTCCCCTTTCGCACGATGTAGAGAAAGCCATAGGCGCTGATGCGGACGGGCTCATCCGCCGTGAGCCGCATGGGAAAGGCGTTGGTATAGAGATCTTCGGGGCCATAGCGCACATTTCCGCCGTTGATGTAGAGCGAGAGCGAGGCGGTGCCCGGCTTTCTTTCCACTTGGACCAGCGCGCGGCCCAGCTCGCGGGCACGGTCCGCCAGGGCGATAAACTCCGGCGTGTTGAAGCGGAACGCCTCGCCCGCCTCCTGCTGCCGCATGGCCCAGCAGCGCCACAGGAGGCCCGTCAGCCAGAGGGTGTAGCGGCGCTCGTCCCGTGGATATCCGGCAAACTGGATCGTGTTCAGCCGCACGTTTCCCACGCTTCCGGCCTTAACCAGCTCTGTCCACTTTCCGGCGAAGTCCAGCAGCTCCTCATAGCTGCGGGGCGCCTCCACCGCCTCCAGGCCCGCCGCCTCCCACGCGGCGGGGTCGATCAGCGTGAGGCTTCCATGGACCCGCTCAAACATGCCATAGATGGCCCCGTCCTCGCCGCTGACGAAGCGCTGAAACGGCTCGTACTGCTGCGAAACGCCCCTGCGGATATCCTCGTTGCCGCTCAAGTCCTCCACAAGCCCGCTGCCCAGCACCCTGGCCAGGTCGTATGCGTTGCTGTCCAGCAGGTACAGGTCGGGGCCGTCCCCGCTTTCCAGCTCACCCAGCAGGCGATCCGTCAGGCTGTCGTATTCTCCGGGAGAGTAGTCATAGTCAGAATGCAGGTTTTGAGAGGGAATTTCGGGATAATGCTCCTTGAGCCAGGCCGCCGCCTCCCCATTGTCATTGACCAGAAAGCGAAGGGGACGCGTTTGTGCCAGGGCGGGCGCGGCAAAGGACAGCAGCAGGCATAGAAGCAACGTTATGGCGATGATGCGTTTCATTTGCATGCTTCTCCTTTCCCCTGAAAATGAGTGCAAAAAGCCGGGCAGCCCAGCCGCCCGGCACAGGCAGGTCACTTCAGCGATACAATCGTCTCGCCGCCCACGACCGTCACTTCATCGGGCAGCGCCTCCAGCGAGGCGGGTACCTCCAGTGTCACCACGGGCAGCGCCTCCGCGTCAGGACAGATGGACAGGCTTAACCCCATCGGCAGCGGCGCGCCGTCCGCGTCGCAGATGCTCAGGGTATGCAGCACGTCCATCGCCTCTTCCTTGGTCATCCCATCGGGGGCGGTGAAGGTGGCGCAAAGGTACACGCCGGTCGCGTAGCGCTCGCCGTGCACGCTTTCCAGCGTCAGGCCGTCAAAACTGGCTTTCTCCTGCGGCAGGTAGGTCTTTTCCTCCAGCAGCGGGGCTACGGGCAGCGTCACTTTCTCCCGCGTTTCCCACTTTTCCAACGCCTCGCCCGTGGCGGGGTCAAACTGCGTAACGGCCATGTACAGCGTGGCGTTCACGTCGCCGTCCGCGCTTCCCGGAGCCAGCATGGGCATGTTGAAGTACACGATGGTGCCGTCCTCATTCCACAGGGCATCCTCCATGGAGGAACCCAGATCGCTTTCCGGGGGCAGCTCCACCAGCGCGCGCACGCCATAGAGGGGCAATTCCAGCTCCTGCGCCGCCTCCAGCCACGTCATGGAGTGGTCGGTGAGCGAATAGCGGCTGGCAACGGTATCGCTGATGGCACTGATGGATTCGTACACATTGGTATCGTCTGCGTAGAGCGCCTCGCCGTCATCCGTCAGGCTTACGGCGGCGGAGCTGAGCACGATGCGCCTGTCCGTAAGCAGCTGCTGATAGGTAAAGGTCATGGGGCCTACCTGACAGGTCTTTGGCTGGCTGGTCTCAAGCGCTTCCTGTGCCGCCCGGGGCACGGCAATGCCGTACTGTTGACTGAAATACTCAATCCAGCCCAGCCTTACGGCGGCATAGGCCACCGCCATGGCCGCGAGCAGGATGACGGCCGCAATCAGCGCGGCCCGGTAGGAAACTCGTTTCACTGGCTTCTCCTCCCTGACGGAGCGGGCGGCGTCCATCAGCGCGCGGCGGCAGGCTTCCGGGACGGGATGAAAGGCCTGCTTCAGATCCAGATGTTCCAAATCGCGTTTCATTCGGCCTCCAGCTCCTTTCTGAGTTGTTCCCTTGCGTTGTGAAGCCGGCTTCGGACGGTGGACTGGGGAAGGCGCAGCGCATCGGCAATCTCGGCATAGCTCATGCCCTCGGCATAGTGCAGCACCAGAGGCAGGCGCAGGCGCTCGGGAAGTTGCTCAAGCGCCATGGCCAGCGCGGGGTCCTCTGGCGGCACAGACTGTTCCGGGATTTCCTCCATGACAACGATGCGCCGGTGTCTGCGACGGGTGTCGTAGCAGGCATTGATGAGGATGCGTGTCACCCAGGTGCGGAAATAGCGGGTCTCACGCAGGGTATGGCGTTTTTCCCAGGCCTTCAGCGCCGCGTCCTGCAACGCATCACAGCAGGCGTCGTCATTTTGCAAAATGGTGTAGGCTACGCGGTAGAGCATGGCGTGATGCGTCTGAAGCTCTTCCACAAAGAAGTCCTTGTCCATTCCCCCGCCCCCTTCGTAACGTTACATCCTTTAGACGGTTCAGGGCATAGAATCGTCAGTGCTACCGAAAATTTTCTTGGTTCATGAAGCGTTGCCCTGCCAGACGGGGAAGAAAAAAAGGTACTCCACCGCCGGCTTTTCGCTCCGACGGGTTATTGGGCCGAGGCAAACGCTGGATCGGCTTTCCTAACGTTAGGCGACACTAAGCCCCGCCGTAGCCCAACCTCCGGGGACGCATGTTGGGAAGAAATGGGTTCGCCGCTTCGTTAAAATAATAGATGTTCCCATTCATTGCAGAAAGAAGGCAGGATCATGAGATGGAGCTGCTTATGCCTTGCGGCTTTTCTGGCACTGGCACCTGTCTGCGCATATGCACAATGCCATTATGACGACTATGATCCTGTCCGTCTGCCCGTTTCCGCGCACAATATGGACGATTCGCTGCCGGTTTGGCCCTCATCGCCCACAGCGGAACAGCTGGTTTCGTATACCCAGGAACTGGCAGGCTGTCCCTACCTCAAGGCTGATGTCACGAACGCGGACTGGGAGGTGGTTTCCCAGGCGGGAGGTTATAGCGTATTTGCGTCCGTTGAGGGCAGCGGCCGTTATGCGTTCGTATACCTGCCGGACGGGCGGCTCGCCGCCTATCAGGCCGCGGATGCCCTGCCGCCGGTATCGCAGCGGCTGATGGCGCAGGAAGGCTTTGAGGATGAGCTGGCGCGCTATGCCCTGGCTTTTCTGGATACCGTTGCTCCTTCCGTCTCCAATGCGGTGGAGGCGTTCACCGGGGCCGAAGCGGTGAACCGTGAGGGCGTCATCACAGGCAGTCTTCGCGCACTGACCTTTGTGACGGGCCGTCAGCGCGACGGGGCGTTCCTTGAAATCGAACTGGAGCCCGTCGTGCGAATCGTCTCCTATCGCCTCGCGCCGGCCATGCTTCAACACCTATGGGGACAAAACCTGTTTTCTGTCAGGGAGCCTTCTCTTAGTATTCTCAACGACCCGCTGTATCAGGAAAAGAAATCTTCCATTCTTTCCCCGGAGGCGCTCCTGCCATCGGTCAAGGCTCTCCTCAAAAGCCATTATGGTGAAACGGATGCTAGCCTCAGCCGGTTCGATCTTCAATGCGAGCTGATGGCTGAAGGAGAGCCCTATGTCTGGCTGTTTCACCTTTGCTGCTGCACGTTTGGCGACGGTCTTTTGGATGATTATCAGGTTCGCGTGGACGCACATACGGGCGAAGTTCTTGAAACCGCCGCCTACGAGGACGGAAAGGGATAGACAAAGCCTCCCTGCGGCCCAGAGGCTTGCAGGGAGGCCAAGTATGCTACGGCCATTCAACAGCGGTCAGAGCGTGTGTCCGGCACCATTTTCCGCCTCCCCTGCAGCAGCATGGAAACGGTAACAATCACAATCACAGCATAAATGACCGCACTGGAAACCGCGGAGACATAAAACATGTCATTGGCGGCGTCATGCTTGCGATTTACCATGATCAAGGTATTCTGCAGCGTCAAGAGGGATACCAGCGCGTCGATAAAATGGACCATCCGCAATTCCCACACCAGAAGGTTGCCGCAGGGATTGCGCTTTTCCCGGCGGAAATGGATGGAGGCCAGGATGATCTTGTAGGTCGTGTGCGCCGCCATGGCGATTGCGGGAACAAGTCCCATGGTGACGGGCGTAGCCTGAGTAACCATCAGGGCAAGAGGCAGCATCAGGGACAGGTCCAGCGCTACCATCATGGCAGAGCTGAGGAAAAAGGTCCTGTGGCGGGAAAGCTCCTTTTCCGTCTCCGGCAGTCCCTGGTTTTTCTTTTCCGTCAGCAAAATGCTTCCCCGAATCAGCATAAGAAGAAAATAGAATACACAGATGCTGGAATGCCAGACGGATGAATAACGCAGCCCAAGATACCCATGGTACAACGCAAAAAGCGCCGTGCAGGCAAAGGAAGCGCCTGCACTGACGAGGGTTTTGTACACGTAGTCCTCTCTCAACGCCTTCAAAAATGTACGAATATCTCCGGGCCTGATGTTATTCTCCATCCTTTGCACTTCCTGGCCGTACGCAGTTTTCTATGATGTCCGAAATGCTTTCAACCTCGTCTATACAGTCCCGGCGCAGCCACTCCTTGACGATCGCAATGATGCCTTCTACATAATAGGCGATGTAATAGCGGCGCGATTCGGGAGGGATCTCAAATCTTGCAAGGATCGGGCCAAGAATGTGGTTTTTCAAATGCTCATATCGCGCATATGCCTGCATACCGGCAGGATTGCGAAAGGCGGCCCGGTACACACGCTTGTTGTCCCGGATAAACCGCAGATATGGAAGAAGATACGCTCTGCTAACCAGCACCAGTTCTTTCAGATCCGCACCGTTCATTTCTGACAGGACGTCGCGTTCGCGCTGTGAAAAATAGGAAAGCAAGCGCTTATCAACCATCTCAACCGTTTCATTCATCAGGTCTGAAATGGTTTCGTAATGCAGGTAGAAGGTGGAGCGGTTGACCCCGGCCGTTTCGCAGATTTCCTTTACGGTAATAAATTCCAGGTCCGTCTTTTCCAGCAGGCTGATAAGCGCTTCATTCATGCGCAGGGCGGTATGAAAATACTTGCTTTCCGATTTGTTCATAAGCCGCCCTCCTTTTTTCCGTTATTCAGCGGATTCACTGATCTCCCTGGCAAGCTGGAGAATCTCAAAGGCATACTTTTCCTTGCCGGCGTTGAGCAGCTTTTTATAGATGGGATAGTTCATGCCGACACCGGCAATCCCCAAAATCCCCAGGGCGATCCCGCATCCCATGATGACGGCGCTCCCGTCGCCCAGTATCCCCATGGAAAGGCACATTCCGGTCCCCAGGACCAGCGTCATCACGATTCCAAAGGTATAGGCAAAAATATTGGCTTTGTTCTTTGCCTTTCTGTCCAGCTTTTTCAGCGCAAGAACCTTGGAAGTGTCCTTGGGTGCGTATTCGTTGGCGATAGCCTCTGCATAAATCTTATCGGTGTTCATCGTGTAATCCCCTTTCAATCTTGTTCAGCCTTGGCTGACAATAGAATCATAAGGGATACTCACGCCTGAGGGAACAACACAGATGCGGTTTTGTGACGATTTCTGCGCTTTTGCTGCTGTGACCCACGCTCCGCAGCAGCGCGTGGCAAAAAGCGGATGATATGAAAAAATCTCAATTCTGATACATCATATCAAAATTGAGATCTTTCTTGGTCTGGGTGAGAGGATTTGAACCTCCGGCCTCTTGAACCCCATTCAAGCACGCTACCAAACTGCGCCACACCCAGTTATCTTTGCTCTTACCAGCAGCGCTTTCAGGGCACAGGTGATATTATACCTGCCTTCCCCATGGTTGTCAAGCATTTGTTTGCGAATTTTATTCGTTTTTTTCTGCAAAATCAGAGGACCTCAATACCGCGGCTACGAAAATCCTCTGCCGCTTCCTCGGGCATCGCATCATCGCTGATGACCACATGAATATCCTCCAAGGGATAGCTTACAATGGGAAATACCCGCCCTATTTTTGAAGAATCAATGAGCACCACATTTTTTTTCGAACGCTTAAATATCACATTGCGGCGCTCATCCACCGCTGCAATTGGAGACGTAAATCCCTGGGCCACACTATAGGCGGAGGCGGCATAAAAGGAAACATCAAAATTATAATTCATCAGCATCATCGCATTTTGAGGATCGGAAGTGCTCATGTTCAGCCGTTTCAAATATCCACCCAAAACAAGGATTTCCGGCTGGCTGAGCCTGGCGATGTCGTAAGCACAGCTGACATTGTTGGTAACGATAAACATAGGCTCGTCAGGAAGCAGCTTTGCAAACTGCATCAGGGTCGAGCCGCAATCAATAAATATGGATTGCCCCGGCTGAATCAGCTGGAGCGCTTTTCGCGCGATTTGCTGTTTTTTTTCGACATTTCGGTTAACCTTTTTATAATAGACATCATCCAGCCGCACCACGGTTTCGATGGACCGCGCCCCGCCATGCATGCGAATAATGCGCCCCTCCTGATCCAGGCATCGCAGGTCGGTACGCAATGTCATTTCCGATACATCGGGGAAAAGAGATTTTAGCGCCGCAAAGGTTACATAGCCCTCGCGGTTGATAAAATCCACCATTTGCGATCTGCGAGGCTCACGCATTTCACCGCCTCCTTCTATTTGAATTATTGTTATGCCAATTATAATTATTTTTGTCATGATTGTCAACGGATAACTTTCTTATAATTTTTGTTTTAACAATTTTAATTTTGATAATAGCGTATATTCTGTTGATTCTACTAAAATTATTATTTGAAATGCCAAATTTATTGCATCCGTTTAAGCTGCATGCTATAATAAACACATAAATAAAGGTGTGGATCACATAGGAAATTTTGAAATACCGATGAGAACAGGAGGTATTCATGTGGGGGAAATTCGCTTTGAAAAGGTTTGCAAGTCCTTCGGTTCGCATAAGGTGATTGAAAACCTGGATCTGACCATCCGCGACGGATCATTTACCGTGCTGGTAGGTGCATCAGGCTGCGGAAAAACCACGCTGTTGCGAATGATCGCGGGAATCGGCCCTGCAACCAGTGGGCGTATTTTTATGGACGGCAAGGATATAACCGACACGCCTCCTGCAAAACGCGATATCGCAATGGTTTTTCAAAACTATGCCATTTATCCTACCATGACCGTACGGGAAAACATTGAATTTGGCCTGAAAAACAAACGCGTGCCTAAAGAGGAGCGAAACCGGCTGATTGCGGAGTACACCTCCATTGTGGGGCTTAGCGATTATCTGGACCGCAAGCCCGGCACGCTTTCCGGTGGCCAGCGTCAACGTATTGCCCTGGCCAGAGCCATGGTGAAAAAGCCGTCCGTCTTTTTGATGGATGAGCCTCTTTCAAACCTGGATGCCAAGCTGCGCGTGGCCATGCGGTCCGAACTGATTGAGCTGCATAACCGCCTGAAAACAACGTTTGTATACGTAACGCACGACCAGACGGAGGCCATGTCCATGGCAGATCAGATCGTGCTGATGGACCATGGCGTCATCCAGCAGGAGGCCGAACCCAGCGTCATTTATCATGACCCAAATAACATCTTTACCTCCCAGTTTATTGGCACGCCGCCTATGAACATATTGCGCCTGCCAGACGGTGAAGCGCTTGGTTTCCGTCCGGAAAGAGGAAAAATTCTCAACGGGGAATGCGGCTCGTTTTTCAGGCGGCACGGAAAAATCCTTACCCGTGAGATGCTGGGCAGCGAAACATTGTACAAGGTGGCTCTGGAAAACGATGACACCGTCATGATTAAAAGCATGGATGAGCACTTTAAAATGGGTCAGGAGGTGTCCATTGGCGTCGAAGCCTGCGATTTGTATTTCTTTGCACAGGATGGCTGCAGAATTCGCAATGCGCAGGACCGTCTGCTGCGCGCCGCAGGAGGAATGAATGATGCATGATATCAAACTGAGAAAAGCCTTAACGGCGGGTTGCGGCTTTTTGGGGCTTGCGCTTTTGCTGGCCGGCTTTGTGGGCGGAAAAATCGCCGCTGACGGCGTAGAGCTTCCCCAGGGAGCGTTGTCCGCCTTCCTGACCTCCTGTCCTCAGGCGCTGTTGGTTGCCGGCTGTGCCATGGCGCTCGTATCGCTCTTCTTTGGCAACATGCTGCTGCACGGCGGCTTTTATCCAAGAACCTATCTGCCTTACCTGATTATCATTCCCGCGTTTGCTTTTATCGTGCTCTTTGTGCTCTATCCGATGATTGAAATTGTATACCTCAGCCTGTTCAAGGGCAATCTGATCAATCCAACCAAAACCTTTGTAGGGCTGAAAAACTACAACGATGTCTTCTTTGTAAAGAACGATTTCAAGGCCGCTTTGGGAAATACCGCGGTTTACACGGTGGCGGTTGTTGTCTTTCTGATTTTCTTTGCGGTGTTGTTCGCCTTGTGGTTTTTTCAGGACCGGAGAATCAACCGCTTTTCACAAACGATGATTTTTTCTCCCTATCTCATCGCCTCGGTCTGTACGGGTTTCATCTGGGCATGGATTATGAGCAAACAGGATTATGGCCTGTTCAATACCTTGCTCAAAGCCTTTGGCGCCGAGCCAATGAAGTGGCTGGAATCCTCCGCAACGGCCATGCCATGCATTATTTTTGTCGTCATATGGAAAAACCTTGGTTATTATGTGCTGATCATCCTGGCGGCGCTCAAATCCATTCCAGCGGAAATTTATGAAGCGGCACAGCTGGACGCAGCGCCCAGATACCGCCAGTTTTTCCGCATTACGCTTCCTTTGCTTTCCCCCCAGCTGTTTTTCCTGTTGATTACCATTACCATCAGCTCTTTCAAGGTGTTTGATACCATCCGAGTTATGACCGATGGCGGCCCCGGCAATGCCACCAACGTGATCTCCCTCTATATTTACGATTACTCCATAATACGCATGAATTCCCTGGGGATTGGAATGGCGGCCTCGGTGGTGCTGATGGGAATCCTGATGCTGATGACGTTTGTATACTTCCGCATGCTGGAACGCAAGGTTCATTACCAATAAAATGTGGAAAGGAGTGCAGAGATGAAAAACCTGCAAATCAAGCGAAGGCTTCGCAATTACTTGCCCCATCTTCCAAACGATGTGTTGAAACTCTTTGTTGTGCTCTGTTTCCTTTTCCCTTTTTACTGGATGCTGACCACATCCTTTAAAACCTATAATGAGTCCATCGTAACGCCCCCCACTTTTTGGCCCAATGAATTTACCCTCAGCGCATACCACGAAATCTTTTTCGATTATAACATTGATATGTGGCTATACATCCGTAACAGCGTGCTGGTTACGGTGGGGGTTATCGCGCTTCAACTGGTGATCATGGTGCCGACCGCCTACGCCTTTGCCAAGACGCGGTTCTACGGACAGGGGTTTCTCTTTGGCCTTGTGCTGATTGCCTTTATGATTCCTGTACAGGTTACGTTTATCCCCATTTATTTGATGATGTCGAAGTGGGGACTGATCAATTCGCTTTGGCCGCAGATCCTGCCCTTTGGCGCCAATGCTTTCGGTATTTTCATGCTGCGTCAGGGCTTTAAGCAGATTCCCGATGAAATTCTTGAAAGTGCAAGGCTGGACATGGCAGGCGAATGGAAAATCATGTGGCGAGTGATGATGCCCATGGCCAAATCCAGTATGATTACCATTTCTCTCTTTTCGTTTATTGCCACATGGAATTCCTATTTTTGGCCGCTGGTTATTACCACCAGCGATGCCTATCGCCCGCTGACCATCGCCATTGAACGCATCAAAAGCAACGAGCAGGGCATGCAGTGGAATTCCATAATGGCAGGAAACGTCATTTTGATTTTGCCCGTAATTGTTGCCTACCTGTTTGCCAGCAAAAAAATCATCAAAGCATTTACCTACAATGGCGTAAAGTGATCGTTCTGCGGACGCGAGTTCCGCCGAAAATATTTTACAGGAGGGTACTTTCCATGAAAAAGCTGCTGGTTTTCCTGCTCGCACTGTCTCTCGCACTCTCGCTTTCTGCCCCCCTAGCCATGGCCGAAGAAAACCTTACGATTGAATTCTGGCACGCAGGCACGGGGTCTGTGGGAACCACCATTGATGACGCGATTGCCGAATTCAACGCCACCATCGGCGCGGAAAAAGGTATCACCGTCGTCGGCACCTATCAGGGCAGCTATGACGAAACGCTTGCGAAAACCATGAACGCCCTCGCTGCGGGAAATTATCCCGCCCTTGTGCAGCTGGAATGCGCCACCGGCGTGTCCTCCCTGTACGACAGCGACGCCCTCGTTGTTTTGGACGACCTGATGGCCAGCTCCGAAACCTTGACAGAAGAAGATTTTGTCGATATCCTGATGTACCATTCCAAACGGGACGATCAGCTGATCGCCATTCCCTATATGCGTTCCTGCGCCGTTTACTACTACAACAAAACGCTTTTTGACGAGCTGGGCCTTTCTGCCCCCAAAACCATGGAGGATCTGGAGGCAGTCGGTAAAGCGATTCATGAGGCTAAGCCCGATGTGTACGGCTTTGAAATGTACTGCATGAGTGGCGGACAGTGGGTATTTACCAACATGATTACACAGATGGGGTCCAACCTTTTTAGCGAGGACGGACAGTCCTGCCCCTCTTTGGAGGACGGTACCATGCTGAAGGTCTTCCAGGATTGGCGTCGCTGGGTGGACGAGGGCTGGTGCTCTGTTCCCGCCATCACCAACACCGGCTCCGTTCTGCGCGAGAACTTTGCTCAGGGCCGCGTTGCTTCTTTCATTTATTCCTGCGGATCAATGACAGGCATTCTGGACGCCGTGGCCAACAGCGATGCGCCCTTTGAGGTAGGCGTTGCTTACGTGCCCACCTACGGAATTGAATGCTGCCCCATTGGCGGAAATGAAATCGGCATTCTCAACGCCAACAGCGACGAAGTGGTTGAGGCTGCCTGGGAGTTCGTCGAATTCCTGTGCACGCCTGAACAGGCCGCTATTACCTCCAAGAATACCGGTTACGTGCCCGCTTTGAAATCCGCCATTGAAACCGATGTGATCAAAGACCTGTGGGCTGAATATCCCACCTTTGAGGTGGCTTTTGATCAGCTGATGGACTGCCAGGCGGTTCAATACAATTCTCAGTACTTTACCGACATGATGGAGCCGCTCAACGAAGCCTGCTCTCTGCTGATTCAGGACCAGAGCATTACGCCCGAGGAAGCCCTGCAGCTGATGATTGATGAGGCCTCCATCATTCTCCCGTAACACGGGCTCATCCGATGCATATGCGCCCGCCTTTTCCACCCTGGAAAAGGCGGGCTTTGAGAAAGGAACAGCAACCGATGAAGACCATCCTTTGCTTTGGGGACTCCAACACATGGGGCAGCATCGCCAGCGACCGGCCAACCGTACAACCCTCCCTCCGCTATGATGAGCATACCCGCTGGCCATGCGTATTGGGCGAGGAACTGGGCCCTGAATACCGGGTCGTTGAGGAAGGGCTTTCGGGGCGTACGACCATTTACAGCATTCCCAGCGAGGCTTACAAAAATGGCGAGCCATATCTCCTGCCCTGCCTTTTGAGCCATCGTCCGCTGGATCTGGTGATCATGATGCTGGGCACCAATGATTTGCGCCTGGTTTATCACGCCGATTATGACCACCTGGACAAAGGCATCCGACGCCTGATCGAAATCGTCCAGACATGTTCCATGTGCGGCGTGGGCGCGGTTTCTCCCCCGATCTTGCTGGTTTCTCCAATCCGCATTCGCCATCCAAGCGGCCGCATGGATTTTTTCAACGATCGCGGCGGAGAGGTTTGTATTGAGCGGGCCTCGCGCTATCCTCAGACCTACGCGGCTGTGGCGCGGGAAATGGGCTGTGCCTTTCTGGATGCTTCCCTCTATGGGGAGCCGGATCCCGCCGACGGGCTGCACCTCACAAGAGAATCTCATTTGCGGCTTGGCCGCGCGGTAGCCGATAAAGTACATGAAATTTTAGCATAACGCAACGAGGAAATCTATGGCTATTTTTCGGGGAACCATTCGTTCCAAAACCTTGATGATGGATACTTCGGTCAACATCGTTGTTCCCTATGAACAGCATTACGCCGCCACAAAAGCCCGGGAATTCAAAACCGTCATTCTTCTTCATGGACTGAAACAAAATGCCGATGCCTGGCCACGGATGAGCCGTGTAGAGCAATATGCTCATGCTGCCGGGTTCAATGTGGTCATGCCCGAAGCGCAGCGCAGTTTCTATACGGATATGACCTACGGATTGGCCTATTTTGACTACATTGCCAACGAACTGCCCCAAATGCTAAGCACCGTATTTCGCATGCCTACAGACAGCGCGCATCTGTATGTGGGCGGATTATCCATGGGCGGTTTCGGCGCTTTTAAATGCGCCCTGACCTATCCTGAGCGCTTTGCCGGCGTTATGAGCTATTCCGGCGCGCTGTACTGTTTTGAGGAGCTTTCCAAATATGAATCCATTTTCTTTCCGGGAGAGGTAACCGCCATGCTGGGACCCGACTTGCGCTGTCCAGCGGAAAGCAGCTTAACCAGCCTGGCGCAGAAAGCCTCTGCCTCCTCCTGCAAACCGCGTATGTACCTTGCCTGCGGCACGGAGGATTCTCTGCTGGAGGATAATCGCAGGTTTGCCGCCTACTTGCGCACGCTTGGTTTCAACCCGGTGTATGAGGAATGGTCCGGGCAACACGACTGGACGTTCTGGGACAGGGCCTGTGCACGCAGCTTTGCCCTTATGGCGGACCTGGACCCGCAATTCATGGAATAAAAACCTACAAACGTTTCAAACGGCGGCCGGCTGGCATCTTGAGAGAGACTTTTCTTCCAAGCTGTCAGCCGGCCGCCGCTTTCCGTCGTAGCCGCTGAAAAAAATAGGCGAATTTTGTGAAAAACGATATTGACATTGTACGGTGATTGTGGTTTAATATTCTCCGCTTTGAAGTTTACTATTTCTAAACTTGCTGTCAGGTACGGTCAGGGATGGCTCCCTGCCCATCAAGGAGGTCAGCGCCATGGAGATCGGTGAACGGCTGCGCGAATTGCGCATCCAACGGGGCCTTACCCAGGAGGAACTCGCCGACCGCTGCGAGCTGAGCAAAGGGTTTATCTCCCAGGTAGAGCGGGAACTTGCCTCACCCTCCATCGCCACGCTCAAGGACATGCTGGAATGCCTTGGCGTTACGCTGCAGAGTTTTTTCAGCGACGACAGCGCCGAAAAGGTGGTTTTTGCCCCGCAGGACATGTTTGAAAAAGAGGATGAAGAATCCGGGCACAAAATCACCTGGCTTGTGCCGGACGCTCAGAAAAACAGCATGGAACCCATCCTGCTGGAGCTGTCGCCCGGCGGCAAAAGTCCGGTGCTTCCTCCGCTGGAAAGCGAGGAATTTGGCTATGTGCTGCGCGGACAGGTCACTCTGGTGGCGGGCAAGCGCAGCTACACGGTAAAAAAGGGCGACAGCTTTTGTCTGCGTCCCAGCGCCACGCATTATCTGGAAAACGTGAGTGCCCGACCCGCCGCCGTGCTGTGGGTTTCTACACCGCCCAGCTTTTGATATCCATTCTCAAACGAAGGAGAACGCGGCCATGATTGACAAGCAGCATCTCATCGACCTCAAGGGCGTATCCAAGGAGTTTGACGGCACGAGGGTCCTGAGCAACATCGACCTGTATGTGCGCAGGAAGGAGTTTGTGACTCTGCTGGGCCCCAGCGGCTGCGGCAAGACGACCACGCTGCGCATCATCGGCGGCTTTGAATATCCCACGGAAGGCACCGTGCTCTTTGAGGGCCGCGACATCACCGACCTGCCGCCCTACAAGCGCCGCGTCAACACGGTCTTTCAAAAATATGCGCTGTTTCCCCACCTGAATGTTCAGGAAAACATCGCCTTTGGCCTCAAGATTGCCAAGGTGCCACGCGATGAGATCAAAAAGCGTGTGGACCATATGCTGGACCTGGTAAATCTGAGCGGCTACGGCAAGCGCAGCGTAGATCAGCTTTCCGGAGGCCAGCAGCAGCGCATCGCCATCGCCCGCGCGCTGGTCAACCATCCGGAGGTGCTGCTGTTGGACGAGCCCCTTGGCGCGCTGGATTTAAAGCTGCGCAAGGAAATGCAGCTGGAGCTGAAAAGCATGCAGCAGCGCCTGGGCATCACATTTATCTACGTAACGCACGACCAGGAGGAAGCGCTCACCATGAGCGATACCGTGGTGGTCATGCGCGACGGCCACATTTTGCAGATCGGCGACCCCAAACGCATCTACGACGAGCCGGTCAACGCCTTTGTCGCCGACTTCATTGGCGAGAGCAACATCCTGCGCGGCACCATGGTACGCGACGAGCTGGTGCATTTCAGCGGCAACGACTTCCCCTGTGTGGACTCCGGCTTCGGCGAAGATGCGCCGGTAGACGTGGTGGTGCGTCCGGAGGACATCATGCTCGTGGGTGAGGACATCGGCCAGATCAGCGGCGTGGTCAAGAGCGTCTTGTTTAAGGGCGTTCATTATGAAATGATGATCGATACCGGCGAAACGGTTTTCAAGGTGCATTCCACCGTCATGCAGCCCCAGGGCTCTCGCGTCGGCATCAACATTGTCCCCTTCAATATTCACATTATGAAGCCAATGCCCAAGGAGGCGCCCAAGGATGTATAATATGTCGCTGCCCTGGTGGGGCTGGGCGCTGATGGGCGCGGGACTGGTGTGCTTTGTGGCGCTTGTGGCGCTGTCCGTGCGCCGCAACCACGGGGTGAAACGCAGCCTGTTCGCCTCGCCCTATACGCTGTGGATGATCCTTTTCACCGTATTGCCCTGCATTCTGGTGGCCTACTATGCCTTTACCGATGCCAACGGGGCCTTTACGCTGGACAATTTCCGCCACTTCTGGGATTCCAACTATACCAAGAACCAGCTTTATGCCCAGATGGGGCCGGAGGCTGCGGCGTTCATTTCGCGCGGCACGGTCAATGTCGACACGCTGGTCTATTCGCTGTGGATGGCCTTCCTCTGCACGCTGATCAGCCTTCTGCTGGGCTATCCGGCCGCGCTGTACATGGCGGACCGGAACATGAAGATCGGCTCAACCATCGTGGTTCTTTTCATCATCCCCATGTGGATGAACTTTCTTTTGCGCACCATCGCCTGGATGAGCCTTTTGGAGGATCAGGGGCTGATCAACAACTTCCTGCGCCTGCTGGGCTTTGAGGGCGTGCAGCTGATGTACAATTCCGGCGCAGTGCTGCTGGGCATGGTGTATAACTTCCTGCCCTTCATGGTGTTCCCCATCTACACATCGCTTACCAAGCTGGATCCGCAGCTGGGCGAGGCTGCGCAGGACCTGGGCTGCAATGCCTGGAACAAGTTTGTGCGCGTAACGGCGCCGCTCAGCCTGCCGGGAGTCATCAGCGGCATCACCATGGTGTTTATGCCGTCGGTGACCACATTCTTTATCCCCCGTATTCTGGGCGGCGGCAACACCATGATGTTTGGCGATCTGATCGAAAGCAAGTTTCTCACCGAGGGCAACTGGAACGTAGGCAGCGCGCTGAGCCTGATTATGATGATCCTGATCCTGCTCAGTCTGAGCATCCTGCGCAAAGCCGATCCCGAAGGGGAAGGAGGCTCGCTGATATGAGAAAGCCAAGGCTTTTCTTCAAAAAGTTCTATCTGGCCATCATCATGCTCTTCCTCTATATCCCCATCGTGGTGATGATCGCCCAGTCCTTCAACGCCGGCAAGAGCCGCGCCAAATGGGAGGGGTTCTCCTTCCGCTGGTATGCCGAGCTGTTTCAGGACCGCTCCATCATGCAGGCGCTTCAGGTGACCATCGCAGTGGCGGTGATCGCCGCCATCATTGCCACCATTCTGGGAACGCTGGCAGCCATCGGCATCTACAGCATGAAAAGGCGCCCCCAGAGCGTGATGATGACGCTGACCAACATTCCCATGACCATGCCGGACATCGTGACGGGCATTTCGCTGATGCTTCTGTTCCTGTTTACGAAGGTGGAACGTGGGCTGATTACCATGATTATGGCACACATCACCTTCAATACGCCCTATGTCATATTGTCCGTCATGCCCAAGCTCAAGCAGATGAACAAGCACAGCTATGAGGCTGCGCTGGACCTGGGCGCAACGCCGGGCTATGCCCTCACCCATGTAATCATCCCCGAAATCCGCCAGGGCATCATCACGGGCGCGATGCTGGCTTTTACCCTGTCCCTAGATGATTTCACCATCAGCTACTTCACCACCAGCCCCATGGTGCAAAACCTCTCCACGCTCATCTATTCCAAGGCGCGCATCGGCATCGACCCGACGCTTAACGCGCTGAGCGCGCTGATGTTTGTGGCGCTGCTGGTGCTGCTCATCATCGTCAACCGCCGTACCGCTGACAACAGCCAGAAGGCGTGACGCATATCCCCAGAAACTTTAGGAGGTACTGTCATGAAAAAGTGGTTGGTTCTTCTGCTTTCCCTGGCTCTGCTTCTGCCCCTTGCCGCTTCCGCGCAGGAGGTCGTCAACGTCTACAACTGGGAGGACTACATCGATGAGGCCGTCCTGGACCAGTTTGAAGAAGAAACAGGCATCCATGTCAACTACATGCGCTTTACCACCAACGAGGACATGATGGTGTCCGTCCGCGCCAATCCCGGTGCGTATGACGTGATCTTCCCCTCCGAGTACTGCGTCGAGCGCCTCATTGCCGAGGACCTGCTGGCCGAGATCAACTACGATAATGTGCCCAACATGTCCTACACGCTGGAAAGCCTGCTCAACCCCGACTATGATCCCAACAACGCGCACTCCGTGCCTTACATGTGGGGCACCGTGGGCATTCTCTACAACACCACGATGGTGTCCGAGCCGGTGGATTCCTGGGGCATCCTGTGGGATACCGACTATATGAACAACGTGTTCATGCTGGATTCCATCCGCGATACCATGGGCGTGACCCTCAAATACCTGGGCTACTCCATGAACACCCGCGATCCCGTAGCGCTGGAGGCCGCCAAGCAGAAGCTCATCGAGCAAAAGCAGAGCGGCGTGGTCAAGGCCTATCAGGTGGACGAAACCAAGGATAAGATGGTTGCGGGCGAAGCCGCGCTGGCTGTGATGTGGTCCGGCGACGCGCAGTATGCCATCGACCTCAATCCCGATCTTGCCTATGCCATTCCCAAAGAAGGCAGCAACGTGTGGGTGGACTGCATGGTGATCCCCAAGACGGCCAAGAATAAGGAGAACGCCGAAGCGTTTATCAACTTCCTCTGCCGCCCGGACATCGCGCAGAAGAACTGCGAGGCCATCTGGTACTCCACCCCCAACACCGAGGCCATCAAGCTCATGGGCGAGGAATACACCTCCAACACCACCATGAACCCCTCTGCCGAGGATGTGGCCAACTGCGAGTATTTCCATGACATTCAGGACTTCATCGCCA
>OLRD01000483.1_pt1 | contig 32848 bp, 24 predicted proteins | sample 1672051 | NCBI WGS metagenome assembly OLRD01 (sample SAMEA3136640, study PRJEB25190) | human gut metagenome | biome: human gut; feature: human-associated habitat; material: faeces | place: Austria | collected 2013 | reverse complement strand
CGCAACATTCCCGGGAAAGTGGCGCGCAAAGAGTGTCAGGCGCGTCGCTCGATGAGTGCGCGGCCGGATGCGAGGCGGTCGAGCACACCGGTTTTGGCGATGGCCAGCATCAGATACCAGGCCATCACGCCGCTGATAAGCACGCCGCCGGTGACCTCGGAAATCATGTGCACAATGCCACGCGGGCTGACGAATGACACACCCACGTAGCGAAACAGCATCAGATATGTGCCGTATTCCAAGGCGACCAACGCACCGGATGCAATGGAAATCGGCAGATTGAACATGCGGTAACGGGTCAAGGCGAACGGAATCTCAGCGAAAACACCTTGCAACAGCGCCGAGATAATCACGAAGCCCAAATCGAACTGGCTACCAATCACCGTTTCGACCAGCGTGCCGATAAGGTTCACGTACAGCGCCGCTCCGGGTTTGCGCAGAATCAGCACCGCCAGCGTACCGGAGAAGTACCAGACGGCGTGCACGATGCTGGCGAAACCGGGCAGAATCGCGCCGAATACCGAAGAGATCGGCATGTACGCGAAGTTGAATCCCCAGAAGATCACGCCGCAGGCCGCACCCAGCGTGGCACCGACCGCGATATCCAACGGCTGCCATTTCAGTGACGATACGGCAATCGGACGTTTCGGAAGAGTATGAATGGTGGTTGCAGGCATGGTGATCTCCTAGCCTTAAAGGCCGCACACAGTAATCGAACCACGGGCGTTCCTTGACCTGTGCGGCTCGGGCGGGAACGCCGCACCACAGTATAGCCGCTCGGTTCACGGCTGGAAGTACCCTTGGAGGTTATGAAGCTTACCGATATTTCCCCCGCAATCGCATTGACCCCACTCGACGGCCGTTATCACAAGGCCACCGCCCCGCTCGTCGAATACATGAGCGAACCTGCCCTGAACCGCGAACGCATGCGTGTCGAAGTCGAATGGATGATTCTTCTGGCCAACGGCTTTGAGGGCAACGGCAACCAGCCGATCGTTGACGGCGTCAAGCCGTTCACTGCCGAAGAGCAGGCCTTCCTGCGCGCCATTCCCGAGGACTTCGGCGCCGAAGGCATCAAGCAGCACGCCGCTCATGAGGCCATCACCCACCACGATGTGAAGGCCGTGGAGTACTACATCGATGATCAGATCGACAAGGCTCCGGCCGAGCTGACCAACATCAACGACGAGCTGAAGACCCTCGTACACTTCGCCTGCACGTCCGAAGACATCAACAACCTCTCCATCGCCCGTTGCGTCAAGAACGCGATGGAAAACGTGTGGACCCCGGAGTTCAAGCGCATCATCGACCACCTCGCCGGCAAGGCCGAGGAATTCAAGGATATGCCGCTGCTCTCTCTCACCCACGGCCAGCCGGCCACGCCGACCACACTCGGCAAGGAGCTCGCCGTCTACGTCTACCGTCTGAACCGTCAGCTCAAGCACATCGAAAACCAGGAGTACCTGGGCAAGATCAACGGCGCGACCGGCACGTTCGGTGCCCACTTGGCCGCATGCCCGGATGTCGACTGGATCGCTGTCTCCCGCGAGTTCGTCACGAACCGCATGGGCCTGACCTGGAACCCGCTGACCACGCAGATCGAAAGCCACGACTGGCAGGCCGAGCTGTACTCCACCGTCTCCCACGCCAACCGCATCATGCACAACCTGTGCGTGGACGTGTGGATGTACATCTCCCGCGGCGTGTTCGCCCAGGTGCCGGTCAAGGGTGCCACTGGTTCCTCCACCATGCCGCACAAGGTCAACCCGATTCGTTTCGAGAACGCCGAAGCCAACTTCGAGATCAGCTGCTCGCTGCTCGACACCCTCTCCGCCACGCTGGTGGAATCCCGTTGGCAGCGCGATCTGACCGATTCGACCACCCAGCGCAACATCGGTTCCGCGCTCGGCTACTCCTTGCTCGCCCTGACCAACCTCATGGGCGGCCTTGAGTCCATCCACCCGAACACCCACGTCATCGAGCGTGAGCTGGATGAGAACTGGGAGGTGCTTGGCGAGCCGATCCAGACCGCCATGCGCGCCTGCGAGCTCAAGGGCCTGCCGGGCATGGATAAGCCGTACGAGAAGGTCAAGGAGCTTATGCGCGGCCACACCATCAACAAGGAACAGGTCGAGCAGTTCATCGACCAGCAGTCCTTCGACCCGGAAACCGCCGCTCGCTTGAAGGCTCTGACCCCCGCCACCTACACCGGTGTGGCCAGCCAGCTCGTCGCTTTCGGCCGCTGAGATAGGCGCGATGCGAGTCCCTCGAGCCCATCGCATCCACCACACTACTGCGCTGAGTCACAAACCAAACCGCAAACTGAACCGAACAAGGACAGGCGTCAGGTAACCATTTCATGACTACTGAACAGGAGCAGTCCACTACGGAAGATCGCCCGGACAAGGCGACCTCCTCCACTACCGACCGGCCGATCGCCTCTGGTGACGGCCGGTCGGCCAGTTTTGCTGTCAGCGGACCGGACAGCCCGGCAACCGACGACAGCAACGATTCCGGACCGTACATCGACGACATCGCTCCGCGCCGCACGCGCGACTTCGGCGATCTGACCCGGGCCGGTCTGTCGCTGTTGATGGCCGCCGTGGTCATGGTGTTCGCCGTGTATCTGGGCGGCATGACGCGCGGCGTCGAATCCGACGCACACACCGCAGCCCAGGTCATCAACTGGTTGGCTGACTTCCCCTCCACCGTGCTGACGCAGCTGGCCACCATCGTCATCGTGATCATCGTGCTCGCTCAATTGCTACTGGCCCGGGAATGGCTGCAGGCCGCGGTGTCCGCGCTGGCCATGTTCGCCGGCTACGGCATGGTGTGGGTCGTATCGACGGCAATCAGCAGTCTGAACGATTTCACCCTGCCAATGGCACTGGTCTCAGCCGCCACCTCATACGGCTCCGGGCTGTTGCCCGACATCTACGCCGGCATGGCGTCCTTCCTGACCGCCGCCGGGCCACGCCGCACCCGCTCCACGGTCAAATGGAGCTGGAATATCCTGTATGCCATCGCTGCGGTGATGGTGGTGCTGTCGTGGCATTCGGTCACCGGCATGCTGGTGTCGATGGCCGCCGGCCGCACAGTGGGCATGCTGATCCGATTCGTGGTCGGCACGCAGAACAAGGGCGTGTGGGGCCAAGATCTGGTCGCCGCCCTGAAAGGCATCGGACTGGACACCGCCTCGCTGATTCGGCATCAGGAGCCCGGCGTCGGCCACGGTTCACTGGCCGTCACGCTGGACGACGATCTGGCCGAAGGCTCGCGCATCTACGATCTGGATACCACGGACAACCGTCGTTTCATCGTTTCCGTCATCGACGCGCAGACCCATACCGTCGGCTATCTGAAGCAGTTGTGGGACTGGGTGCGTTTCACCAGTGTGTCCATCCGACGTGACCGTTCCGTGCGTGACGCCGTCCAGCATCATTTCGCCATGCTGCTGGGTCTGCACAATATCAAACTGCCCGCGCCCGCACCCTACGGCATCGCCGATACCGACGAATCCGCGATTCTGGTGCTGGATGCACACACCATCGAACTGCCCGCCAACCTGAACACGCTTACCAAGGCGGATGCCGTGGCCTACATGCGCTACCTGTCCGTGGCGAGCCGGCGCGGCTATACGCACCGGCGCATCACGCCGGACACGCTCGCCCGGCTTGAAGACGGCACCGCCGTGATTGCCGGCTGGCTCAACGGCGACAACGCTTCCGGTCCGGCCAACACCGCGCTCGACAAAGTTCAGCTGCTAGTGCTGTTCGCCGCGCTGATCGGCGTGGAACCGGCGGTGGAGGCCGCCCGCGAGGCGTGGGGAGACACGACTCTGACGGCCTTGGCCCCGTTCATTCAGAAGGTCGCGGTCCCCTCCCCCACGCGCGCGCTGGAATCCTGGGACAAGCAGCTGCTCAAGGGCCTGAGGAGTCGTATCACCGCGCTGGCTGACGAGGAGACGGTGGAATCCGCCGAACCGGTGACGCTGGCCCGATTCTCCTGGCGTTCGATGATCACCATGCTGCTGGTCATCGTGGCCGTGGTCGTGGTCTTCACCCAACTGAAGCCCGAGGAGATCATCACCGCGCTGACCAACGCCAACCCGTTGATGGCGGTGGTGACGCTCGCGTTCGGTGTCTGCGGCTGGATCGGCTCGTCGATTTCGCTCGGCGCTCTCATGGATCGCAACAGACGAGATAACACGGGCGTGTTCATGAGTCAGGTTGCCGGCGGCTTTGCCACAGTGTCCATGCCAGCCGGCGTGGGCCCCTCGTTCGTCAACCTGCAGTTCCTGCGCAAATCCGGCTATCGCAACACCCCGGCCACCGCAATCATGAGCGCCACGCTCGTAGTGTATTACGCCGTGTACTTCTCCATGCTGGTGTTGATTGGCCTGTTCACCGGCCGCAATATGTTCTCCGGCGCGATACCGACGAATACGTTGGTTATCGTGCTGGGCGTGGTGGTTGTGGTGCTGTCCATTGCGATGATGATTCCGCCGTTGCGCCACTGGGTGACCCGTCGTCTTATGCCGCTGGCCAAGACGTATATCAACCAGCTGCTGGACGTGCTTTCCCAGCCCCGACAGCTCACAGTCAGCTGCCTAGGCGCGCTGTTCCAGAACGCGACCACTGGGCTCGCTTTCTGGGCGGCCCTGCAAGCGTTCGGCTATTCATCGAATCCGATTGAAACGACGTTCGTGTTCATGCTGGCCTATGCGTTGGGTTCCGCAGTGCCCACCCCCGGTGGTTTGGGCGGCGTGGAAGCCGCGCTGACCTTCGCATTCGTGGCGGTCGGAGTGCCGCAGGGCGTGGCGCTTTCCGCCACTTTGCTGCACCGCGTGGTGTTCTACTGGCTGCGCATTCCGCTGGGCGCGGCGGCCATGAAGTGGCTTGACAAGCATAATCTTGTCTGATTCGTCTATTTTCATACCCCCTTCGGGGAAATAGATGTGAAAACCCTTATAAAACGCGGGTTTTCGCAGAAACATGCGCTAGTATCATTGATGACAACATGGACTAAGCAAAAGTGCTTGTCCCCTGACCCAAGAAGGATGCTTTATGGCATACAACAAGTCTGACCTCGTTTCGAAGATCGCCCAGAAGTCCAACCTGACCAAGGCTCAGGCCGAGGCTGCTGTTAACGCCTTCCAGGATGTGTTCGTCGAGGCCATGAAGTCCGGCGAAGGCCTGAAGCTCACCGGCCTGTTCTCCGCTGAGCGCGTCAAGCGCGCCGCTCGCACCGGCCGCAACCCGCGCACTGGCGAGCAGATTGACATTCCGGCTTCCTACGGCGTTCGTATCTCCGCTGGCTCCCTGCTGAAGAAGGCCGTCACCGAGTGACCTTCTGCTCGTAGCGATTACTTCGAGCATTACTGACGACAAAGACCCCGACCGAGATGGTCGGGGTCTTTTTGTTGTGGTGCTGTGACGTGTTGTCCAACCGTATTATTCCGGACTAGTTCAGCGCTTCCATAAGCTGCTCGAATCCCAGGGTGGGCTCGGCCTCGAAGGGATCGAGGAGTATGGCTTCCCGGCGTTCGGGGGCGGTCAGGGTCAGGTGGGTCCAGTCGGCGGAGAACTGGGCTCCGACGTTCAGGGCCGCGTCCACGAACCGGCCACGCAGGGCGGCACGGGTGTCGGTCGGCGGATTGTGCACGGCGTATTCCACGTTGTCTCCTGTCAGCAGCTCACGCATCTGGTTGCGGGCTACGAGCGAACCGTACAGGCGACCGTTGGCGATGTCGTGGTAGTCGAGCTCAAGCTGTTCCATCTGGGCGAAGGTGACGTCCGGGCGACGGCGTTTGAGCGCGTCGAACAGACGCTTCTTGGCGGCCCAGTCCACGCGGTCGGCGAGCGCATCGTATGCACCACGCTCCAGCGCGTCCAGAACGCGGCTCCACTCCCCCATAATCGTGTCGATCGTGGTGGCCGGCAGCGAACCTGCCAGCGCATCGCCATGGGTTTCGATGAAGGCCTTGACCGCCGCATAATACCGGCGCTGCAGACCCAGTGCGGACACGGATTCGCCTGATTCGAGCGTCAGTTCGGCGCGCGGATTGTCAAGGAATCGACTGACCGTGCGATTGGCGGCAGCCGGATCAGCAAAGGCATACTGCTCGAATCCGGACGGAACGCCATGGCGGAAGGCGTCTTCGATCGCGCACAGCACAAGGTGCGTGACGGCAAGCTTCATCCATGTGGACCATTGCGAACGGTTCGAGTCGCCGATGATCACATGCAGCCGGCGGAAGGAGTCGGGGTCGGCGTGCGGTTCGTCGCGCGTGTTGACCATCGGGCGGGAGCGGGTGGTGGCCGAGGAGACGGCCTCGTCCAGGAAGTCCGCGCGCTGGGTGATCTGGAAGCCATCCGGTGTCATGCGGCCGGCACCGGTGTACAGCTGGCGGGTGATAAGGAACGGCAGCAGCTGATGTTCGATGGTCTCCAACGGCACGAAGCGGCGGACCAGGTAGTTTTCGTGGCAGCCGAAGGCGTGGCCGGCGGAGTCGACGTTGTTTTTGAACACGTGGATCGTGGCGTGTGCGCCGTAGGATTCACGTAGCTTGCGCTGGGCTTTCAGCGCCAGATTGCGCATCACGTGTTCGCCGGCGAGATCCTGGGCCAGGGCCTCGCGCGGGTCGCGCGCTTCGGCGGTGGCGTATTCGGGGTGGGAGCCGACGTCCAGGTACAGGCGCGAGCCGTTGGTCAGATAGGTGTTGGTGGAGCGGGAGCGCGAGACGATGGGCTGGAACATGGTCATCGCCACCTGGCCGGCGTCCACGGGGCGTTCGGCACCGGTGACCGCCACGCCGTATTCGGTTTCGACGCCGAAAATACGGCAGAACCCGTCCATCTCGGCGGATGGTACGGGTTCCGTGGCGTGCAGGGAGCGGGTGCCGCTGTCACGCAGTTGGGGCATCACTCGCCGCCTTTTTGCACGAAGCTGTTGACGTATTCCTCGGCGTTGGTTTCCAAGGCGGATTCGATGTCGTCGAGGATGTCGTCCAACACGTCGGCTTGGTCGGTGGACTCGGTTTGGGCGGCGGCCTGCGTGGTGGCGAGGGCGTCGTCTTCCTGGGTCGCGGCCTGCTGTGCTTGAGGTTGTTCGAATTGTTGTGGCATGTTGTCTTCTTCTTGGGCTGTCAAACTCCCCTCAGTCAGCCTTCGGCCGACGGCTCCCCTCACCCGAGGGGAGCCGGAGGAGTCAAAAAATTATCGCTGGTTGATGGAGTCGAGCCACGGATACTGCTGCAGGTAATGCTGCAGTTCGCGGATGATGAGTCCATTGGAGGCCACTACATCGTTATCGTGACGCCAGTGGATGCGTTCGCCGTCCCAACGGCTCAGCGTGCCCTGTGCCTCCCAGACCACTACGGTGCCGGCGGCGATGCCCGCGATATCCCACACGTGCAGCATCGGCTCGAAGTAGGCGTCATAGGTGCCGTCGGCCACTTTGCACAGGTCGAGCGAGACGGGGCCCACGCGCTTGATGTCGGCCGGGCGTCCGGCGAGCGAGGAGGCCACGTCGAGCGCACGCTGCGATTCGCTGGGGATGAAGGACATGCCGTAGCTCAGCACAGAACCATCCAGCGAGGAGGTCATCGACGGCACGACCTTGTCGCGCTTCTCGCCGACCGCGGTTTTGTGGATGCGCACGGCACCCGCTCCCCTGGCGGCCAGGTAGGTCAGGCCGAGGGCCGGGGCGTGCACGATGCCGATGATCGGCTTGGGCTCGTTGTCCGGGCCGAATTCGAACAGGGCGGCGGTCACCGTCCATTCGCTCATGCGACGTACGTAGTTGATCACACCGTCGATCTTGCCGATGTACCAGTAACGCTGGCCAGGGCGGCTTTCGGCGGGGCGGGTGGTCCAGAAGCCGTCGAAGTGGGCGATGTCGGCGATTCTGGCGCTCATGAAGCGCATGATCTTGTTGTCCACTTCAAGCTTGTAGCGGGGGCCACGGTCCGCGTTCTCGGTGCTCGGCTGGGCGAGGTTACGCGGATTGAGTTGGTCGTGGAGGGCATGCTGGCCGGCTTCTTCGAGCAGGCCGGCGACTTTGAGCGCAAGGTTGCGCAGGTCCTGTGGGGTCTCTTCGCGTGTTTCTTCCATAGCTACCAAGTCTATCGTTCGGCGTTGATGGCCAGCGACTTCAGCAGATCGATGGCGTGTTCGGCTGAATTGAGTTCGGTTTCGCAGTGCGCCTTGGTGAAGGCGAGCGGATCGGAGATGTCGAGGGAGAACAGGTGATGGTCGGTAGCGGCCATATGGCCGGCATTGCCGTAGAATTCGACCGCCTCGCCCTCGTCTGCGGCGCGCGGGTCGCGAACAGTGAGTCGGGACCAGCTGGCGGCGGCCACCTCATCGCCGAATTGCGCCACGAGTTTTGCCCTGAGCCAGGCGCGGGTGTCTTCCGGCGGTTCGGTGGTGGCGCGTGCGATGTCGGCGGCGCTCACCACCCGTTCGGTGCGGGGTTCGAGTTTGGTGAAGATGCTGTCCGCGGGGTCGAGCGCCGCCCATTTCAGGTCGATGACCTTCAGTCGCGGATCATTCCATCCGTTGGCCACGCCGGGTGCGGACGTTGTGGTGATTTTGCGGCGCAGTTTTTCGAGCAGCTGCCATTTGAGCAGCCATTCGATGCGGCTGGCCTCGCCGGTCATGGCCAGACGTTCGTCATCGTCGGCGGCATGGCGGATGGAGGCGCAGTCGATGAGCGCCTGCTGCCACATCGCCATAATGGATGTGGTGGATTTGTCCGGCCAGGCGGGTTCGCCGGCGGTGTCGGTACCTTCGACCAGTGCGGCAACCTGGTAGACGGCTTGGCGCAGTTTGAGCTGGATAAGCCATGCGTTGGTTTCGCCGCCGTTGGCCAGCGGCAAGATTGCCCCCAGCGTCAGGTCGCGGGAAACGGTGTGTATGGCCTCGACTGGGTCAGACAGTTCGAGTTCGTCGAGGAAGGCGTTCAGGTCGAATCCGGCCTCGTCCGCATGTTCGAGCAGCCACAGCAGCATGCTCGTGGTGCCGAGTTTCAGTGCCTGCGGCACCTCCATGCGATTGGCGTCGCCGACGATGACGTGCAGACGGCGGTATGCATCGGTGGAGTGGGATTCGTCGCGCGTATTGATGATCGGGCGTTCGAAGGTGGTTTGCAGGCCGACTTTGGCGTGGATGTAGTCGGCGCGCTGGCTGAGCTGGTAGCCCGGGATCTCGCTGTTCTCGCCAATCCCTACGCGGCCGGAGCCGGCGTAGATCTGGCGGGTGACGAAGTGGAGGGTCATCAGGCGTGTGACCAAGTCGAATGGCACCGCGCGGGCCATCATATAGTTCTCGTGCGTGCCCCAGCAGGAGCCCTTGCCATCCACATTGTTGCGATGCAGGGCAATGGGAGTGCCAGTCTGTTTGCGGGCGTGTTCGGTGGCGGCCTGCATGATGAGGTCTCCGGCGTGGTCGTATCGGACCGCTTCGAACGGGTCGGTGGTTTCCGGCGCCGAGTATTCGGGGTGGGCGTGGTCCACATAGACGCGGCCGCCGTTGGGGGCGATCACGTTGGTGATGTTGAGCTGCGGGGCGTCGGTGAGCATGTCCGGGCGGGCGGCGGCGCGTTCGAGACGGGTGCCGCGCGCGTCGTTGACCGGGTCCTCCTGCCGGTAGTCCCAGCGGATGGATTTGCTGTGGCTGTCCGCGGCGCCATTCACCACGTCGAAGGACAGTTGCACCGGATTGTAGCGGTCCGGGGTGTTCAGGGATACCGCGTATTCGGTTTCGGTGCCCATCACTCGTTTAACGGTCATGTAGTGCTCCTTGAGCTTGAGCTATTCGGCGGTGCGGATGCGGCGGATCGGGTCCATGCCGTTGATGCGCGACCATTGTTCGGGGTCCACGTCGGCCATGGAATCGCGGGTCTCGCGGTATTCGTCTTCCACGGCGGCAGCGAGCAGCGGCACGGTGAGTGCCACGTCCAAGCCGGTTTCGATGGATTCCTTGACCGCTCGGGTCTTGGCCCGGTCCACGATGTTCTTGAGCATCGCGCCGGAGACCACGTCGGCCAGGAACAACGCATGCCACTGGCCGTTCTCCTCCTGCACGTCGCATAGATGGCGGCGTTCGGAGGTTCCGTAGATGTCATGCACCAGCACGGCGGACAAGGCGTGCGCGTCGACGCCATCTTCCAGAGGCAGGTCGTCGGTGAGGTAATGGTCCACGATGGCGATGGCCTGATTGGCTTTGGGCCGACCAACGCGAATCTTGACGTCGAGACGCCCCGGTCGTAGCACGGCCGGATCGATCATGTCCACACGGTTGGATGCGCCGATCACCATCACATTGTCGAGTGATTCCACGCCGTCGAGTTCGGAGAGGAACTGGGGCACGATCGTGGTCTCCACGTCGGAGGAGACGCCGGAGCCGCGGGTGCGCAGCAGCGAATCCATTTCGTCGATGAACACAACCACCGGATTGCCGTCCGCGGCGCGTTCACGGGCGCGCTGGAAAATCAGGCGAATCAGTCGTTCGGATTCACCGACGTATTTGTTGAGCAGTTCCGGGCCCTTGACGGACAGGAACACGCCCTTGACATGGGTTTCGGCCGGACTGATTGCGCCGTCGCCATTCGAATCGTAACCACCCTCGCATAGGGCGTTCGCCACGGCCTTGGCAATCATCGTCTTGCCGTTGCCGGGCGGACCGTACAGCAGCACGCCCTTTGGCGGCTTCAAATCGTAGCGCTCAAACAGCGCACGATGCTGGAACGGCAGTTGGACGGCGTCCCTGATACGACCGATCTCACTATCCAGGCCGCCGATGTCGGCGAACGTGACATCCGGGGTCTCCTCCAGCACCAGATCCTTGTCGCCCTCGGCGGGCAGCGCTTCGATGGCGAGGCGGACGGACGGATCGACGATAATACGGTCGCCCTGATTGATGCCCGCATACGCGAGCGCGCCGGAACGGCGGATGAGCACGGGATTGCCGGAGGCGTCGGTAACGATCAGTCGACCGTCGTCAAGTACCTGCTTGACACTGCGAATCTGGCCCACGGTGTCAGCATCGCGCTGCTCGACCAGCACGAGCTTCTCGTTGAGCATCACGGTGGCCCCGGCGGTCAGGCGGGCGGCGTTGACGTTGGAGGCCACAGGCACCACCATGCGGCGGGTGCCGGAAATGACTTCGGCCGACGCGTGCTGGATGCCGTCTTCATCGGTGCGGGTGGAATCGACCTTGACCATGGTGGCGAAGGTGAGCGGCGGCTGAGCGAGCTGGGCGAGCTGTGACTTCGCCTTGGTCAGTTCCTTGCCGGCGCGGCTCAGCGCTTCGGCGAGCGCATGGTTCTTGGCCATCAGGCGATCGTTCAGCGCGGCGAGATCTTCGGTGTCGCTCATGCGGGTTCTTCGCTTCCCTTCTATCCGGGATTTTCGGCAACTTATGGCAGTCGGCAGACCCTATTCGTTGCCGTCGGCGGATTTCCTGTTACGTATAACAGTACGCACTTTTCGCACCACGAACCATACGATGACCACAATCACGGCCGCGATGACCACGTCCTCGAACACGCCGAGCGCGCCTTGAATCGAGCACCACTGGTCGCCGAGCAGGTAACCGGCGGAAACGAGGATGGTGTTCCACACGGCCGAGCCGAGCAGGGTCCAGCCGGTGAAGTGCAGGAAGTTCATGCGGTTGAATCCGGCGGGAATCGAAATCAGCGAGCGTACCACGGGAATCACGCGGCCGATGAGCACCGACCATGTGCCGTATTGGGTGAACCAGTCGTTGGCTTTGCTCACTTCTTTGCGGCTGACGCCGGGGATTTTGTCTGCCGCGAGATTGATGCGATGCAGGCCCACCCAGCGGGAGATGCCGTACAAGGTCCAGGCACCAAGTACGGAGCCGATGGTGGCCCAGATGATTGCGCCCGGCAAACTCAAGGTGCCGCGTGCGGCGGTGAAGCCGGCGAGCGGAAGGATGACTTCGGACGGGATGGGCGGGAAGATGGATTCGAGGGCGATGGCCAAGGCCACGCCGATACCGCCGATGGTTTCCATCAGCATGATCAGCCAGTCGGTGATGGTGCCGATCAAGCCGGGTTCGGTGGTGGTGCAGATGGGCGTAGGGTCGGTCGCAAGAATAGTGGCGGCTGCCATGGAAAAACTCATAGAGGGCATTGTCCCAAGGTTTTCCAAGAATCAGAAGCATGACGCAAGAAGATGTGCATTTTATTGACAAGTCCGCCGAGAGCGAAGTTGGGAGCCCGGTTGGTTCTGCGGTTTCTGTGCCGACGCTGAGCGAGCCCGGCCTGCTGGTTATGGATGTGGACTCCACGCTCATTGACGAAGAGGTTATCGACGAGTTGGGCGTGGTGGCTGGCTGCGGTGAGGAGATTGCCGGAGTGACCGCACGCGCCATGCGCGGCGAACTGGAGTTCTGCGATGCGCTGCGCGCACGAGTGGCCCTGTTGGAGGGCCTGCCGATCTCCGTGTTCGACACGGTGCATGACAAGCTGCATTTCACCAAGGGTGCGCTGGAGCTTATCGACACGCTGCATGAACACGGTTGGAAGATCGGCGTGGTGTCCGGCGGCTTCCATGAAGTGGTCGATATGCTGGCGGCCGAAGGCCATATCGACTATTGGATCGCCAACCGGCTTGAGGTTGCCGATGGGTGCTTGACCGGCAAGGTGCTCGGCGAAATCGTGAGCAAGACTGTGAAGTTACACGCCTTGCAGACATGGGCGGACCGTTTGGGTATTCCGATGAGCCAGACCGTGGCTGTGGGCGATGGCGCCAACGATATTCCGATGATTCAGGCCGCCGGTCTGGGTCTCGCGTTCTGTGCCAAGCCAAAGACCCAGCTCGCCGCCGACAAAGCCATCAACGACCGCGACCTAACCCACGTACTCGATTACCTGCGCCGGTAAAATTTTACCGACCTCGGCTCCGGCACTTATAGTTGAGCCATGACTACTTCAGGCGCAGAACAGTTGACGCTTGCGGGGCTGGCTCCCCGCAAGCGTCGTAAACGTGCGCCTGCGGAGCATACGCCGGCCGAGCAGCATCCCATAGCGCAAGTCGTGCTGGATGTGCAGGCGCTCCACCTCGGTCAGACATTCGATTACTTCATTGATGAAAAAGACAGCGAGGCCGCACAACCGGGTGTGCTGGTGCGCGTGCGGTTTGGCGGTCAGAGGGTCAGCGGTGTGATTTGGGCACGCACCGATACCAGTGATACGCCGCGCTCTTCGATTCGCTATATCGAGCGAGTGCTAAGCCCCGATGTACTGGTTCCCGCTTCGATGCGCGAGGATATCGGTCTGGTTGCCAAAGCCTATGGCGGCACACGGGCCAATATTCTGCGTTTCGCCGTGCCACCGCGCGTGGCCAAGGTGGAGACCGAGCAGCGGTTGGCCGCGTCGTTCCGTCGGCCGGTCGGCGGCTCATTGCCGGATAATACGCAGGGTGGTTTTGCCGGGCGTGGCACCAATCCCGATGGGGCCAAACCTGCTGGCTCTACCTTTGCCGTTGCCAGTACCGTTTCGGAGGGGGCTGCGCAGGGGTATCGTCGTCTGACCGCCAATTACGCCGACGTCAATGTGCTTCATGATGCGCTTACCGGTCAGCGTTTCCAATCTTTTGTGTTTGATTCGCTGCCCGGTGCACAGGAGTGGCAACGGAACATGGCATGGATGGTGGCCACTGCGCTGAGTGCCGGTAAAGCTGCCGTGGTTGAATTGCCCACCATGCGCGAGGTCGAAGACCTGATGCCTATGCTGCGCAATTATGGGCTCAAACCGTTCGCCCCTGCTCCGGCCGGCGGCTGGGTGGGCGACGTCGCCGTGCTTAACGCGGAGACCATGCCCGCGGCCGACCGGTATCGCACCTATCTGGCTGTGGCGTTGGGACAGGTGAAGGTGGTGATCGGCACCCGTGCGGTGATGTATGCGCCGGTTGAAGGCCCGGCGCTGTTCGCCATTCTGGAGGATGCCGCCTATCAGAACATGGACGGTATGATGCCATATCCACAGGCCCGTGGCGTGATGCGGCTGCGCGCCAAGTCCCATGGCGGCGTGTTCGTGGCCATGGCCAATGCGCGCACCCCGCAAAGCCAGTGGGAAAACACCGGTCCAGGTACAGTGGAGACCCCAGTGAGCGGCTATTCCACCACGATTCATCCGCTCGCCTCGCCGCTGAAGGACGCCACTCCTTGGGTGCGTTGGCTCAATCGCGATGAACTTGCGCGTCTTGCCGACCCGTCCATCGGGGCGCGCGTGCCGCATACGGCCGTCCGCGTGCTATCTAAGGCTTTGGAGAGCGGCCCCGTGCTGCTGTCCATTCCGCAAGACAGCGTCAGTGAGACTCTGAGTTGTGCGAAATGCCATCGTCAGGCGCGTTGTGCCAAGTGTTCTGGACCGTTGCAACTACCGGCCGACCGCCGGGATTCCACACCGCGATGCCGCTGGTGTGGGGCTGCTGCCATCAATTGGAAGTGCCCGGGCTGTGGGCATGAACGTATGCGTGTGGTGCGCGTGGGTGCTGCAGGCACTGCGGCTGAACTGGCCGGGTTGTTCCGCGGCGTGCCAGTAGTTTTGTCCAGCAAGACGCAGGGCCTAGTGCGCGATGTGGCTTGTCAGCCGATGATCGTCATCGCCACTCCCGGTTTCGAACCGCGCGTGCGTCCGGTCAGTGCCGAGCAGGGATCGGCTGGCCATGAGTATCGTGCCGTGGCCGTGCTCGACGCTTGGACCAGCTTGTATGCGTTGGGCGTGGATGCTCGCTTGGATACGTTGACCGCGTGGATGCGTGCGATGTCGTTGTGCGCGCCGCGTTCCCGTGGCGGCCAGGCGTTGATTCTCGGCGAGACCGACCCGGCCATCGCCCAATCGCTGATGCTCTGGGATTCGAGGATTCTTGCAGCCAAGGATCTCGAGGAGCGTGTGGAGACCGGTATGCCGCCGGCCGTGGCCGCCGCCTGCGTGTGGGGCCGCCGTGATGCGGTGATGACGCTGATGCAGCGTATCGGCGCCCTGGGCGGCGATTGGACGGCCTGCGGCGAGCTGCCCGGCATGTTGGGACCGGTGCCGATCGCGCAACCGGACACGGTTGATGCCAGGGAGCTCGAAGCCACGGCCGACCGGGTGAAGGCAGTAATCCGTGTGCCACAGAGTCGGCGAGCCGAACTGGCGGCCCGACTGCACCGGGAAACCGCTCGTCATGTGGCGTCCCGCGAGCCCGGCGAGCTTCGCTTCCGAGTAGATCCCAAGGACCTGATCTAATCGTCTTCAACACGTGAAACGATAATTACAGAATGAACATCGCTAGAAGGAGGACACCATGAAGGGTTGGCCTGGAGAGCCGGATATGGATTACGACGTGCTGGTCGCGGATGGCGAGGCCGCTGCGAACGCCGGCAAGCCGATCACCGACGTGATCTTCGATTTCGGCAACGTGCTGATTTACTGGGATCCGGTCGCCGTGCTCATCCCCCGCTACAGCCAGAAGACCATCGACGAATTCCTCGACAACGACATCTCCGGCTTCTACGATGTCAACGACCTGATGGACGGCGGCACCAGCACCGACGAGGCCATCGCCATCATACGCCGTGACAGGGGCGATAAGTGGGCGGACATCCTCGACTACTACATCAAGAACTTCCGCGACTCCCTGACCGGCATCGTGCCGGGCGCACGCGTGCTGGTCAATGACCTGAAGGCTGCCGGCATCGGCGTGTGGGGCCTGAGCAACTGGGAATCCAGTCTGTTCCACGTGGCCGAGGAACAGTGCGATATTTTGCAGCAGCTTGATGGCAAGCTCGTCTCCGGTTTTGTCAAGCTGCGCAAGCCACACAAGGAAATCTACGAGGCCGCGTTGAACCAGTTCGGCATCAAGGCCGATGGCGCGTTGTTCATCGACGACAAGGCCATGAACATCGTCGGCTCGAATGCGGCCGGCATCCGTGGCGTACGTTTCCAGGATCCGGTCAAGCTGCGTGAACTGCTCATCGCCAATGGCGTGAACATTCCGGCCGTGCAGTGAGCATCGACATTTCAAGGAGGACCATGCTCAAACTCGTGTTCGCCGGCACCCCCGACGTGGCGGTGCCCTCGCTCAAGGCCTTTGCCACCGATCCACGTTTTGATGTGGTCGGCGTCATTACCCGCCCCGATGCGCCTACCGGTCGCGGCCGCAAGCTCACGCCCAGCCCGGTCAAGGCGACGGCTCTGGAGCTCGGGTTGCCCGTCATCGATCTCAAACCCCGCTCCCCCGAATTCATGGAGGCGTTGAACGACCTGCATGCGGATATCGCCGCTGTCATCGCCTACGGCAATATCCTGCCCAAGAACGTGCTTGATGCGGTGCCCATGGGCTGGTACAACCTGCATTTCTCCAACCTGCCGAAGTGGCGTGGCGCCGCTCCCGCCCAGCGTGCGATTTGGGCGGGCGACCCGACCACCGGCGCCGACGTGTTCAAGGTGGGCGAGGGTTTGGATGATGGACCGATCGTCGCTTCCCTGACCATCGAACTGACCGGCCGTGAGACTTCCGGCGAACTGCTTGACCGTCTGGCCGAGGAAGGCGCGCCCATGTATGTGGATGCGCTGGCCGCCGTAGGTGAAGGCACCGCCACATTCACCGCGCAGCCGGCCGAGAGCCTGGAATACGCGCACAAGATCACGGTGAAGGACGCCCGCATCAGTTGGACGGACGAGGCCGAGGCCATCGACCGTCAGATTCGCGCCTGCACGCCACATCCCGGGGCATGGACCGAACTGTTTGCGGAAGGGCCAATCGCCGATAATGACGAGTCAACCGCTAAATCCCTCGCCCTGCATATTCTCGCCGCACAACCGGCCGACCAGTCCAATCCCAACACTCCGGCCGAGCTTCAGCCCGGCGAGCTGAAGGTGGGCAAGAAGAACGTGTGGGTTGGTACCGGCAGCACGCCGCTGGAACTCACCCAAGTCAAGGCGCAAGGCAAGAAGGCCATGCGCGCCGCCGACTGGGCCCGAGGCGCACGCCTCTCCCCCGCCGCCTGCGTGCGATAACAAGCAATATCGCTCCCGCCTTCGGAAGCACAGTAAAGGCCCGGCATCTTCATAAAGAAGATGCCGGGCCTTTCAGCTATGCAATCGGCGATCAGTTGAGACCGGAGAGCTTGTTGATCAGCTCCGGGTCACGCGTCGCACCCTTGTCGGCCGAGCGGGCGAAGGCGGCGTACGCCTTCAGCGCCTGGGAGACGTGGCGGTTGCGGTGAGCCACGTAGCCGTCGCCAGCCTCAAGCTCGCGACGACGCTCGTCCAGCTGCTCGTCAGTCAGCTCGACGTTCACGGAACGGGCTTCGATATCGATATCGATGATGTCGCCGTTCTTGATGAGCGCCACCGGGCCCTTGTTGGCAGCCTCAGGCGCCATGTGGCCGATGGCCAGACCGGAGGAACCGCCGGAGTAGCGACCGTCGGTGAGCATGGCGACCTGCTTGCCGATGCCCTTGCCCTTGACGAAGGAGGTCGGGTACAGCATTTCCTGCATGCCCGGGCCACCCTTCGGGCCTTCGTAACGAATCACAAGCGCCATGCCGGGCTTCAGGGTGTCGTTCAGAATGACCTCGATGGCCTGCTCCTGGGAGTCGACCACCAGAGCCGGTCCACGGAACTTCCAGATCTCCGGCGGAACACCGGCGGTCTTGACCACGCAGCCGTCGGGGGCCAGGTTGCCGCGCAGCACGGCGAGGCCGCCTTCGTGAATCTCCGGGTGGTTGATGTCGTGGATGGCGCCGTTGGTTCGGTCGCGGTCGAGCGAATCGAACAGGGTGGTATGGGTCCACGGCTCCGGGGAGATGATGTGGCCAGGAGCGGCCTTGTACATCTGCTGGGCTTCCTCGGTGCAGGTCGGGCGCATGATGTCCCAATCGGCCAGCTTGGCTTCCAGCGTCGGATAGTCGATGGAGTGCACGTTGGTGTGCAGCTTGCCGGCGCGGTCGAGCTCGCCGAGGATGCCGGTGATGCCGCCGGCGCGGTGCACGTCGGAAATCTCCCACTTGCCGGACGGCGAGGCCTTGCAGATGCACGGCACGGTGTGGGAAATACGCTCGATGTCGTCCAGGGTGAAGTCCACGTCGGCGGACTGGGCCATGGCGAGGATGTGCAGCACGGTGTTGGTGGAACCGCCCATGGCCACATCCATGGTCATGGCGTTCTCGAAGGCTTCCTTGGTGGCGATGGAGCGCGGCAGCACGGAATCGTCGGAATCGTCGTAGTACTGGTGGGCGATCTTGACGACCTGCTTGGCGGCACGCTTGAACAGGTCCTTGCGGTAGGAGTGGGAGGCGAGGATGGTGCCGTTGCCGGGCAGGGCCAGGCCGATGGCCTCGGTCAGGCAGTTCATCGAGTTGGCGGTGAACATGCCGGCGCAGGAGCCGCAGGTCGGGCAGACGGTCTTCTCATAGTTGAGCAGTTCCTCATCGGAGACGCTGTCGTCGGCGGTGGCGTACATCACGTCGATAAGGTCGGTGCTCTTGACGGTGCCGTCGGCGAGCACCGTGGTGCCGGCCTCCATCGGGCCGCCGGAGACGAACACGGTCGGGATGTTGAGGCGCAGGGCGGCCATCAGCATGCCCGGCACGACCTTGTCGCAGTTCGGGATGCAGATGAGGGCGTCGGCGCAGTGCGCGTTGCACTGGTATTCGACGGTGTCGGCGATGATGTCGCGGGAAGGCAGGGAGTAGAGCATGCCGGTGTGGCCCATGGCGATGCCGTCGTCCACGGCCATCGTGTTGAACTCGCGCGGAATGCCGCCGGCTTCCTTGATAGCCTCGGAAACGATGCGGCCGACCTTGTTGAGGTGGACGTGACCGGGCAGGAACTCATCGAACGAGTTGGCGATGGCGATGATGGGCTTCTTGCCCATGTCGTCTCCGCTGACGCCCGCAGCACGATAGAGGGCTCGGGCGCCTGCAAAGACGCGCCCTGACATAATTTTTGCAGATCGCATTTCAGTCATGGTTCTATTCAAGCCCTTGTGAGGGACACGCCACTTGTCAAGAGTCGAATAATGGAATTTGCAAAAGCGTAACGTTTCTCACACATATTTTTGGAATACATTCCTCCACTGGAAGTCTGGCGGAGGTCCGGCAGAAGTCCCCCCAAACGGCTACACTTGTTTTGGTTGAGATAGATTTTCCAATGTCTGGAGATAAGAACAATGGCTTTTGGTACTGACCCGACACCCGACGGTCTTGCGGACCCGCCGATCGACGACCTGATGAAGCACGCCGATTCCAAGTACGCGCTGGCCATTTTCGCCGCCAAGCGCGCACGCCAGATCAACTCCTACTTCACGCAGCTCAACGAGGGCCTGCTGCAGAACATCGGCCCGCTGGTCGAATACCAGAACAACGAGAAGCCCCTGTCCATCGCCTTCCGCGAAATCGACGAGGGCCTGCTTGAGGAGACCTTGGGCGAAGACGACGCCAACGAGGGCAACTGATCAATTCAGACGATTCGTTTGGATTGTTTGGACAGTTCGCCGCCGAATGATGGTGTGAGAGTTCTCTCACAACTGATTTTGAGAGACACGCTTGCCTGAGCTATCGCAATCAGCTATAACTCAACATCAGGAGCGAACAAGACGTAAGGCTCGCGCCACCGCGCTGGTTGGCACGAGCCTTTATTTATGCCCGCTTCACAGTGACAAGTAAAAAAAATGACACCGTATCATTGTGCCTCGCATCCCGCGGGGCGATAAGTCCTGAAGAAAGGGATGATATGACAGAAGAACATCGGCTCATTTCCGCCGAATCCGTGACCGAAGGCCACCCCGACAAGGTCTGCGATCAAATTTCCGATGCCATTCTTGATGATTTGCTGGCCCAAGACCCGTCCAGCCATGTGGCCGTAGAAACCTCTGCTGCTACTGGTGTGTTCCTGGTCTTCGGCGAAGTCACATCCGAGGGGTATTGCGACGTGCAGTCCAAGGTCCGCGAAACCCTGCGCAACATCGGTTACACCTCCTCCGAAGTCGGCCTCGATGCTGACTCCTGCGGTGTGGTCGTGGCCATCACCGAGCAGAGTGCCGAAATCAACCAGGGCGTCGCCCGTCTGACTGGTGCCCAGGAGACTGCTGCCAGCCGCGAAGAACGCTACGAAGCCCAAGGTGCCGGCGATCAGGGCGTGATGTTCGGCTACGCCACCGACGAGACTCCGACGCTGATGCCGCTTCCGATCTATTTGGCACATCGCCTCGCCTTCCATCTGACCGAGGTCCGCAAGTCTGGCGAAGTGCCGCACCTGCGCCCGGACGGCAAGACCCAGGTGACCATTGAGTATGACGATGACGATAAGCCCGTTCGTCTGGACACCGTGCTGATCTCCACTCAGCACGATCCTGAGGTTACGCAGGATTGGCTTGCTGTTGAGCTGAAGAAGCACGTGATTGACCCGGTGCTTGATGAGGTGCTGGGTTCCAAGGTGCCGCATGACAACTACCGTCAGCTGGTCAACCCGACTGGTTCGTTCATCCTGGGCGGCCCGGCGGCCGACGCCGGTCTGACCGGCCGCAAGATCATCGTCGACACCTACGGTGGCGCTGCCCACCACGGCGGTGGCGCGTTCTCCGGCAAGGACCCGTCCAAGGTCGATCGTTCCGCCGCGTACGCCACCCGTTGGGTTGCGAAGAACATCGTGGCTGCCGGCCTGGCCCACAAGGTCGAGATCCAAATCGCCTACGCTATTGGCGTTGCCGACCCGGTATCCGTCAACGTGGAGACCTTCGGCACCGAGCAAGGCGTGACGCGCGGCCAGATTGCCGCCGCCGTACGCAAGGTCTTCGATCTGCGCCCCGCTGCGATTATCGACGAGCTGGATCTGAAACGTCCGATTTATCTGAAGACCGCCGCGTATGGTCACTTCGGCCGCACGGACGTTGAGTTCCCGTGGGAGAAGACCGACAAGGTCGAGGAGCTCAAGGCCGCGATTGCTGCGGAGTGATATCGACTAGTCCAAGAAGGGGTGTTTCCGCTGATGCCAGCGGAAACACCCCTTCTTGTATATGAGTCTAGTGCTCGTTCTTCGTCTCGCTTTGTCCATCCGTATTGTCGGTATCATCGATGTCGAATCCGCCCATGAGTACGAAACGCTTCAACATATTGGTGGCGCGCATACGCACCTTGAACACCGGCAATGCCTTGTGATCATGCTGCTCAAAGAAGGCTTTTGCCCGTTGCACGTCAAGCGAGGAACGCAGTGCATCGAAACGTCCGAACTCGTTGATGTTCGCCTCGTCTATACGTTTGGCAAGGAATTCCTCGACCACCGATCTGTTGACACCCAATCGATCGACCAGTTTGTCGACTTGCTCATTCTTCTCGCGTGCAGCATAGCGCGTGATGTAATCACGTAGCGTCATACCGGCTTCAACCTCCACGTCGCCACGCTCCACGTCATGCAGGAACAGTTCGGCGAGTCGTTGTTCGTCCCGCGAGAGCGCGGCAAAGGAACGGTGTAGCTGCGCAGACATCTCCGCCAATTCCGGGCTATTCTCCTTGAGCGCCTTCAGCCATTTATTGAAGTTGGCATTCATGTAATCGGTATCGATGAGTCCGGTATTGATTTCGGTAAGATAGCCATCCAATTCATATGGCGCTTCGGGATTATTTTTTACGCCATCATCTGAATCACCACCGCAGCCGCTATTGCCATAGAACAGTTCTTTATAGCGTTGCGCAAGAATGAGGTATGTACGTTCGTCGATTTGAGGACGCACTACTTCAGACTCGTCATACTCATCATTGTCCTCATTCGTATCGTCAGTATCCGTACTATCGACCTTGTATTCTGTGGTACTCCAGTCAAAGCCCTGCACTTTCGCCGCTTCAAGGTACCGGTTCAACTCCACGAACTCCTTGGCAAACTTGCGTCTGGCCTCCACCGATTCCGGCAACTGCATAAGGTCTGATTCCCCGTTATCCGAGAACACGTCAAGAATCTCCCGGTACCGCGTATCCATGGATTTTACGTTCGCCGGCAATTTCTGTACGAACAGGTCAAGCGGCCGATCGCCCGAATACAGTTTCACCGCTGCTTCAATGAAGCCATGCATGGTGTGCGGTTTGCGGTAGTAGCGAATGACACCGAACGGCTTGTCCGGTCCGAACAGACGATTCGTGCGACTGAATGCCTGGATGATGCTTTCGTAGTCGATAATCTTGTCGAGATACAACGTATTCACCCATTTTGAGTCAAATCCGGTAAGCATCTGGTCCACGACAATGAGCAAATCGAGCTGCTGACTGCGGTTTGTTGCTATGCCGCCGTACGGACTCTTATGCGATAGTCGCGACGAAATATCTTTCTTCATCGCCGGCCATGTGGGGATGATGAACTCTTTGCCGAACGCCTCATTGTAATCGGTGATGATTTCAGTCAGCGCATCTTCTTTGTCCGTTGCTCCTTCGTTGTTGTCGATGTTGGGATCGAACAACGCCGTTACATGCAACTTAGGTGCTTGCTGCTTGAACAAGTGATAATAGTTGACAGCTTCAGGAATGGAGCTAGTGGCGAGCATCGCATGGAATTTGCCCGCATGGCTGAGCACCGGGAACTGTTCGAGAATGTCCGAGACCACCATGTTCGGATGCGGGGAGTCGATGCCATATTGGTCTCGTCCAAGGAAATCCTCGATGCCGCTAATACAGTTTCCAGCGCCATCAACCATCGGACCCATGGGGACCTCAGACTTATCCATGTAATGCTGGAATACTTTGGCCTTGACCGGGTCGGCGAGCGCATCTTCCGTACTCTCCACCTTCGCCTTGTCGAGAGCCACGGCACGTCTGACTTCAGAATCCTTGTACGTGGTCACCATGTACGGGTCGAATCCGAGTACATTATGGTCACGAATGCCGTCGGCGATGCTGTACCGGTGCAAGCAACGGCCGAATACCATGGCAGTGGTGGAATTCTTCTTCTGGTTTTCGTCCAGAATTGGCGTACCGGTAAATCCGAAGAACAGCGCGTTTGGGAAAGAGCGACGGATATTCTGCAACATGTCGCCGAATGTGGAACGATGGCATTCGTCCACAATAAAGACGATACGTTGTGCAGCTAGCTGATCCAGCCATGTCTGGGTGACGCCTCGCTCCCCTGTTTTCACGTTGCTCATCTTCTGGATTGAGGTGACGATCAGAGTGTCGTTGACATTGGTGCTGTTGAGTTTGTCCCGCAAAACACCGGTGTTCTCGGTGCCTTGCACTTCCGTCTCGCTGTCGGCAAAGCTGCGGTATTCCTTCAACGATTGAGTACCCAGCTCGATGCGGTCCATGAGGAACACGACTTTATCGGCGTCATGCGAATCGGCGATGAGTTGCGCCGATTTGAAGCTGGTCATGGTTTTCCCGGAACCGGTGGTGTGCCATACATAGCCGCCGGGTCGTCCTGGGGTAGCTGGCCGCTGTTCCCAATCACATTTCCTCACCACATCGGAGATGGCGTTTGCCGCGATGTACTGATAACTACGCAGCACCTTAAGGCATCCATCCGCTGAATCAGCGATGGTGTAGAAGCCGATGAGCTGATGCGCCATGGGGGAATGGACAGCAGGCCTGCGGTACCGGAGGTGCCTCCGATGAACAGCTTCCATTCGTCTTTGCCAGGGTTTTGCCCGCCGCAGATAGGCTCATTGTTGTAGTCAGCCCAATGGAAGTAATAGCTTGGATTGAATTTGTCTACACCCGGATTAGCGAAGTAGACGGCGTCATCGGGGTTCATGGCCACAAAAATCTGTACTAGACGGAACAGGCCGGTGAACACACCTTCGTGCGCATATTTCTCGATCTGATTGGTTGCTTGGCTGACCGGTATGCCACTTTTCTTGAGCTCGATATGGATCAATGGCATGCCATTGATGAGAAGCACGAGGTCGCCGCGCCGCGAGTTCAACATCTTGTTCTTGGCTGGATAGACCGGTTGCTGAGCGATCTGATAAGTGCTTTTGCCGCCCGCGATTTCCTTGCGGTCATAGATGTAGAGACTGACTTCCTTGCCGAAATGCGCCACATCTTCTTTGTTGTCACGCGTGATAGACACGGTACGCCCGTTGACGAACGAATTGAGCGCGAGCGGCGTTCGCAGGGTCTCGATCTGCTCGATTATCTGGGTCATTTCCCCGTCCGTCAGCGGGTATTTGCCAAGCCTGTCTATGTCGTTGTTGTTGCGGTACAGTATGTCTTTCCAATTGTCGAGCAAATCCCGCTCAGTTGGATAGCGCAGGACACCGTCCTTCCATCCATGCTGCTTAAGCACGGTGATGACGTTTTCCTCAAACACCGATTCGCTATCGAATATCATGATTCTTCTCTCCCCGAACTTCCCAGTGTCCTGCCTTTCGCGAGCCGACGCGCTTAAGCAATCCACACCCAATGAGTATTTCAGCATCCCTTCGCACAGTCGCTGATGAGACTCCCGCAGCACGCGCCATATCATCGTATGTCGCGCTGGAGCTCTTCTCTACAAAATGAAGAATGACTCGCTGTCTCTCGGTTATCTGCTCATTCAAACCATTTAACTGCTCATTATTGTCAGTTATCTGCTCATTCAAACCATTTAACTGCTCATTATTGTCAGTTATCTGCTCACCACGGATGAATACATGCTCATTTTGATCGAGCTTGGCATCCGGCTCCAACATAAGCGTGAGCACCGTACGATCAGCCTCGCCGAAGCTCTCCTCAATCTGCGGTTCAGGAAGTCCTGCATTCGCCCATGTGGCGAACACATCGGGAACACCCGTACCAGCTCGCTCGCCCACATCGATTAGGCTGAACATCTTCATGACAAGACCGTTGCGCGGATCGGACACCCCGCCAAGACGCATCTGCTCAACACCCGTTCGGATATCGCCCGGATTTTCGAACACCAATCTATCGGGTGCGCGTCTGACCACCACACCACGCACGCCATAGTAATCAGCGTTGAACAAACAGTTGGCCAATGCCTCGCGAATTGCCTTATGCATGGGAGTGTCATCAACGCGGAAGATGCCATTAAGTTTGAAAGGGGTCTTCAGAGACTCGGCAAGTTTGAGATTCACGCGGAAAAAGAAATCAAAGAGGTTGCCTGACCACATGCCATCGCCGGAATGGACACGATCAGTCCAACGAATCGTCGGATCTAGAGTCTCCTGATAATCAAGGAAATAATGCGGACATTCGCGCACGATGTCATAGTCGTTGCCAAACATAAGCAGACCGCCGAACGTAGGATGAAGCTTACCGTCTTCTCGGCTCACCATTGCCGCGCCAACAGCACGCAGAAAACGCTCGTCATCGAGATCGGTCCAAGAACTGCCCTGACGTACCGCACGGAAACGATTGCGATATGCCCGCACTGTGTCTGTATTGAAGTCGGCAACAGTGAGATCGTCCAGCACCTTGGAATCCATCGTCTCAGCTCCCTGATCCCGGAGCATTGCTGAGATCTCCTGCCGCGTGCAACGGTAGTCGCCCTCACCACGCCGACGGTAGGTTCCCCCGAAGAGATCATTATTGATATACACGGGGCGTTCGTCACGCGGAGCGCGCGGAACGTGAATAGCCAGCACCATCCCACCATCCGCTTCGAGCACTTCAACTTCCGATTCGATGGGCAGCACGGCGCTCACCTTGGACCGGTTGCTGACCGTGTTCCAAAAGTCCTGGCGAAGATGTTCCGCTTCCACTGGTGCGAGCCCGACTGTTTCAAATGTGCCGTCTTCGCGTTCTTTGACACCAAGCAGGATGACACCGCCATAGGTGTTGGCGAAGGCGGAATAGGTCTCCCACATGCTGCGTGGGAAACCGCCTTTCGCTGCTTTCGCTTCAATCCGGTTATTCTCGCGATATGAGGCGAGCTTCACGATATCGAATGTCTCCATTGCTCTACCTCCCTTCACACAAACATCTTGTCAAGCAAGGATTTCTTGATATTCTGCAGCAATTCCAACTTACGCTGATGAAGGGTGATGAGGTCGTCAAGATGGGAGAAAAAGGAGCCGATAGCCTGCTGCTCAACAAGGGAGGGGAGATTGACAGGCATGGTCTCAAGCTGTCTACCCGATATTTCCAGGAATGTCGATCCTGAGGCTTTTTCCTCTGCCCACTTCTTGATTCTCTCACTCATTGAATAGACAAAATAAACATCGGCATCGCCTATTACAAGAGACTGAAACCCTTGGTTCGTGCATGCAGAATGACGCAGTATTGCAGTGTTTCCAATGCCCGCACGGCTGGTGAAAAGAATCGTCTTATCAGCCGGCAGCATCTTAGTAGAACAGCTATCAAATCCCGCCTGAGTGATTTTGCGAGTGCTGCTTTCCGCATATATGTTGTTGCCCAATTCAGCTGGAGCATACCAATCGATATCGCCATCCCAGTAATTTGAATTGTTCGTATCGGGAGTGCCACCACCCACGATTTCAGCAATGTCAACTAACTCACGCTGTTCCCAAGGGTCAGTAAAACCAGCAAAGCGAATTTCGGGTACAGACTCACCATCTTTCGGGAACATTTTTTCAAGCATCGATTTTTTAAAGATGACAAGCTTGTCATACTTACGCTGATGAAGGGTGATGAGGCGGTCGAGGTCGGCGAAAAAGTTCCCGAGGTGATTTTGCTCAACTACATTTGGAACGCTTAGAACTGCTTCATTAATTGATTCTTTCGATAGGCTTGGCAATCCCGTCGATTCGTCTTTGGATTTCCAATCAACATTCAAAAAGGAGCAGAGGGCAAACTCAAGGTTGATATCTGACTTTGGAATTGCGTAAAACAGCGTGTCAACCGTCCAAAATGGCGCTTTTAAAAGATAAGGCTTATCGATAGTCCCTTTTCTACCGATGCCAATAGCGTCACGATTATGCGACAGCGCCTCGCTAACGCTGGTCATATACCCGCCGGTTCCATAAACCGGAATAGGCCCTTCATCAAGATGTTTGTAGTCACGTCCGCTGCAGACATCTACGATTTCTGAGAACTTACGCTGTTCCCAAGGGTCAGTAAAACCAGCGAAACGAATCGCGGGTACTTTTGCCTGTTCAGCCATCATTCACCTCCCAACAGGGTCTTCAGCTCGGCAATACCAGCCATGTCGAACTCATTGCCGGTTAGTTGACCAAGCATATTGCCAAGTTCTGCCTCAGTCTGTTCGATCTGTTCGCACACATCGGAGTAGGTAGTCGAATACTTGTCGTTCAGCGCATTCACCGCTGCAATCAACTCATCAACAGCCGTCTGAGGGAGCTCCTCAAGCTTGCGCTGCAATGGTTCCACCCACTTGGCAGCAAGCAAGTCATCAGCATGTTCATCGCTCAGTCCTTCAATAACGGTCCGGGTCTTTTCATCAAGCGCTGAACGGAGATTCTTAACGTTCTTTTTGACTTCACGCTCTTCATCAAACAACCGCTGTGCACTCACAAGAGCACGGTCAAAGTCAGTCTCGGGATGCTTGCCGATAGACTTCACTGCTTTCTTCAACTCAGCGGCAACAAAAGAATCACCATCCTCACTGATAGCACCGGTTGAGCTCTTGTCGTCTTCATCCATATTTTCAAGAATGTCGGCAATCTCACCACTAATCTCTCTTAACCGAGATTCATATGTAACAATTTCCGCAAGATCAGCAGTAAGCAGTTTGCTTTGCACAAGATCGAACGGCAGGATATGTCCAGCCCAGCCATCCGGCACTTCGACATCCTTACCGCCTTTCTTCTTAACAACCATGTTGGCGTCAACTTTGCGAACGGCGTCATGGCCCTCGCTCTGTATGGTTTCAAGGTCGGTGGAGATGGTCTTCTGCCAGCTATCGTCAAGCACCTGATATGCCGTATAGGCATCTACGAGCGGTATATCAGTCAAACGATGTAGCAGGTCATGTGCCAGAACCTCCTCTTCGGCGGCAATGCTCACGTTGGCGGCGTTACCTACCAGTTCATCACGCAGATAGGCAGGATAATCGGTGAATACCTCACGATATCGCTGGATATAGGCACTCACACCAGAATCAGCATTCACTGCCTCGCGAACATCTTGCACAGCGAGCCTGGCCGAATGGCCGTTCTCCTCAGCAAAGAGACGTTGGCGCAATCCCGGGAACACGTTCCAATACTTACCGAGCGCATCGATATCCTGCTTGGGAATGCCACCAAACATGGTGGAATACACGTCCCAACTTTCGGCACTTTCAGAGGAATCCACATATCGGGGAATATTGAGGTTGTAATCGTTCTGCCGAATCTCATCAATGCTCACCAAACGGCTGAACTTATCGATATCACGATTCTCCGTCACCACATCCACGATGCGTTTGATATCGCTCGCACGCAGCTTGTTGTTCTTGCCTTCCTTGGTGAAGTATTTGGAGGCATCCACAACAAGCACATGGTCATCGTTGCGGTGCTTGCGCAGCACCATCACGATAGTAGGAATGCCCGTGCCAAAGAAAACGTTCGCTGGCAGTCCGATGATGGCCTGAATATGGTGGTTTTCCACTAGATTCCGGCGAATAGTGCCTTCCTCACCGCCACGGAACAGCACGCCATGTGGCAACACGATGGTCATGATGCCATCATCACGCAGGTGATAGAGATCATGCAGCAAGAAGGCATAATCAGCCTTGGACTTGGGCGCGATGCCGTATTCGAAGCGGATATCCTCGCCCGCTTCCGGCGGCTCCCAGTTCTGGGAGTAGGGAGGATTAGAGACCACGGCGTCCACGAACAGCGGCTCATAGGTCTCGTCCTTCGTTTCGTCGGTATCGAACCATGGCCAGTCGCTTTTTAACGTGTCACCGTTACGAGCCACAATATTGTCTGGCAGTATGCCACGCATGACAAGATTCATACGCGTGAGATTGTAGGTATTCTCCTTGAGTTCCTGTGCGTAATACTTGATGTCATTCGGATTGCCATTGCGACGGGCCACAGCCTGACCGATATGGATCAGCAACGAGCCCGAGCCACTCGTGGGGTCGTAGATGTTGATTTCTTCACGGCCGGCGAGATGCCAGGCCACTATTTCGCTCATGAGCTGAGAGACTTCGCTCGGCGTGTAGAACTCACCGGCCTTCTTACCCGCATTGGAAGCGAAGTTGCTAATTAGATACTCATAGATGAAGCCGAGGGTGTCGTAGTCCTGCCGGCTGTCCATCGGAATGTCCTTGATGAGGTAGATGAGGTCGCGGACAGCCTTGCTACGACTTTTTTCATCGGTGCCGAGTTTGGACAGACCGGTTTGCAGCGTGTCGAAGATGCCAACGAACACACGTTTACGAGCCGGATCAATGTTGCGTTCGAAAGCGGAAAGCGCGTCACGTACATCAGCGATGGTGAAATCGCCCTGGCTGGCAATCCACGTGGAGAACAGGTTGTTGTAGGAGATGAAGTAGCCACATAGATCACGTACATACTGTACAGTTTCGGCATCATTCTCATCCAAGCCCTTGAGGTCTTCGGCTCCCCAGTCTTCAGCACGCAGACGAGCAATCTCCGTCTCCGAGAGGAACTTATAGAAGATAAAGCCGAGGATATAGTCCTTGTATTCATTCGCCTCAATCTTGGAACGCATTTTATTGGCGGATTCCCAGATTTTGGCGGCAAGCTGCTGCTTATTCATTCATATGCTCCTTGTTTCTGTACACGTAATCAAGGGTCTGTCCTTGTTCATTGACCCATTCGGTCCAACCGTTTTGACTGCCACCGAGAACAAATACAGCAGCAGCGGAAGGGCTTGACAGTTCAATGTCATCAGCAAGAGTCGCCTTGCCCGTCTGCGTTCCGAAAAGATGCTGCCGAGCTGCCACGGCTCCCTGGTTTTTAATAACTGGATGCACGAGATCCACTTCAGAACCGGAAAGAACAGTGAAACGACCTGTACCTTGGCTATATCGCCCAGTGGCCTGAACACCGTTCTTCTTCGTATGGAATACGGCGTTCACCATAACCGGTGTCTTTTCTTTTCGATCAAGGTCATATCCGAGCACTCGCATACGAAAGAGGATGTTATTGTGCAGTCTTTCCACCTGTTGCTCTTTGTATGGATTCATGCGAGGAGCAGGAGTATACTCATTGTCGGTCTCATAAGAGCCATGTTTGTCCACATAATCTATGGCTGTTGACTCAAGAGAGTCCAAAACATCACGATCGATATTGACATCATTATCGAGGAACATGATGGCTTTGTTCCAAAAATCTTTCTTAGTCTTGTGCGCATCAAGCCGACTAAGCCCCTTCGTGGTTTGTCCCACATACGCACGGCTCAGAACTCCATGATCTTCATCAAGAAGATAATACACACCGCGATCCGGCAAATCGGGAAGACTTTTCGCCTCACTCAACATATCCCGGGGCACCACAACCGTGACAAGCGACTCCCCATCCACACGACAAATTCGAATGCCATCAGGATTGTTGTCAATAATTTGTATGGTCATAGCAGTGAGAGCAATCATTACTTGCCGCCCTTTGCTAGTTCATTAATCATGCATGTTCTCACGAATGCCGAAAAGCTCATCCCGCGAAGAGATGCGGCCTCTTTAGCAGAATCTCGCAAATTAGCGGGGATACGCATAGTAACCGGCACCACATCACCGTTTACCAGATACGAACGTATCTCTGTTTCACCAGCATCATGCTCAATCAGATCGGAGTACGTCATTGCATTCTACACTTTCAAACTGCAATACAAATGCAATAATTCTACACCCGCTTGGGAACAGCGTAAGTTGGGAGAGCTGGCGCTGACTTATTCAGGAGGCACTCCCAGCGCTGGCAATTCTGCTTACTATGGAGGCGAAATTCCTTTTATCCGATCTGCTGAAATCGATTGCGATTCAACCGAATTGTCACTTACGGTTGCGGGTTTAAATAACTCATCAGCAAAGCTTGTTGATAAAGGAATGGTTCTCTATGCCATGTATGGAGCAACCAGCGGAGAAGTCGCTATTTCGAAGATAAAAGGGGCAATTAACCAGGCGATTCTTGCCATGGATGCATCTGATATGGCAGCAAATCGTTTCATAGCTTACTGGCTCCGTAGACAGAAGAAATCAATAACCGAAACCTTTCTTCAAGGTGGGCAGGGAAACCTCTCAGGCGCAATCATCAAAGAGCTAGGTATTCCTCAACCAAGTTTAGATGAGCAGCGACAAATTGGCTCTTTCTTCAGCAACCTTGACGACCTCATCACCCTTCATCAGCGTAAGCGTCTATCTATTCGTCAAAGGAGCCCCGTGTGGTCATAAACACAATCAACGAAGAAATGTCGTTCTGCGATTACTACTCGCAATGGGTCGACGTCTACAAGGAAGGCGCGATTCGGGAAGTGACAATGAAGAAATACAAGCTCACACAGGCGTGGCTGAGAAAACTTATCCCTGATCTCAAGCTTTCCGAGTTCGATCGTGTGAGCTATCAGAAACTCATCAACGGATACGCTGAGCATCACGAGCATCAGACAACAATGGATTTTCATCACCAACTGAAAGGAGCCATCCTCGATGCCGTTGATGAAGGTCTGATTCAGAGAGACCCAACAAGAAAAGCAATCATCAAAGGAAAACAGCCGAGACAGAAGAAGGTGAAATATCTTAACCAGTTCGAACTTCATGCTGTCCTTGCTGATTTGAAGCTTGATCCGATACCTAACTGGGACTGGTTGATACTGCTAGTGGCAAAAACCGGGTTACGTTTCTCCGAAGCATTGGGGCTTACTCCTGATGATTTCGATTTCGTTCACCAGACTTTGTCCGTCAATAAGACATGGAATTACAAGAATGGAGGTGGCTTTGTTCCAACAAAGAATGCTTCTTCGGTACGTAAAGTACAACTTGACTGGCAACTCATCATGCAGTTGTCTGTTCTGTTGAAGAGCTTACCCGGTGACAAGCCTATCTTCGTGGATGGCAAGGTATACAACTCAACCGCCAACGGTATTCTGGCCCGGCATTGCAAACAAGCCGGAGTACCTGTGATTTCAATACACGGATTGAGACACACCCATGCTTCACTCTTGCTATTTGCCGGCGTTTCAATTGCAAGCGTCTCTAAACGGCTTGGGCACGCAAGCATGAACACAACGCAGGAAATATATCTGCATGTCATCCGCGAATTGGAAAACAAAGACGTTGACATCGTGATGAGAGCCTTATCCACCCTTATTTAGCAAACCACAGACGCTTACGCTGATGAAGGGTGATGAGGTTATCGAGTTGCGAGAATAAAACGCCAATCTGTGCCTGCTCTTCAACACTAGGCATTGGTAAATTCTTCTCGAGCAGGTCTTCTTTGGTGATTCCTTTAATCGCAGAGCCCTGAACGATATGAAGGTCTTCTTGAAGCCTTTTCCATAGCGCATAGCAGGTATATCGCGCATCGCCTTTTAGCCCACATAACGAGATGAAATCTTGACTCGTTGAATACTGGAATGGCAGGTAGATAAGCTTTCCGACGCCGACATGAGTAACGACGGCGATAGAGTTTTCTGGAACGATTTGCGCTGCAGATTCTTCCAATCCTTTTTGGGTAATGGCTTTAGGAATATCGACATCAAACAGCGTGTCCTCGAGAACATTAGACGACTGAATCCAAGGTATTTCACCATCCCAGTACGCCGGGTTTGACGTACTGGGAGTGCCGCCGCCAATAGTCGTAGTCACCAGCTCCCCCAACTTACGCTGTTCCCAAGCGGGCATCGGCACTACATGAAGCAGGGCAGACGGGATACGAGTGGCTGGCCGAACATACGCAATACATCTACCGGCAACTTGGGCACTATCATTTGTATTTCGTCAAGTCGGTGTTTCGTGTTTAGTCATGTATTTTTTTCGGGTTTAG
>OLRD01000477.1_pt1 | contig 33125 bp, 25 predicted proteins | sample 1672051 | NCBI WGS metagenome assembly OLRD01 (sample SAMEA3136640, study PRJEB25190) | human gut metagenome | biome: human gut; feature: human-associated habitat; material: faeces | place: Austria | collected 2013 | reverse complement strand
AGGCCTGCCGGGGCAGCCGGCTGGCCCTGTGCACCGGGTGCTTTACTGGGGAGTACGCCACCCAGGTGGGGGCGGCCTCCAAGGATTCTTTGGAGGGGTAAAGGAAAAGGAGGGGGCGGCTTGCCCTCTCCTTTTTTAGTAGCCCTTGCACACATCCACCCAGCCGGCGGCGCGGGACGTCTCCTCCAGCTGGGGGATGGTCAGCTGGATGGCGGAGTTGCCGCTGCCGCAGGCGGGGAACACGGTCTGGAACCGCTTCAGGCTCTCATCCAGAAAGACCCGCACCCCCTCTTTCACGGCAAAGGGGCACACGCCGCCCACCGGATGGCCGATGAGCTCCAGCACCTGGGCGGGAGAGAGCATCTTGGCCTTTTGGTGAAAGCGGGCCTTGTACTTGGCGTTGTCGATCTTCACATCCCCGGCGGCCACAATGAGGATGGGCTCCTCCCCCACCAGGAAGGAGAGGGTCTTGGCGATGCGGGCGGGCTGGGTGCCCAGGGCCTGGGCGGCCAGTTCCACGGTGGCGCTGGACTCTGGCAGCTCCCGCACCCGGGACTCCATGCCGAACTGCTGGAAATAGGACTTTACCTGTTGGATGGACATAGAAAAGGACCTCTTTTCACAAATTGATTTGCGCTCCCTCTGGATTTGCGGTATACTAAACAGGAGAAAGAACCCATTTCGCAACGGGGCGCCGCCCCGCAGAGAGGAGCTTTTTATGGCAAGCGACAACCGGTTCGCCGTGTTGATCGACGCGGACAACGTTTCTGTGAAATACATCAAGATCATCTTGGACGAGATCTCCAAGGATGGCATCGCCACCTACAAGCGCATTTACGGGGACTGGACCAACCCCTCCCTCATCTCTTGGAAAAGTGTGCTGCTGGACAACTCCATCAACCCCATCCAGCAGTACAGCTACACCACGGGGAAAAACTCCACCGACTCCGCCATGATCATCGACGCTATGGACATTCTCTACTCCGGCAAGGTGGACGGCTTCTGCCTGGTGTCCTCGGACAGCGACTTCACCCGGCTGGCCGCCCGGCTGCGGGAGTCCGGCATGACGGTGATTGGCATGGGAGAGAGCAAGACCCCTAACTCCTTTATCGCGGCCTGCAACAAGTTCAAATACCTGGACATCCTCTCCGCCGCCGACGAGGAGGAGCCGGAGGAGGCCCCCGCCCCCAAGCCGGAGCCCGCCAAGAAAGCGGCCCCCCAGAAAAAGGCCCCCCAGAAGAAGGCGGCCGCGGCGAAAAAGGCCAAGGAAGAGCCCAAGCCTGAAAAGGAGCAAAAGCCCGAGGCAAAGCGCCAGCAGCAGGAGGAGATTGAGGAGCCCCGCACCAGTCTGCGCACCATCCGCCGGGCCCTGCGGACCATCGTTCGGGAGAACTCTGACGAGGATGACTGGATCATCATTGGGAAGATCGGCAACCTGCTGGACAAGCGCTACCCGGACTTCGACGTGCGGAACTTCGGCTTTTCCAAGCTGACCCCCTTCTTAGAGAGCCTGGACATGTTTGAGATCCGGGACATGAAGAAGGATGGGAACTCCTCCCCCCAGAAATATGTGCGGCTGAAATAAGAGCTTTTTACGGCGTGGTGCGCGGTGCACTGCGCCCTTTTCTTTTACAGCACCTTTTCAAAGGCCAGGCGCTCTCCCCCGTCCTCCAGGTAGATGACGCCCCGGTAGGACAGGCCGTTTTTCTCCATGACACGCTGCATGATCTTGTTCTCCCGGTGGGTGTCCCCCCGCAGGCAGGGCAGGCCCCGCTCTCGGGCCTGGCGCTCCAGCTCCTGGAAAAACAGGGACGGGACCCCTTTCCCCTTGCAGGCGCCGGACACGGCAATGCGGTGGAGGAAGGCGTACTCCGGGGCCTCTGTGCCCCAGGCGCCTTCATAGATGATGTCGTAGGTGGGCTCCCGGCCCAGGCCCAGGCAGGCGGTGGCCGCCACTTGGCCCCCTTCCTCCAGGACCCAGCTCTCCCCCCGGCCCACATCCGCCAGGAAGGTCTCCCGATTGGGGTAGCCATCCTGCCACTGGTCGATGCCCTGGGCGGCCAAAAATGCCTGGGCCTCCCGGTACAGGGCCAGAACGGCCTCCTCATCTGTCAGCGCGGCTTTCCGCAGCTTCATGGCAGCTTCTCCCTTCTTTACACAGATTCCCATTTATGATAGCAAGTTTCTCTTGTCTTTTCAAGGGACTTCCAGTATAATGAGAGCACAGGCGCACAACCGGGCAAAGTTCCCTGTGCGGCTTCCTCTTGTTTTTTTGAACAGGTTCTGGTATAATAAAAAAACGGGCGCGGCGCAAGCCGCTTTTCGTTACAAGGCGCGTGTTTTGCGGCCACAGCTTTTTCAAGGGTGGAACACGGTATTATATGGGAGCGGGCAGGTCTGCGCGGCGGGACGCCGCGAACCATGTCAGGCGGGGAACCGAGCAGCATTAAGCGGATGTTCCCGGGCGATGCAGGTCGCCTGTCCGTTCCCATATGGCACCGGGCTTCTGCCCTGTGTTTTATACGGAGCTTTTTTCAGGGAAAGGAGGCTGCCCCATGTACAAGGTGCTCTACCGGAAATACCGGCCCCAATTCTTTTCCGATGTGGTGGGCCAGCCCCAAGTGACCCTCACCCTGCAAAACGAGGTGATGCGGGGGCGCATTGCCCACGCCTACCTGTTCACCGGCTCTCGGGGGACGGGCAAGACCACCTGCGCCAAGATTCTGGCCCGGGCGGTCAACTGCCTGCACCCCAAGGACGGCGACCCCTGCGGCCAGTGCGAGATCTGCAAGGGGTTGGAAGAGGGGTCCATTTTGGACGTGGTGGAGATCGACGCCGCCAGCAACAACGGCGTGGACAACATCCGCTCCCTCATCGAGGAGTCCAACTTCACCCCGGCCACGGCAAAATACCGGGTGTACATCATCGACGAGGTCCACATGCTCTCCCCCTCGGCCTTCAACGCCCTGCTAAAGACCCTGGAGGAGCCCCCTGCCCACGTCATCTTTATTTTGGCCACCACAGAGGTCCACAAGCTGCTGCCCACCATTCTGTCCCGGTGCCAGCGGTTCGACTTCAAGCGCATTGCCCCCGAGGAGATTGCCGGGCGGCTGGAAGAGGTGGCGGAAAAGGAGAGCTCTCAGCTGGACCACGACGCGGCCCTGCTCATCGCCCGGATCGCCGATGGGGCCATGCGGGACGCCCTTTCCCTGCTGGACCAGTGTTTGGGGCGGGACAGGCATGTGACCCTGGAGGTGGTCAACCAGACGGCTGGGGTGGCGGCCCGGGACTACCTGGCCGCCCTGGCCCAGGACATTGTGGGGCAGAACGCTGCCCACGCCCTGGAGACTCTGGACAGCCTGCACCGGGAGTCCAAGGATATGACCCGGCTGTGCCAGGAGCTGGCGGAGTACTTTCGGGGGCTGATGCTCATTAAAACCATGAAGGACGCCTCCCGGCTGGTGCTGTGCTCCCCCCAGGAGCTGGAGGTGATGACCGGCCAGGCGCTGACCCTAAGCCTTTCCACCATCCTCCACGGGCTGGACACCTTTGAGGAAACCCTGCACCGAATGCGCTATGCCAACCAGCGGGCAGAGCTGGAGATGGCTTTCGTGCGGCTGTGCAGCCCTGAGCTGGACACCACGCCCGAGGCCCTTCTCCGCCGCTTAGAGGCCTTGGAGAACGGGGCGCCCCGGCGAGTGGCGGCCCCCTCTCCCCCACAAGAGGCGCCAGCCCCAGCGGCCGCGCCGGCGGAGCGCCCGGCGCCCCCTGCGCGGGAAGAAGCCGTCCCTTCGGCTCCCGCCCCTGAAGCGGCGCCCCCGGCACAGCCCGCCCCCATGGAAGAGCAGGGCCCCCGGGAGCCGGAGCCCGCCCCGCCGCCCAAGCAGGAGAGGCCTTCCACGCCCCGCAAGCGGTCCCCGGTAGATGTGGCCGCCCTCTCGGCAGGAGCCCAGCGGTTCCGGGATTGGCCGGAGATCCTGCAGCGCATCCGCGGGGACACCAAGAGCGTGGCCATGGCCTTTGCCGGGTCCGCGGCTTATGTAAACGGGGAGTACATGCTCATCGACGCCCCGGAGCTGGCCTTTGAGCTGCTCAAGCGCCCGGAACAGCGGGACAGGATGCGGGAAGCCATCCGTCAGGTGACGGGCCGGGTGTACCGCCTGGGCCCTTACCGCCGCAGCGCGGAGGACACCCAAGAAGGCGGGGCCGACCCCCTGGCCGAGCTGGAACGCCGCGCGCAGGAGCAGGGCGTGGACCTGCGGATCGAGGCTTCCCAGCAGCCCTCCGCTGCGGAGCCCGAAGAGGAGGGGCCCCCGCCCTTAACAGACGCGGAGATCCCCTTTTGAGCCATTGAAAAGGGGTCCCTATATCACAGAAAAACACAGCGGCATTACGCCGGAAAGGAAGATCGGAATATGAAAGCAAGACTGCCCCAGGGCTACGGCGGAGGCGGCGCCTCCAATCTGCAGCAGCTGGCCCGCCAGGCCCAGAAAATGCAGGAGCAAATGGAAGCTGTCTCCAACGAGCTGGAGGAAAAAGAATACACGGCCACCTCTGGCGGCGACGCGGTGAAAGCCACCGTCACCGGAAAGATGGAAGTGAAATCCGTGGAGATCAAGCCCGAGGTCATCGACCCGGAGGACGCGGAGATGCTGGGCGACCTGGTGACCGCCGCCATCAACGAGGCCCTGCGGGCCGCTGCCCAGGAAAAAGAGGAGCGCATGACCGCCATCTCCGGCGGGATGAACATTCCGGGGCTCTTCTGAGATGGCCGGCGGGTATCATGTGCCTCCCCTGGAGGTGCTGGTGGAACGGTTTGAAAGCCTGCCTGGCATTGGGCACAAGTCGGCCCAGCGTTTGGCCTATTATGTGCTGGACATGAGCAAGGAGGAGGCTCAGGGCTTTGCCCAGGCCATTCTGCAAGCCCATGAGGAGATTCACACCTGCAAGGTCTGCTGCAACCTGACCGACCAGGAGCTGTGCCCTGTGTGCCGCAGCGACAGCCGGGACAAGAGCCTGATCTGTGTGGTGGAGGAGCCCAAGGACGTGTTCGCTTTGGAGAGGGCCGGGGAGTACAACGGCCTGTACCATGTGCTGCACGGGGCCATTTCCCCCCTTTCCGGGGTGGGGCCGGACCAGCTGAAAATCAAGGAGCTGTTGGCCCGCATGGACAGCCATGTGGAAGAGGTCATCATGGCCACCAACCCCACGGTAGAGGGGGAGGCCACCGCCATGTACCTTTCCCGGCTGCTCAAACCGCTGGGCATTAAAGTGACCCGGCTTGCCTACGGCATTCCCGTGGGCGGCGACCTGGAATACGCCGATGAAGTGACATTGCAGCGGGCCATGGAGGGCCGCCAGGAACTGTAACAGAACCATTTGAAGGCAGAACAGCAAAGGCGCTGGGGATTTTTCCCGGTGCCTTTTTTCATTGACCGTCCTATTTTTTGGACTGTGCACAGCGGCGCCTCCCTGAAAGAGTGGGGCTGGGGGAGAAAAAGCAGATCTTCCTCCTGCTTTTTCTGGTCATGGAGGGATTTTTCTGGTATACTTATATTAATATAGGGACTGCGGGCCCTTGCGCGCGGGCATTTTCCGTCCCTGAGAATACGTCCTAACTTTACAATCCCCCGGGTCAGCGGGGCAAAATCCTATGAAAGCGAAGTGTAGCGATGCGCAAAAATCTAAAAGCAAAAACTTTGGAATCTTTATCCTCCGTCATGCCCATCACAGCCATTGTGCTGCTGTTGAGCTTTACCCTGGCTCCTGAAATGCCGGTGGGCACCCTGGTGATGTTCCTGCTGGGGGCCATTCTGCTCATTGTGGGCATGGGGCTGTTCTCTCTGGGCGCCGATATGGCGATGATGCCTATGGGAGACGGCGTAGGCGGCGAGGTGGTCCGGATGGGGAAGCGCTCTATCTGGCCCATTCTTCCCATTGTCTTCTTGATTGGCGCCTTCATCACCATGGCAGAGCCGGACCTGCAGGTGCTGGCAAACCAAGTGCCCGCTGTGCCCGACATGGTCATCATCCTCACCGTGGCCGCGGGGGTGGGCGTGTTTCTGGTGGTCTCTGTGGTAAACACCCTAAAGGAGAAATTCTCCCTTAACAGCCTGCTGATGGCGTTCTACATTCTTGTCTTTCTTCTGGCCCTTTTTGTCCCCAAGGAGTTTTTAGCCGTGGCCTTTGATGCCGGCGGCGTCACCACAGGGCCCATCACTGTGCCCTTTATCATGGCCCTGGGTATTGGCGTGGCTTCTGCCCACAGCAGCGGCAGACAGGCAGAGGACAGCAGCTTTGGCATGGTGGCTTTGTGCAGCATTGGCCCCATTCTGGCGGTGCTCATCATGGGGCTCTGCCTCAGCGGCACAGAGATCTCTTACACGCCCTTTACGGTAACCGACACCTTCACCACCCGGGAGGCCGGGATGCAGTTTCTGGAGGGCTTCCCGGAATATATGAGCGAGGTGGCGCTGGGCCTGCTGCCTGTGGTAGTTTTCTTTGCGCTTTTCCAAATTTTTTCCCTTCACTTGAAAAAAGACGCCCTCATCCGCCTTTTGGTGGGTGTTGCCTACACCTATGTGGGGCTGGTGCTGTTCCTCACCGGCGTGAATGTGGGCTTTATGCCTGCGGGCAATTACTTGGGAAGCACGATTGCGGAGCTGCCCTACAACTGGGTGCTCATTCCCATCGGCATGGTGGTGGGCTACTTTATTGTGGCGGCAGAGCCCGCGGTCCATGTGCTGAACAAGCAGGTGGAAGAGGTCACCGGCGGCGCCATTCCCCAGCGCGCCATGAATCTGAGCCTCTCCATTGGCGTGGCCCTCTCTGTGGGATTGGCCATGACCCGCGTGCTCACGGGCATTTCCATTCTGTGGTTTCTGGTGCCGGGCTATGCCATTGCCCTGCTCCTCTCCCGCAAGGTCCCCAAGATTTTTACGGCCATCGCCTTTGACTCCGGCGGTGTGGCCAGCGGCCCGATGACGGCCACCTTCCTGCTGCCCTTCTCCATGGGCGCCTGCAGCGCCCTGGGCGGCAATGTGCTGACAGACGCTTTCGGCATTGTGGCCATGGTGGCTATGACGCCCCTGGTCACCATTCAATGCCTGGGCGCCGTCTATCAATGGAAGCTGCGCCGCACCGTGGAGGTCACCGAGGACGAGGCCTCCACCATGTCCTCTGAGGACATCATCGAGTTCGACGACGTATAAGGAGGCTGCCTGTGGAACATTTTAAACTGATTATCACCATTGTGGATCGGGGCAAGGGCACCAAGGCTGTGGACCTGTACCGCTCTCACCACCTTCACTTTGACTTTGCCTGCCTGGGCGCAGGCACAGCCAGCTCGAAGATTTTAAACTACTTCGGCCTGGACGAAACCGCCAAGGAGCTGGTTTGGACGCTGGCCCCCGCCAGCCGCATTCCGCCCCTGCTGCCCGAAGTACACCGGGTGCTGGACTTATCCACCCCGGGCAGGGGCATTCTGTTCACCATCCCCCTCTCTGGCATCAGCGCCCAAATTCCCCAAGTGCTTTTGAAGCCGGAATATGAAAAGGAGGAACCTGCTATGGAAGAAGCCAAGAAAACCGGCCACCCCTATCAGCTGGTGCTGACCATTGTCAACCGGGGCAGCTCCGACCAAGTGATGGAGGCCGCCCGCAGCGCCGGGGCCCGGGGCGGCACGGTTATTTATGCCCGCCGTGTGGGCTATGAGGACGTACAGAATATGCTGGGCTTCACCCTGCAGCCGGAAAAGGAGATTGTGGCCATTCTTGTGCCCACAGCCCAAAAGCTGCCGGTGATGCAGGCTATCAACCGAGAGGCCGGCCTGAAAACCGACTGCCGGGGCGTTCTCTTTTCTCTGCCCGTGGATGACATCATGGGGCTGCAGGAGCTCTCCTGAGCCCTGGAAAAGCATAAAAAAGCGGCCCGTCCCCTGGATTAGGGGGAACGGGCCGTTTTTCACTGTGTCATCAGGCGTGCTTAGAACACCCAGGCGTTGCCGGACTCGCCGTCCTCGTCCTCAGGCGTGGCCCCTTGGAACTGGAACCGGGGCTTGTACTGCTGCACCAAGGGCAGCAGCTCATCCTGCATATTTTCGTTGACATAGCAGGTGTTGTCGAAAACCATGGTCAGCATTTTGCCATCCTTGCAGGGCTCCCAGCGGGGCAGCCCCTCCACATTGGGGTCACCGGTCTTGGCGAAGTTCACGAAGGCCCCGCACATGACCCGCTCCAGCTCTTCCCAGCCCGGCTGGTGGCAAATGGGGATGAGCTGTGCGTTGTGGAAGAAATAGGGGATATCCGCGCAGTGCCAAGCTGCCCGGCCGCCGTCGTAATCGAAGATCTTGGCGAACATGTAATTGTAGACGGGAGCGCTGGCCTCCGCAGCCTTCTTCTTCACATACTCCACCGTATCCGCCAGGAAGAAGTTCTCCAGGTCCGTGGCGTAGATGACCGGCGTATGGGGATAGACCTTGCGGAACGCGTCCAAAATCTTCTGGCCGCCCTCTTCCCCGTAGTACTCCTTCACCAGGCGCTCCTGCTCTTCCACAGGGAGCTGAGACCGCTCGCCGTAATCCTGCACCTCGCCGAACTCCGCAATGACGGTGCCCACCATGGTGGGGATCTTCAGCGAAGCAGGGCTGAAACCGCCATGGAGGGGATCGCTGGTATAGTACTCGTTGGGCATGGGGGACCAGTTGATCTGCTTTCCCTGGGCTTCCAAAGCCTTTGTGGCCTGGTTCACCGCCCAGATAAACTGGGGCACCGGCACCTTTTCCAGCTTCTCCACATCTTTTTCCTCAATGCGCAGGTTCTTCAAAACCTCCAGAACCAGCTCTTTGGGGGTACAGGTGGAGACAAAGTCATCTTTCACCACGCCGGACATGACGATCATCTTGTGGAACAGGCCCTCTGCCTCGGGGATCTGTCCCAGCACGGTCACCTTCATGCCGCCGCCGGACTGGCCGAAGATGGTCACATTGTCCGGGTCTCCGCCAAAGCAGGCGATGTTGTCCCGCACCCAGCGGAGAGCCTCTACCAGGTCGGCCATGCCCACGTTCACAGAGTTCTTATATTTCTCCCCAAAATCGGAAAGATCCAGATAGCCAAAGGCGTTCAGGCGGTGGTTCACCGTGACCACCACCACGTCATCCAGCTTGGCCATATTGAAGCCGTCGTAGCAGACCTGCTCGATGGAAGAGCCAGAGGAAAAGCCGCCGCCGTGAATCCAGAACAGCACCGGCTTCTTGGCGCTGGGGTCACAGCTGGAGGTCCAGATGTTCAAATACTGGCAGTGCTCGGAAGAGGGCCAGAACCGGTGGGGGATCATCACCTCTCCGGTGGGCCGGGGCTCATAGAGCACAGGGCAGATCATACCGTAACTGCCCGCATCCCGCACGCCTTCCCAGGCGGGGACGGGCTCAGGCATTTGAAAACGCTTGGCTTTGGCGTAGCGGATGCCAAAGAAGTGGTCCACACCGTTGTAATGGAAGCCCCGCAGCTTCCCCTTGGGGGTGGAAACAATGGGGGATGTCTTCGTCATGGAAAATTCGTTCATTGGAACCTTATACCTCCCATTTAAAAAATTCTAATTGTATTCTACTACGCCATCGCCTCTCTTTCAATAGTTTCATCTGCAATTTTTTCAATAAATCATATGGGAACTATGACTTTTTGAGATACACGCACAAAAAAGCTCCCCAGGACACAACCCTGAGGGAGCTTTTCGTTGCTTTTCGTTTATGGGGCGGCGCTTTCTTCCAACTCCTCCAGAGAGGGGATGGAGGTCTGCGCCCCCGGCCGGGACACCACGATGTCCGATACGCGGGAGGCAAAGCGGGCCGCCTCTTCCAGGTCTTTCCCCTGGGAGAGGGCCACCGCCAGGGCGCCCATATAGCTATCCCCGGCTGCCGTGGTATCCACCACCTTTACCGTGCTGTCCGCGGGGATGCGGGCCTCTGTTCCATCCTCTCGCAGCAGGTAGGAACCCGCCCCGCCCAAGGTGACCAACACGTTTTTCACTCCACGGGCCTGCAGGGAAAGGGCGTCCTCCCGCAGGCGGGCCGGGTCATGGGGCCGGCCAGTCAGGATGGACAGCTCTGTCTCATTGGGCTTGATGAGGTACAAGCTTTGCAGCAGTTCCTCTGGCAGGCCGGGCACCGCGGGTGCGGGGTCCAGAATGACCTTTTTTCCCAGGCGGGACGCCTCTTTCGCGGCGTACACCACGGTTTCCAGGGGAATCTCCAGCTGGAACACCACATAGTCGCAGGCCTCCAGCAGGTCCAGGTGCTGTTGGACATACGCGGGGGTCACTTGGCTGTTGGCCCCCGGCAGCACCAGGATGCTGTTGTCCCCATGGGGCAGCACGGTGATGACCGCCATGCCGGTGGGCTGTTCCTGCGATTCCTTCAAGGCGGACACATCCACCCCCACCTTGCTCAGGTTCTGCTTGAGCCGCTGGCCGTGAAGGTCGGCCCCTACAGCGCCCAGCATGGCGGCGCAGCCTCCCAGCCTGCCCATGGCATAGGCCTGGTTTGCTCCCTTTCCCCCGGGGACCAGCCGCAGATCTTGGGCCAGCATCGTCTCTCCCACTGCCAGGGGATGGGGCACGTTGGTGACGAAATCCATGTTCAGGCTTCCGATGACCAGCAGCTTTTTCATAATTCCTCGCAGCTCCTTATCTTCCAATCCTTATACAGGCAGTGGCTGCCCCGCTGCACGGCCACACCCGCGCAGCCATGCTCCAGGGGCTGGGGGTCCTCCCACTCCAGAAGCTTGCTGCCATCCACCGCCAGCGTGACGGTGTTCCCCTTCACGGAGAGGGTTAAACGGTACTCCTTGCCAGCCTCCCAGGGAAAGCTGGTCTCTTCCGCCACCTGATAGCCGTTCTGGTTCTTCAGAAGGGCTGCTTTTCCCGAGCCATAGAAGCCCGCGGCATAGCTGCGCATAGCTCCCTGCACCCGGGCCTGCAGCAGGTGCACCTCGCCTGTGACAGGGCGCAGCGTGCAGGAAAGGCTGTAATCTTCCCACAAGTGATGGCCCGTATACATCTCCCCAAAGTCGGCGCAGGAAAGGCTGAGCCAGGACCCGTCCAGATAGGTGTGGCCCTTCAGCCGCCCAAACTGGGGAACGTCCTGGTGGAGGCCGGTCCAGCAATTCATCTCCATGCGGGAGAAGCCCAGGCAGTAATCCGGTGCGCCGTCCACATACAGGTCATCCAGGTACGCACACAGGTCCCCCTGCCCGAAGCCGCTGGAGGTGCCGCAGAGGATGACGCCCACCTCTTGGATATACCCTTCCTGGCCTGCGGGAATAGTGAGGGCCAGCTCATGCCACCGCCCATCCGCCGGGACCTTTTCCCCGCGGAACACTTCTCCGGTGGCGCCGTTTTTGGCATAGAGCCGGGCAAAGGCATCCAAGTTCCCGCAGGGCTGGGGCAGCACACTGAGGTGCAGGGTCTGGCCGGGGTACACCAGGGGCGCGAAGAAGGGGTCATAGCGGGAGTCGCTGAAGTCCTCCGCGCTGTAATAGGTCTGCTTGTAGAAGAAGGCCTCTTCCCCGGCCCCCAGGCCGGCGGCGGTGACCTTCAGGGAGCGGCTCCCCGTATGGGCCTGCTCCTCCGTATTGCGAATGTGGCACAGGGCATCGCCCCGGCTGCGGATGGCGTGGGTGCTGCCGGGGAACTCGAAATGGCAGCTCTCCAGGCCCTCTCCCAGCAGCTTGTCCCAGGGCGCAGGGGGGGTCTCTCCCGCCAAGCGGTAGGCCATCTTGGCAAAGTAGGCAGCCCCATAGGGCACGTCCATGGCATTGAGAGAGGGCACCGCGCTGGAGCAGGCCAGGAAATCGTTGATGGGCGCCCGCCACTTGTCATAGTCGATGCCTTCCAGGCCGCAATGCACACCCATGATGCAGCCCACATTGCCCACGTTGCAGTCCGTATCCCAGCCGCACATGTTGCAGATGCACAGGGTCTTGGCAAAGTCCCCGCCGCCATAGAGCATGGAGAGGATCATCACCGCGGCATTGGGGATGATATGGCAGTTTCCGGGATATTTGTCATAGCCGAAGTTGTCGTGGACATATTGGAAGCACTCCCGCCAATTGTCCGGATGCTCCCGGTAGAAGGCGGTGACGGCACGGACCACCCGGGCGTATTCACAGTCCTGGGGGATGTAGTGCAAGGCCTTTTCCAGGACAGCCTCCAGGTCGGGCTCCACAAAGGCCAGGCTGATGGCGCAGGCCACATAGACGCCGCCCCACACGCCGTTGCCGCCGTGGGTGACGCTGGCGGCCTTTTCCGCCAAGCGGGCCGCCTGCTCTGGGTTGCCGGGGGATACCAGGCCCCAGGGGTCGATGAAGATTTGCCCGCCGATCTGCTCCGCCATGGTGGAGCCGTTCTGCTCCACACTGCCGCTGCGGGGCGCGGGAATGCCGTTGCGCAGGTTCAGATAAGCCGTATGCTCGGTGGAGACACCATAGCCGCCCCACCAGAAAAACCCGTGCTCATAGGGGGCGTAGTTCAACAGGGCATCGGCCACATCCTGGGCGGAAAAGCTCCGCAGGTCCTTGCAGTCCTCCAGAGAGCGGATGAAGAACATGGGTCCGTTGCTGTCATCATCCGCGGCGAAGTTTTTGTACTGGGCGGGATACTCCCACAGCTCTCCAAACACGTTCTGGATGCGCTCGTAGGACCAGCCCTCCACAGCGGCTCCCAGCCGGATGCCGATGACCTTTCCCAGCCAGCCGGAATAGACGCGTTCCATGTAATTTTCTGGCAGTTTCACAGTTGTCTCTCCTTTCAGAAAATCAATCTTTAATGCCGCTCATCACAATGCCCTGTACAAAGTACTTCTGGGCGAAGATGTACACCACCAAGATGGGCAGCATGGTGATGAGAGCCCCGGCCATCATCTGATTCCACTGGGTCACATACGTCCCCTGGAACTTTGCCAGGCCCATGGAAAGGGTCCAGTTTTCCTGGCTGTTCAAAAAGATCAGCGGCCGCAGGAAATCGTTCCAGGTGTTCATAAAGGTAAAGATGACCAGCGTCATCAGAGCGGGCTTGGAATTCTTAATGATGATCTCCCAAAAGATGCGCGGATAGCTGCAGCCGTCAATCATGGCCGCCTCTTCCAGCTCTCGGGGCAGCGTTAAGAAGAACTGCCGCAGAAGGAAGGTGCCAAAGGCATTGAAAATGCCAATGACAATCAGGGACCAGATGTTGTCGATCAAGCCCAGCACTTTGATAATCTGGAACTGAGGGATCATCACCACCTGGAAGGGAATCATCATCGTGCCCAGGTAGATTACAAAAATTATTTCACGTCCCTTAAATTTCAGCCGGGCAAAGGCGTACGCCGCCATAGAGCAGGTAATCAGCTGCCCCAGGATAATGGTCACCGTAACCAGGGTGGTATTGGCAAAATATGTTACCCAGGGTGCCTGCTCGAACATATACACATAGTTCTCCCAAGCAATATGTTCCGGAATCCATACGGGGGGCACGGCAAACAGCTCGTCCATGTTCTTTAGGGAGCTGGAAATCATCCACAAAAATGGGATCAGCATGGTGAGGGAGCAGAGGATCAGCACCACATGGGTGAGCGTGCGGAAGGCGATCTTTTTTCCCCTGCCCTTGCGTACTGCGGTTTGTTCCATTCTTGTCCCCTCCTCTCACAGGCTGTTCTTTTCGCTGACCTTCAGCTGGATAATGCTGGCCACGAAAATAATGATGAACAGAATATAGGCCATGGCAGAAGCATAGCCCTGCTTAAAGTACTGGAAAGCGTTCATGTACACCAGGTAGCTCACCACCTGCGTGGCTGTGCCCGGGCCGCCCTTGGTCATGATGTAGATTTGGTCGAACGCCTGGAAGGAGTTGATCATGCTGATAATCATGACAAACATGACTGTGGGCTTGAGCATGGGCAGGGTGATGCGGAAGAACTTCTGCACCACGTTGGCCCCATCAATATCCGCCGCCTCATAGATCGCCGGGGAAACGCCCTGGACGCCCGCCAGCAGGATCACCGAGTTAAAGCCCAGGCTTTTCCAGATGCTCATAATGATGACCGAAGGCATGGCCCAGGCGCTGCTGGTCAGCCAGGGGACACTGGGAAGGCCAATGGAGTTCAAACCGGAGTTGATCAAGCCGAAATCGTCGTTATACAGCCACTGCCACACCATGGCAATGGAGGTGTAGGAGACGATGACGGGAATAAAGAAAGCAGATTTATACAGGTTTAGGCCCCGGATCTTCTGGTTTAGGAGCACAGCCACCAGAATGGCCAGAATGGTCCCCAGGGGCACTGTGCCGATGGTAAAGTAAACTGTGTGCCACAGGGCCTCGCCAAAGTCCCCGTTGGTGAACAGGTCGATATAGTTCTGCATCCCAATAAACTTGGGGGGCGTCACCCCGTCGTAGTCCGTCAGGCTGTAATAAAAGGACATGACGACAGGGAAGATTGTAAACACGATAAAGCCAAGAATTACAGGCAAAAGAAATATATAACCCCAAAAGGTCTCGTTGGCCCCAATGGGCTTCCTCTTTTTTGCGGAGGTCTGCGCCGCCATTTTCCAAATCACCTCAATCCCAAATAGTCCAGGCCTTGCCTGGTTTCCTTTTTAAAAAGAAGGGGGAACTTCTACACAAGCGAAAAGTTCCCCACGTTCTCTCATCCTACAGGATATCTGGCAGCATCATCCGGCCAGAATGGCGTTGATCTCTTTGATAAGCGCCTGCTGGGTCTCTTCCGGGGTGCTCTCACCGATCAGCATTTTATCCGTCAATTCCTGAATCTGAGTATTTATCTCTGTGCGGTAGATGGAGACCTGGTCTGCCATGTCGACATCAGGCACAGAATCCACAAAGGCCTGCACATTCTCTGGGAAATGGGTGTCCAAAACGATCTGGTTGGCGGCTTCATCCGTGGTGGCGGGCAGGGCCATGTTGCTCTCAGCCACGATCTCCATGCTCTCGGGGCCCACCAAGAACTTCAGCAGATCCCAAGCGGCGTCGGGGTTCTTCGTGTCGGCGGAGATACCCCAGTTCAGGATGCCAGCCTTTGTCCGCTGGTTCTGATCCATGGGCATCCGCACCACGTCCCACTCAAAGGACAGGGGATCGGCCTTGTACTGGGGCAGCATCCACAATCCCATGGATTCCATCGCCACCGACTGGTTGCGGAACATGGCGTCGGCATTGGTGCCCATAGCCGTCAAAGCCGCGGGGTTGGGAGAGATTTGGTCGACTACCACCAGGTTATACAGGAATTCCAAGGCATTGAGCGCTTCCTGGGTATCCAGGCCCTGCACCTCTGTACCGCTGGTGTCGAAGTCCACGCCGGCGCGGGAAAGCCACCCCAAGAAGGGATCGGCGCCGCTGGCGTAACGGTAGCCATAGACATTCTTTTCCGGGTCGGTCAGAGCTTTGGCGGCCTCATAGAACTCGTCGATGGTCCAGTCATCCGTAGGCATCTCCAGGCCAGCGGCCTCGAACATATCCTTGTTGTAATAGATGACATAGGGGGACACTTCCTGAGGCAGGGCGTACAGCTGGTCCTCATAGCGCAGGGGTACCAGCAGGGATTCGGGGTAGTAGGACAGATCAAAGTCCTCGTCCGCCTCGATGAAGGAATCCAAAGCCATCAGCACGTCCCGGTAGGCCAACGAATAGCACCACTCGTTGATATAGATGATATCCGGGGCCGTGCCGGAGCCGATCAGGGTCATCAGCTTCTGGAAACGCTCGGTGCCAATGTCCACCGGCTCGATGGTCACGTTGGGATGCTCTTCCGTGTACAGGTCGAACTTCTGCTGGTGGATGTCCAACTCCTGGGCACTTCCGCTGACAGCAACTTGAATGGTAACGGGCTCCCCGTTACCACTGGAGGAGGCCTCCTCCGCGCTCGTCCCGGACGCTTCACCCGACTCGGTGTTTCCTCCCGCACTGCTGCTCTGAGAGCTCCCGCTGGAGCACCCGAAAAGCAGGGTGGAAAGAAGGGCAATTGCTAAAAACATTGCCAAAAATCTTTTCATTTCATTACCTTCTAAATTGACGAAGTGTATTTTTTGCGGAACACAAGAACTCCAGTGTGTCCCAGTCGATCATGGCGTCGGTCACCCCCCACTTTGTGGTGGAGAAACCCGCTGCCACCGTAGCGCGATGGATCGCCTCCCGCATATCCAGCCCCTTGGTCAGGCAGACAACCAACGCGGCCGCAAATGCATCTGCCGCACCCGTGGTATCCACCGTTTCAAAATCCGCCGCGGGAAACCTTTGGGAATTCTTTCCATCGGTCCAATAGCAGCCCTCATGGCCCAGCGTGACAATGACATGCTTTGCGCCTCTTTTCAAGAAGGCTTCCGCCTGCTGCTCCACCTGGGGCTCTCCCGGGCAAAGGCGGGCGCTCTCTTTGGAATTTGGCAGGAAGATAAAGGTTCTCTCCAGCAGTTCGTCACGGATCCGGTCCAGAGCGGCCGGCTTGATTACAATTTTCACCTCTCTTTCCCAAGCCAGCTGGGCCGCTGTTTCTATCGCTTCGTTATCTAACTCCGTTGAAAGCAAACAATATTCCGCACGATCGAAGGCATCTTTGCTCTCGATCAGCTCCTCTGAGGTCAGCATGGCATTGGCGCCTTTATAGACCATGATCCCGCTTTCGCCGTCCTGCTGCACACAGATGTAGGCATTCCCTGTGGAATCCCGGGAGGTTCTGCGCACATACTCCACACTCACCCGGTTTTGCTGCAGGTGATCCCACACCTTGCTTCCCTCATAATCCTTTCCCACCTTGCCTATCAAGACAGCGGTTCCCTCCAGCTTGGCCACTGCAACCGCCTGGTTCAGCCCTTTCCCTCCTGGGGAGATCACCCGGGAGTTGGAAATGGAGGTCTGCCCCACACGGGGAAAATCAGACAGGGCAATGGTGGTATCCATGTTGATAGATCCAACCACTACAACCTTTTGCCCCTGTTCACTGAGGGGCAGCCCCAGGCTTTCCCCCTCTTGAAGGGAAAATTCCGCAGGGGACCAGTCCACCGCCGGCGCGGAGGGGTTCTCAATTTTCCGCACCACTTCTTGGCAGGCCTTTTCCGCCATGGTTTCAAAAGGCAGTCCCACGGTGGCCAGCTTGGGGAGAAAGCCTTGGGCTCTTCCCCACTCCAGGCTCAGCACGGACAAGTATTTGGGAATCCGCCGGTTTTTCCGAAGCGCTTCCTCATACACTTTCTCTGCCAGGCCGGTATCGTAGCAAAGCGCCGCTGTGTTTTCCAACAGCAGGTTTGTGGGAAGTCCCATCTTCTCATACCGGCAGACAAAGGGAAGGGGTAAGGAAGGCCTGCTTTGGGAAAGGTATTTCTGCACGCCCTCCACAAAGGTCTTTTCCTCCTGAGAATCCCCGTGCACCACACAGAAAAAGTTCCTGTGCTTCCGCTCTGCCAGCGCCTGAGCAGCTTTCCAGCCGGTCTGCTCCAAATCAATCCCCGGGTAGGGGGAGGTTTTTCCCCGCGTCAACTGGAGGACGCAGGTGGGAACCCCCAGCGATTCTAAATCCGGCTCCTCTTCAAATTCCATCCCGCGGCAGAGCACCAGCCCATCCAAAGGGTAGCCCCGCAGGACCTCCAACGCCTCTTTTTCCTCTTCGGGGGACTGGGCAAAGCGGGCCAGAACAGAGTACCCCTGCTGGGCGGCCGCTTCCATCAGTGTCTCTAAAAAGCGCTCGATTCCCGGGCGCTTGCAGAGCACAGCCCCAATCAGGAAGGAATGCGAGCTCCCATAGAAGCGGGAAACAACGTAGGGCTGGTAGTGGTTTTCCTTCATCACGGCCAAAACCTTGCGCCGGGTTTCCTCACTGATGGCCTGGTCCTTCCGGTTCAGCACCTTGGAAACCGTAGAGATAGAAACGCCTGCCAGCTGGGCGATTTCCCGGATGTTCACATTTCCTCCCCCCTTTTGAGAAACAAATTTACTAAATTTGTTTCTTTGCGGCCATTATAGCCTTCGCCCCACAAAATGTCAAGCTTTTTTTGATTTTTTGTAAATTTTTTGTTATTTTCCCCGCCTCAGCGTGTTCTCACCCTCTTGCTTTCCCAGGGCACGCGTTCCGGGCCGCCCTTTCAGCCCATAAAAACAGGGCCTGCCATTCTGCACCCGCAAAACAGCAAACCCTTTCACTTTTCACCGTGGGGACTCTCTTCCGCCCTGCCCCGCCGCTTTACTCTTCCGGCTTTTCCAGGCTGTTCCGGTACTGCTCCGGCGTGACGCCATAGACCTTGCGGAAGGACTGAATGTAATGCGATACGTCGTTGTAGCCCACATGGGCGGCAATATCGCTGACCTTGAGGATGGTCTTCTCCAACAGCTCCCGAGATTTCTCCAAGCGGTATTCTATCAGGTATTTGGAAAACGTCTTGCCGCACTTGGCCTTGAACAGGCGGCTCAGGTACGAGGCGTTCATAAAGTACTTTTTCTCCGCAAGCTCCTGCAGCGTAATGTCATACTGATAACTGCGGTCTATGTAGTCGATGATGCTGCGGATAATGTCGTCCCCGTCGCTCTCCCGCTTGGCCTGGCAGCAGATTCCCTGGACAATGCTCAACAGGTAAGCCTCCAGCTCATCCATGTGCTTGAAGTTGTACAGGTCATACCGCTGGGAAAACAGCAGCCGGACACTGTCATCACCGCCTTGATCCGACGAAAGGCGGTCATAGTAGCGCATGAACACCCCCAGGATGTGGACAACCTGCTCGTACAAATCGTAGCTGTTCCCCTGTTCCCGCAGGCGGGGGTCGTTGAGGATGTTCTTGATCACCTTGCGGGAGTCCTCGAAGTCCATGCGCTTCAGGGCATCTTCCAGCGCGGACTCCTCATTGGGAAAGGAAACTGAGGAGCGGTTCTTTTCCGTCTCATACACGAAGGCCCTTCCCCACCCCTTCAACAGCCGCTGGTTGATGGCGTACACCGCCTCTTTGTACGCGCTGTACAGCTCCCCCACTCCCCGGTGAGAGCGCCCAATGGCAGCGCTGCCCTGCAGTCCGCCCAGCTCTGGGAGCTTACGCAGGATGCGCTTGGCACAATCCTTCAAGCTGTAAAGGCTGGTCTCGGGGTTCTGGAAAAAGGCCAGCAGCACATACTCTTGGGCATTTTGGAAGAAAAACACCTGGCACTCCCGGGTGCCGGCTTCCAGCTGCAGCCAGGAGCGGATGCACTCCCGCTGCTCGGGGGAAGCCTCCGGGTCGGTTTGCAGCAAAAGGATCCGGTACTCCCGGGTCCCCATATATTGCAGGGAACGCTTCATAAACGTCCGCTGCAAATCTGGATTTTGGGCCAGCTCTTTGACAGAGAGCTGCTCCATGGTAAACTCCAGGTCGGTCTCGCGCCCATAGGCCTGGTGGGCGGTCTCCTTCCGCAGCTGGGCCAGAGAGACGTTATCCAATGCCTTTTTGATGGTCTCTCGGCGAATGGGCTTGGTGATGTAATCTTTGACGCCATAGCGCAACGCCTGCTGGGCGTAATTGAAATCCGCATAGCCTGTCACAATCAGCACCGCTACCTCAGGATGAACGCGGCTGACATATTCGGCCACCTGCAGGCCATTGACCTCTGGCATGCGGATGTCTGTGATCACCGCGTCAATTTGAGGGTCCCGCTCCAGATAGTCGATGACCTCCTGGCCGGTCTCCATGTCGGCGGCCACCTCCACGTCCAGTTCCGCCAAAATTTTCAAGATCGTTTTGCGGGCATAATATTCGTCGTCTGCAACCAGTACACGCATACCTTTCTCCTTTTGATCAGTATTTATAGAAGCCCCTTGGGTTCTTCCCGGCCCAAGAGGTCCTGCCCTGTCTCCAGGGCCCGAAGGTGCAGCGTCACCCGGGTGAACTCCCCGGGGCTGCTCTCCAGCCGGACGCCGTAGGCCCCTCCGTAGAAGGAGCGGATGCGGGCGTTTACGTTGACCAGGCCAATGCTGTCATTGGCCTGCGTGTGGTCTTCCCCCTCCTGCAGGCGCCGGTTCCATTCCGCGCACTCCTCGGGCTGCATGCCCACGCCGTTGTCATAAACGGAGAGGAACAGCTCTTCCCCCTCCCGCCTGCCAGTGATGCACACCTGGGCGCCGGTGCGCTTATCGCACAGGCCGTGGGAAAAGCAATTTTCCACCACCGGCTGCAGCAGGAACTTGAGCATGTAGCATTCCTCCACATCGGGGGGAATCCGGATCTCCGTTTGAAACCGCCCGGGGAACCGGACGTTTTGGATCTGCAGGTAATTGCGGGCAAAGTGGATCTCATCTGCCACTGGGACCACGCTGTTCTCCATCACGTTGTAGCGCAGCAGCTGGGAGAGGTTGTCCGTGATCTCCATGATCTGGGGCACGTTTTCAATCTCCGCCAAGGCGCTGATGGTGTTCAGGGTGTTGTATAGGAAATGGGGATTGATCTGGTACTGGAGCATTTTCAGCTCCATCCGTTTGTTGTTCAGCTCGTAAAGCAGGGTGGTGTCTATCCCCTGGTTGATGCGGTGGACCATGGTGTTGTAATACTCCATCAGGGCGCCGATCTCCGTCTTGCGCATGTGCTTTGGGATGCTCAGAGGGTCCAAGTGCCCCTCCCCTGTCAGGCGCATGCCGGCAATCATCCGCTGCAGCGGCTTGATGATCTGCCGGGACATGAAGATGCTGAACAGCACCGCCAGCACCAGCACCACCGCGAAGACCACAATCAGGTTCTGAATCCCCTGGAAAACCACCTGGTTCAACGTGTCCAGGGGGGCATACTGCACCAGCACCCAGCCTGTTTTCCCGTTGCGCACAGCCGTAAGGAGGTAGCGGCTTCCCTCAATGGAGATCTCCCGGGAGCCGGCGCCTGAAAGCAGCTCTCCCGATTTCTCCCGCAGGCAGGCCAGGTTCCCCTCTTCCCCCAGCACGCTGGTGCTCAAGCCGCTGTAGGAGGAATTGTACAGAAGGCTCCCATCCTCCCCCAGCACACAGAGGAAGCTGATGGAGTCCTCCGTGTAGGTACTGTCAAACTGGGATGCGATGCGCGTGTAGCTCACATCCACACAGAGGGTGCCCACATAGGTGCCGAAATAGTACAGGCGCTGCACCATGGTAACCACTTGCTTGGAAGACTGCTGGATCACTTCCTCATGGACGCCGGTGAAATAGGCTTCATAGGGGTCCTCTTCCCAGGAGATCTCCTCCAGGATACCCTCCACATACTCGCCATACTCCTCCGTATCCGCCACAACGCTGCAATAGGCGTCGCCATACTGGTTGACAATGCCGCCCCGGACTACAAAGCTGTCGTTGCGGAAGGCGTGGTTGAGCGCGTTGCGCAGGTAGGTGTCGTCCTCAAAGCGCTCGATGGAGCTCTTCTCCGAGGCGTCCGCCAGCAAAATGCGGCGCAGTTCCCCATCGGAATAATGAATGAAATTGATGCGGTCCAGTTGGGAAAACAACAGGTTCACGTTCAAGTTGACCTGGTTGTTGAGCTGCTCTATATACTGGATGTTGGAATCCATCGCCTTGCCCACCGCGTCGCCGTAAACGAACAGGCTGGGGAACAGCAGCAGGATCAGCAGCATCAGGTTTCCCAACAAAATTTTACTCCGAAGTGATATGCTCTGAAAAAAAAGCCTCATCCATTCAGTCTCCCTAATCTGTGGTTTTGCCTGAATTCCGGGCCTTCTCAAAAAAGCCCGGCAAAAAAGAAAATAACAACAAAGGGGAACTCCCTTCATTTGCATGAAGGAAGCCCCTCTGTGTTGTGTTATGGCATATGATCGAAAATCGGCATGAAAACAGCGAAACTCAGCTCTTGACCGCGCCCTGGGTCAAACCGGCAACGATATATTTCTGAGCGCAGATATAGGCGATCATCACCGGCACCATGGCGATTAGGTAGGAGGCAAACGCCATGTTGTAATCGTACGTATACTGAGACTTGAAGTTGTACTGGAACAGGGGGAGCGTCCAGGTGCTGGAATCCTGGTTGAGGATAATCAAGGGCATCTGGAAGTCGTTCCAAACCCACAGGACATTCAGCACCAGGATGGTCATGGTCATGGGCTTGATCAGCGGGACCACCACGCGCCAGTACGCCCCAAAGGTGGTGCAGCCGTCGATGGAGGCGGCCTCTTCCAAGTCCGCGGGCACGGAGCGGATGTAGTTCGTCAGCAAAAAGATGGACTGGGAACAGGACATGGTGACGCACATGACAATGAGCCCCAGCTGGTTGTTCAGGTGCAGGTCGCCCAGGTACTTCACCAGGGGGATCATAACCACCTGGAAGGGGACGAAAATGCCGCACAGCGTCACATAATACACCAGCTTGAAATACTTCTTGTAGAAGTTGCGGGAGATGGCGTAAGCGGCCATGGGGTGCAGCAGGAAAATGAACAGCACAGAGACCACCGTAATCAAGGCAGAGTTCTTAAAGTAATTGAAGTAACCCGCCTTTTGGAACACAGACTTGAAGTTCTCCAGGTAGAAGCTGGTGGGGAAGGAGAAAAAGCTCTCCGCCGACTGCTGCTGCGTCTTCATCGCCGTGATGATGGTGACGTAGAAGGGGAACAGGATAATGACCGCGCCGATGATAAGGAACGCATAGGAAATAATTTTTAGGGCCTTACCGCCTGCTGATAGCCTCATGTGTCATCACCTACCTCTTTTTTACTGGAGATCTTGATCGTCAGGAAGGAGACGATGGCAACGATCACGAACAAGCACATGGACTCTGCCACGGACTGCGCGAACTTGCCTTCGCTCATGGCGTGACGGTAGATCAAAATGCCAATGGCCTCGGTAGACTGGGCGGGGCCGCCGGCAGTCATGGCCTGGATGTAATCGAAGATGGTCAGGCCGCCCTTGGTGGTGGTGATCACCAACATGGTGATGATGGGGATCAGGAAGGGGACCGTGATGTTCTTGAACTTCTGCCAGGCGTTGGCGCCGTCGATGGTGGCAGCCTCGTACAGGTCAGAGGGAACGCTCTGCAGGCCCGCCAGCAGCAGCACGGTGGGCGTTGCGCAGCCCTGCCACAGGTTCACAATCAGGATGCCGAAAATGGCGGTGGCGGGGCTTCCCAAAATGCTTTTAGAAAGCCACTCGATGCCCAAAGCCTCCCCAATGGGGGGGAACGCACGCAGGAACAGCTCGTTCCAAATCAGGCCCACTGTGACCAAGCTGAGCACGGCGGGGATGAAAAAGATGGAGCGGAACAAGGTGCTGGTCTTCCCCTTCAAATTGTTCAGCGCCAGGGCGATGAGCAGGGAAATCAAGATCACGCCGATATCCAGCATGATGGCGTAGCGGATGTTGAACCAGATGGCCTGCCAGAAACGCTCGTCCGAAAGCACGGTGGCGTAGTTTTTCAGGCCGATAAAGTCGAAGGTCTGGGAAATGCCGGTCCAGTTGGTCATGCTGTAATACACGCCCAGGAACATGACCACGATGAAGAAAAAGATGTACAGCAAAAACACGGGCAAAGTAAACGCCACCATTACGGCGTTGCGGGTCCTCATGCCGTTTTTGCCAGAGGCGCCGCCCGGTGAGGGAAGCTTTGACATGTTCTCGCACCTCCTTATGGATTGGGGGTTTTTCCAAATTTCCCCCTATTGGGCCGATAAGACCCGGAGGTCTTCCGAGTCTTACCGGCAGAAACAGGGTTACTCACTTAGAAAGTTCGTTGTTTTTGAAAGGGGGATTCCTTACTCGGCGGTCTGGGCAGCCTGAGACTCCAGGGCGGCCATGTAGTCCTCGGTAAGGGTGGTCAGCAGGCCCTCGATGTCGCCGTCGATGAGCACCTGCTGGATCTTGGAGCGCTTGGTCTCCTCAAAGCCGGCGGGCAGCACTTCCATGCTCAGCACGCCCTTCTCGTCCAGGATCTCCACAACGCCAGTGCCCTGGGGGATGTTGGCCTCAACGCCCTGGATGCAGGAGGGGGAGTGGTCCAGATCGGCATAGATCTGAGCGCCTTCGGTGCTGGCAATGTAGTTCAGGAACATCTCGGCGGCGATGGCAGCGTCGCCCTCAACGCCGGCGCCCAGGCACAGGCCGGTATCCAGGCCCAGAGGCTGCTGGATGTCGCCGCTGTCGTTGGGCATGGGGAACATGTCAAAGTTCTTGTCGGGGTTGGCAGCCTCGATGGAGGGGGCGGCCCAAGAGCCCTGGATGAACATGTAACCGGTGCCGGTGGCGAAATCGCTGATGCACTGGTCATAGCCCAGGGAAAGGGTGTCGCCCTGAGAGTACTCGTGGAGCTGGAGGACCTTCTCCCAAGACTGGACGGTCAGTTCGTCGTCCTGGAAGGTGGTCTCGCCGGCATCCATCTGATCGTAGAACTCAGAGCTGTCGGCGCGGTCCTTGCCCAGGATGTTGCTCTGCAGCTGGGACAGGGTCCAGGCGTCCTTGTCGGGGAACATGAAGGCGACCTCGCCCTTGCCCTTGATGTCCTCAGCCAGAGCGATCAGCTCATCCCAAGTGGTGGGGATCTCATAGCCAGCCTCTTCAAACTTGTCCACGTCGTAGAAGACGCCCATGAAGTTGCCGGAGAAGGGGATGCAGTAGGTGTGGCCGTCCTCGAACTTCACGGCGTCCTGATAGTTCTCCATCACGTTTCCAAGGGCCTCGGTGTCGTCCAGGACCTTCAGGCGGCCCTGCTGGGCAAGCTGCACGAACTGGGAGTCGGTGGGCCAGTGCATCAGCACCTCGGGGATATCGTTGGTGGCGGCACGGGTCATCAGCACGGTGGCGGCATCGGGCACCACGTTCTGGGTGACGGTGATGTCAGGGTTCTGCTCCATGAAAGCGTCGATCACAGCCTGGAAGGAATCCACGGCCTCGCGCTTCTGCTGGAAGAACTCGATCTCCACATCGCCGGAAACGGACAGCTCACCGCCGGCAGCTTCACTGCTCTCTTCCGCGGTGCTGCTCTCTCCCGCGGCGCTGCTCTCATCCGCAGCGGAGGAGGTGGCGCCGCTGCTCTCCTGGGCAGCGCTGCTGGTGGAGGACTCTCCGCCTCCATTACAGCCGGCGAACATTGTCACTACCATTGCGGCAGCACAGGCGATCGCTAAAAGCCTTTTCTTCATGGTCTTACATCCTTTCGTTTTAGAGTTGGCCGGGCGGCTACAGCTATTTGCACAAAAGCGGTCCGACCTCTTTGATATGATTATAGCCAGAACCGAAAAATGTCTCTATAAGATTTATTACTTTCCCTATATTGTGGAATTTACCTTCTGTTCATAATATTCATAAAACATCCACAGATAGTTTCGAGTTTGTAATTTTTATTACATTCTGAGACACATCAGCCCTTTTCCGCGCACGCCACGGTGATGGCCGGCGAAACCTTCTGTACGGAAAGGGCCTTCCCGTTGAGGACAGCGCCGGTAATGGGGGACTGCGCATAGATCTTCAGGGCCTTCACCGGCAGATTGGTCTCCACCAAGGCCCGCTCTCCCTGCAGCACGGCACGGAAGCGGTACTCCACCCCATCATCATAGAAGGTCTGGTCCACACAGCCGGAGATGTTCAGCAGGACGGTAAGGTCCTCATAGTTTTTCTCCTCGCTCCAGAGGACGTCCTCGCTGCGCATGGGGACGGCCGTGTTCTCCCGCAGGTAAACAGGGATATTCTCCAGGGTGTTCTCCGGCCGCACCCAGCGCCCGCCGGAGGTGAACTCCCCTGTGCGCAGGCAGGCCCACTGTCCCTGGGGAAGGTAGACCCGCAGGTCATCCTGGTCGAAGATGGGGGCCACCAGCAGGCTTTCGCCCAACATGTATTCCATCCCCACGTTCTGCACCGTAAAGTCATCGGGGAACTCCAGCAGCAGAGCCCGCAGCATGGGCAGGCCGGTGTTGTGGGCCTGAATGGCCGTGGAATAGAGGTAGGGGGCCAGGCGGTAACGGAGCCGGTCGTAGGCGCCGAAGATCTCCTGGGCCCTTTCGCTGAAGTTCCAGGGCTCCCGGGGGGTCTTGCCGTGGCAGCGGCTCAAGGGGCTGAGCAGGCCGAACTGGGCGCTGCGGACATACTGCTGCTCGGTGGGCGGGCACTCGTATCCATCGCTGTCCGTGTTGTAGAAGCCGCCGATATCGTGGCCCCAGAAGGGCACGCCGGAAAGGCCGATGGACAGGCCGCTGCGCAGCACGCAGGCCAAGTTGTTCTCATGGGTGGAGGAATCTCCCGCCCAGTTGCCCGGGTAATTCTGGCTGCCTGCGTAGCCGCTGCGGCCCCACAGCATGGGCCGCTCCCCGGCGGGCAGCTTCACCTCGGCGCAGGCCTCGTAGATGGTCTTGGCGTAGAGCAGGGGCAACTTGTTGTGGCCCTGCAGGCCGTTGGAGCCGTCGTGATAGACGGCATCCAGGGGCAGTGCCTCAGAGAAGTCCGTCTTGATGACGCCCACGCCATCCTTGACCACGTTCTTTACCAGGCCCTTGTACCACTCCACCATTTCAGGGTTGGTGAAATCAAAGGCGGCGAAGTAGAAATCATTGGTAGCGGCGGAGTGGAAGGTGGCCACCTCCCCTTTCTCGTTCATCACCAGATAGCCCTTTTCCTTGGCGAACTCATAGCTGTCCGCGCCCACCCGGATGTAGGGCCACATCCACAAGCTGAGATGGAAGTGCAGGTCCTTCAGGGTTTGGATCATGCCCTGGGGATTGGGGAAACGCTCCAAGTCCCACTCCCACACGCCGGAATTGCTCATCTTCTGCCAGCCGTCGATATGGATGACGTCCGCGGGGATCTTCTTCTCCCGCAGGGTGCGGGCCACGGTCTCCACCTCTTCCTGGGTGCGGTAGCTGCACTTGGACATCCACAGGCCAAAGGCCCACTTGGGGATCATGGGGGAACGGCCGGTGAGGGCGGTGTAGCCCTCCAGCAGACCCTTGTAATCCCGGTCGCAGAACATCACATAGTCCAGCATCTTGTCCGCCACCTCCATGCCGTAGGAGACGCCGGAGCCCACGCCCATGTCGCAGACGTTGTCCGTGTAGGTGTTCAGCAGGATGGAGTACCCCCGGCTGCTCATAAAGTAGGGGATGTTCTGGTAAGAGCGCTCCGTGTTGGTGGAAAGGGCGTCGCTCTGGCGGCAGTGGATGACCTGACCCCGCTTATTAAAGCCGGTGAACTTCTCTCCGAAGCCGTAGAAGTTTTCGTCCGAGTACATGTACATGGTCTCCCGCACCTTCACCACGTTGCCCTGCCCGTCGCAGTCAAAGCCGATGGGCAGGTACTTGCACATGTTGTCCACGTTGGAGTCGCACACGTTCTCGTGGGTGAGGGGCTTGCCGTCCAGCAGCACGGAGAGCTGCCAGGGCCGCTTTTGCAGCCGCAGCTCCATGCGGCCGGTAGAGAGGGACAGGCACTCCCCCTTGTCCTCCAGGGAATAGGCCTGGCGGCCCTCCAGGGGGAACACGGCGTTTTCAAACACCTTCTCCTCATACGGGTACATGCGGAACCGGAACGCCGTCTCGGTGAGCAAGTCAACGCGCACCCGTGCGGTCTTTTTCTGATAGGTGCCCGCCACCAGCTCCAGGGCGTTCTGTTCCTGGGAGTAGCTCTGGATCTCCGTCAGGAAGTCGAAGGGGTGGGTGAACACCGTCTTCAAATAGCCCAGCTGGGGGTTATAGGTCACTTCTACTTTGTTTGCCATGCAAATTGCTCCTTTCCGATTGTCTTATTACAGAAAGGGCCGCCGGCAGCGCCTTTTCAGGCTCCGGCAGCCCTTAGCTCCCATGCAAGGGAACGCCGTGCCTTAAGGCGCCAGCCAGGTCCCCTCTTCTGCGGATTTTATGATGGCGTCCACCACATGCTGGTTCGCCTGGCCATCCTGAATGGTGGCGGCCAAACCGTCGCCCACGCCGTTGAGGATGTCGGCAAAGGACTGCATCTGGTCTACATAATATCTCTCCGGAATGGGCAGCTTGCTGAACACATGGGCATCGGCGTTGATGTCGCCGGAGCAGACTTCAATCTCGTCCACGCCGGAGCCCTGGGCGTCCAGGCTGTACACGATGGCGCCCTCGCTGCCGTAGATTTCCATGCGCTGGTAGTTGCCCCGGCCAAAGCCAAAGCGGGTGATCTGGAAGCTGGCGGAGATGCCGTCCTCCATATCCACCATGTAGTTGCAGAAGTCGTCCACATCCACCTTGCCCGTGCCCTCTCCATCCTTGGGAAGGAGCTTCCGCTCATGGACATAGGTGCCGGTGTGGCCCACCACCCGGGTGTACTCCTTCCCGGTGACGAACCGCACCAGGTCCAGGGCGTGGCAGCCCAGGTCGCCCAAAGCGCCAGAGCCTGTGCGGCTCTTCACAAAGCGCCACACCAGGGGACGGTCCACCCGGGGCAGGCCCCAGGCCTGGAAGTACTGCATGTCCACATGGTAGACATGGCCGATCTTCCCCTGGGCGATCAGGTCCCTGGCGTACCGGGCCGCCGCCTTAAAGCGGTAGGAGAAGCACACCATATTTTTCAATCCCTTCTCCTCCGTTGCCTTGGCCAGGGTGTCCGCCTGTTCCGCCGTCATGGTGATAGGTTTCTCCAGGTCGTAGGGCTTGCCCGCCTCCACCGCCGCCATGGCGATCTCAAAGTGGGCGTCGTTGGAGGTGCAGATATCCACCGCCTCTACATCGGGGCAGTTGATCAGGGCGTGATAATCGGTGAAGCGCCGCTCCGGGGGGATGCCGTACTTCTCCCCTGCCGCCTGCAGCTTTTCCTCGTCGATGTCGCAGATGGCCACCAGCTCCAAGTTGGGGCTGCGCTGAATGCCAGGAGCATGGACGCCGTTCCAAATGGAGCCCAGGCCCACCGAGCCAATTCGGTTTATTTTTTTCTCCACAATACTACAACTCCTTTATGATAGCCGGAATTCACTTCAGCTCCAAGATCATGGAAGTGAAGGGGGGCACTTTCAGGGAAAGGGCCTCTCCCTCTCCCTTATAGGAGCCGCCGCCCAGCAGGTCCTTTGCCCCTTTGGCGCACAGCGTGCAAGTTTGGGGGGCGCCGGTGTTGTTGATGGCAGTGACCAGGCGCTCGCCGTCTTTGCGGCGCTCCATGAGGAACACATCCCCCTGGGAGCAGAACCGCACCGAGCCCTCTTGCAGCGCCCTGCGGGTCTTCCGCAACGCCATCAGCTTTTGATAGTGGCACCGCAGGTCTTTGTCCCAATGGGACTCCTCCCAGTCAAAGGCTTTGCGGCAGTCCGGGTCGTTCTCCCCGGTCATGCCGGTCTCTGTCCCATAATAGGTGCAGGGCATGCCCACGAAGGTGAACAGGAACGACGCTGCGTTTTTCAGCCGGGCCGTATCGCCGCCGCACACGGTCACAAAGCGGGCGGTGTCATGGCTGTCCAGCAGGTTGAGCATAGAGGCGTTGGCAGCGTCGGTGTAGCGCATCAGGTTCTCGGTCAGCAGCCCTTGGAACTGCTGCGGGGAAATGGCGCTTTTGGCAAAGTACAGCACCGCCGGGCGCTGCATTCCGTAATTCATCACCCCGTCGAACTGATCCCCCTGCAGCCAGGCCTCCGCGTTGCGCCAGAACTCTCCAATGATAACTGCGTCCGGATTGATGGCATGCACTGTCTGGCGGAACTCCCTCCAGAAGTGGGAGTCCACCTCGGTAGCCACGTCCAACCGCCAGCCGTCGATGCCCATGCGGGTCCACTTGGCCACGGCCCCCAGCAGGTACTCCTTCACCTGGGGATTTTCCGTGTTCAGCTTGGGCATGCACATCCTCTTCAGCCTCTCCACGGGGATATCCTTTGTAACCCAGGGGCTGGGCACATAGGGGGTGGTGCCGAAGGCGTCGAAGTTGATGGGGTCGAAGGAGACGGGGAACTCCCGGATGTAGAACCAGTCCTTAAAGGGGGACTGTTCCCCGTGCTCCACCACGTCCTGGAACTGGCGGAACCCGCCGCCGCAGTGGTTGAACACCCCGTCCAAAATGATGCGGATGCCCCGCTTGTGCGCCTGATTGATCAGCTCCACCAGGTCGGACTCCTCACCAAAGTGGGGGTCCAGGCGGGTGTAGTCGATGGTGTCATACTTGTGGTTGGACTGGGCCTCAAAGATAGGGGTGAGGTACAGGGCATTGACGCCCAACTCCTCCAGGTAAGGCAGCTTCTCGGTGATGCCGGGCAGGTCTCCCCCCATAAAGTTGACCCGGTCCGGCTTGCTCCCCCAGGGAACGGCCCCTTGGGGGGAGAGCTCCGGTTTTCCGTTGCAGAAGCGCTCCGGGAAGATCTGGTAAAACACCGCGCTGTTCACCCAGGAGGGCGCCTTGTGCACATCAATCGAATTGACAAAGGGAAACTGGAAGTTGACAAAAGCGGCCGCCTCGTCCTCCTCAATGTTGGTGGTGCCAGGCTGCACCAGGCCGTTGTCCCCGTAAAACCACTCCTCATCCCCTTTGTCCAAAATGAAATAATAGGCGATGCGGGGGTCTTCCACTTGGTACACGCACTCGTAGTAATCGAACAGCCCGTCGGAGCCAGCCACCTCCATGGGGAGCTCCTTCCGGGTATGCCACAGGTACTTGTTGCCAATGACCAGGCGCGCCCGGTCCAAGTCGCCCTTAGCCACCCGCAGGCGGACCTTGAACTCCTTCTCTGAGACAGGGAACGCGTAATTGCTCACCGGGATGTGTTGGATGGCCTGAAGATTCATGGTTGCCCTCCTCACAGTGTAATGCGGATCTGCTCCTCGCCCTTCAAGGGGAAGAAGGTGCAGTCGTTGCCGAAGGTGCGCTCGGGAAGGAGGATGAGGACGTTGACCTCTGGGGAGTCCACCACGAACTGGCGGCCGTGGAGCACGCCAGGGTTGAGGCGGACAAAAGTGCCCTTGGGCACCCGGAAGGCCACCACCGTCTCCGGGTCCACCCGGAAGCTGGAGGGGCCCACAAAGATATCAATGTCCCCATCCAGGGGCAGGATGCCCTCGCAGGTGAACTGGTGGTACTCCAGGGCGGAGATGACCCTCTCACATTCCGAGACCCGCGCCACGCACACGGAGGCGGGCATCCGCCCGTCCAAATGGAGCTTCAAAAGGTCCGGGGCAAAGATGTTGTCCCCCTCCCGCCTCTCGATCTGGGGCACACGCAGCAGGTCCATAAAGTCGCCGTAGGGCCGGAACGCCTCCCGGTCCAGGGCCTGGGGATGTATCTCTCTCATAACACGTCCCTCCCTCACAGACTGTACACGCCCTGCTCGTCGGCGTCGTCGAAGATGAGGCCGAGATAGCGCGCGGCCTCCCGCAGGACGGGCTTGTAGTTGCCGTAAATGCCGCCCACATGGTGGATGTAGGGGCCAAACATCAGCTTCTCTTCCCAGCGCTTCCAGTTATCGGTCTCAAACCAGACATAAGTGCCGTTGGTCTGGGGTCCGTCCACCGCCCGGCCCTCGCCGCCGAACAGGTAGTACTTCCCATCACAGTCGTCAAACCGGCACACGGTGATGTCCCCCTTCTTCAGCTCAAAGCGCTCCTGGCCGCCCACCAGCCGGGCCTGGCAGCCAGAGTCCTTCAGAGAGTAGGGGAAGGGCCCGCAGTGCCACAGCAGCTCGGCGTTGTCGTTCTGGGGGTGGCGGATGGTCAGGTCCGCCAGGAAGCTGGACTCCTTGCCCAGGGTCACCGCCTGGAGCATGGCCAGGGTCACCGCCCCGTTGATGTCCGTCTCGCAGGAGATGGGCAGGCCCTCGTCGGCCATCTCCCCCAACGTCATGCAGATGGGCACCCCCAGAATGGGCACCGCGCTCCAGCACTCCATGGCGCCGGCCGTGCAGTGGTTCTTCTCCATCAGGTCCTGCACCGCCAGCTTGGCCGCCGCGGCCCGGGTGACCTTGTCCTCCTCCATGGAGGAGGTGTCCATCCGGCCCTTCACGTCCGCCAGGTACTCCGCCAGGCGCTCATCCTTGCCCTGGATCAGCTCGTCCATGCGGGCGGCAATGGCCGTGGGGGACACGGGCACCACCGTGATGCCGAACTTGGTGGCCAAATCCCCTTCGTTGGCCATCACGCTCATAAAGGGCACGGGCCGGGCCCCGAACTTGGCGATGCGCAGGTTCTTCACCGTCTTGCCGAGCGCGCTGCCGAGTTTGGGCAGGTTCTTCGGGCCGAAGATGAGCAGGATAACGACCAGGATGATGAGGAGCTCGGGAACTCCCATGCCCAGAATCTTCATGCAATTCCTCCATAAGGTCGGGCAAGGGGTCGCCTTGCCTGTCGATAATTGCCGTCGGCGCGTCACTTCCGACGAGCAGTGCGCCCGGACCCTCCGCGCGCCTTTGAATGCGCGGGCAATGGTAACACAAACCCCCTCACCGCGCCGTGTTTCGCACAAATACTTCAACGACGCCCGACGATGACGGCAACTTTGGCAAATTAGGCCGTTTGGTTCCTCTGGAGGCGTGGCCCTGGCAGAAATCGAAGTTTGGTTCCCTGATTTCCGCCAACTTCGGCGATTTGGTTCCCTGCGCCCGAAGAAATGCCTGGTCGCGATTCTCTCGCGCGGCTTTCGCAGGTACCAAACCTCGAGATTCGCCCAAGAGCGGGTACCAAACTTAAGATCTTGCCACGAAAAGATACCAAACGCACGATTTCGCCAGTATTTTCCCGCAGCGCGGTACCAAACCTCCGATCTCGCCAGCGCTGCGCCCCGCGCAATACCAAACCTGCGATCCTGGCATAGGAGTGCCGAGATATGTCGAATTCCCCATAGAGCTAAGACGCAGCGTACGCCAAGGAAGTGACAGCTGCTACACTACAATAATTGCAATCGCGCACACTGTCACCATTTGATGCGAACAGTGTCCAACCACGTGGAGGTTCCCATGTATCGCATGACCGATGAGGAATTCGAAGTCGCCGTCGCCGAGGCGCTCGATGCGATGCCCGAGCAGTTCATGGAAGCGTTGCAGAACGTGGCCGTGGTGTGGGAAGAGGAGCCGAGCGCCTACCATTTGGGACACGACGAGGAATGGGGCGCGGAGATGCGGGATGCGGAAGGCGAAGATGAATTCGACGACCTTTTAGGGCTGTTCGACGGGCTTTCCATCGTGGAACGGGCCAACGGAGTGCTGAAGAACAAGGAGACCAACCTGTCCTCCCCTCAGAAGCGTGGCGTCTGCACC
>OLRD01000473.1_pt1 | contig 33238 bp, 34 predicted proteins | sample 1672051 | NCBI WGS metagenome assembly OLRD01 (sample SAMEA3136640, study PRJEB25190) | human gut metagenome | biome: human gut; feature: human-associated habitat; material: faeces | place: Austria | collected 2013 | reverse complement strand
AGTCGCGGGACGCCTTGAAGCGGTTCCACCCGTTCATCACGTAGACAATCTTCGCCCGGCTGTGCTTGAACACCGCCTTGCGCATGCGCATCAGCGGCTCGATGTCCCTCGACGTGGTGCGGGTGGGGATGACCACCACGTCCGCCTCCCTCAGCCATTCCGACAGCGCCTCCTGGAGCGCCCCCGGCGTGTCCACCACGGCGACCTCGGCACCGTCCGCCTCGTGGGTGCGGTGCAGGGTGCCGCCCTGGGCGTCCAGGTCGTAGAAGCTCACGGGGATGCCGGAGCGCTCGAAGGAGAATGCTATCTCGTCGGCGACCAGGGACTTGCCCACGCCGCCCTTCTGGTTGCACACCAGAATCGTCTTCATATCGCTCACCTCGCTATATATTTAATCAATTACGTATTTCCATATTTAATTATAAGCCCGCGAAAAGCGCAGTTCAACTGCCACTTTCTGGGCTTCAGCTGGGCTTTTCGTGGTCTCGAAACGGGCTTTCCCGCATCGCCCGGAACGGCCCGTTTCCCGCATCGCCTCATAAACGAGCGGACGACGAAAACCCCGATTTTCCGCCCCTTGCGCGTACACCCGTCAAAAGCCCTTCTGCAGGTCTCTTCGCGTGCCGTCAGCGGGCCAGCACCCCTTGAAGGATGCCTTCGGCATCGGGTGCCCACGTGAAGAGAAAGGAGGTCCGCACATGAACGAAGGCTGGAAGAGGTTCCACGGCACGGACGAGGAGGTCATGTGGCGCATCCAGGTGCTGAAGCGCACCTCGCGCCTCTGCGCGGCCAAGGCCAAGGAGCTGGAGCGCATGGCGAAGGCGGACGGCGACATGCCCGCCATGGACCACGCGTCGCTCATGGACGTGCTGAAGCGCATCGACAACGTGATGGAGTGGCGGTTCGTGAACGCCCTGGGCGAGGTGGTGCTGGACGCAGACATCCTCGCCGAGAGCATCGACTGCGAGACCCTGCGCTCCATGCGGCAGTGCGTCGTGAACGCCATCGTGGACATCGAGGAGGCGGAGGAGGGGCGCGATGAGTGACTACGGCATCAAGACCTACGCCGACCTGGCCGAGACCTGCCGCGGCATGGTGCTCGCCAACGAGATAGCCAGCCGCCCGCTGGAGCCGGTGAGCGGGGACTGGGCACCCTGGGACGAGATATTCCAGTGGTACATCGTCCAGGACCCGAGCTTCCTCATGGAGCACACCGACGAGCCGGTGTTCTACGACGCGGAGCTGGGACTGTACGTCTGGGGGATAACCCACTTCGGAACCAGCTGGGACTACGTGCCCGCGCCGGAAATCCACTGACCCACAGGAAAGGGAGCAGCATCGCGCTGCTCCCTTATCTTTTTCAGCTACTCGTACTGCTTGTCCGCATCGGCCCCGTACTTCACACGGCCACCGGCACGCCTTGCCGCCTTGTCCTCGCGTTCCTGCAGGCGCATGCGCTTTGCCTGCTCCTCGCGCTCGTCCTCGTGGGCAAGGGACTTCTCGGCTGACTTCAGGCGCTTCTCGGCGTCCCACATGTTCCTGCGGGACTCGTACAGACGCCTCTCCGCAGCTTCGCGCTCCCGGCGGCGCTGCTCCTCCATGGCCTGCTGAATCAGCATGCGCAGCATCATGGCCGTCATGTCCGCCATCATGCGGGACACGGGGTCCTTGGCGTCGCGCCCGGCCTTGGCGAACACCCATGCACCGGCCAGCAGGTTCGGGCACGGGTGGTCGAGCGCGTCGCGCGCCTCCTTGGAAGCGTGGAACTCGCGCCTCGCCGCGTCCACCTCGGCTTGCAGCTTCGCCAGCTGCTCCTCGGGGTGGCGCTCCGCCTCCATGAGCTGCTCGTAGCGCTCGCCCATGAACGGCTCGCCGCTCTCGCGGCAGCGGTCGATGTGCGCCCTCTGGAGGTCGCCAGCCATCTGCACCACATCGGACTCCTCGACCGAGTACACGTCGAATGAAGGCTCTGCCGGGGAATCCGGCTGCGGTTCCGCCATAACGGCTTGTTTGGTCACAGGCTCCTGTACGGTTGCCGGCTCGGTCTGTACGGTAGCCTGCTCCTGCGCCTGCCTCTGCTTCTCCTCGAAGTACGCCTCGACGCCTTCCTTGGTCAGGTCGTCGGCGAGGTTGGAGGCGCGGCGCTTGCGGGCGCGACGCTTGGGTCCCCACTCATCGACCGCCTTGTACGACCATCCGGCGGTGACCTCCCCGGTCTTCTTGTCGGTCTTGACTGTCTCCTTCAGCGTGACGCCCCCAAGTTCGAGGTTGCGCTTGAACTCGTCCACCGTGTCGGAACGGTCGCGGGCGTACGCCACCTTATCCCCGAGGCGGCGGTCGAAAGAGTCATAGCCGAATGCGTCGCGGCGCTGCGCCCATGTGGACATCTCCTTGTCCGCCCCGAGCACCTGGAAGCCGTTCTCGCGGCTCAGCCTGTCGTTCACCGCCTGCACGCGCGGGGCGTACAGACTGGTGTCCTCCTTGTTGATGACTTGGCCCGAACGGGCATCGTGGTTCGCGATGGTCGCGTGGGCATGCACGCATCCGCCCTCGCCGTCCACGTGCATGGTGACCCAGCACATGGAGTCCGGTGCCAGCTCGTGGCACAGCGTGTACGCATACTCCATGCCCCGCTGGATGTCGTCTGGCCTGTTCGGGTCCAGCTCGTCGGTCGCCCACGAGATGCGCACCTCGTAGCCCTCGTTGACCGCGTTCGGGTGGCGGTGTTTCTGCCCCTCGCAGTAGACAATGAAGTCCTCCCTTGAGGCGGCGTCACCCATCTGAGCGGCGATGCGGTCCGTGCCGTTTTCCAGATGCTCGCGTCTGCGTTTTCCCTCGCCGAACTCGGTGTAGGACATGCGCCCGCGCACGTTCGGAAGCGACTGCACATGCGTCGTTGACATCAGACATCACCTCCCGTCTCCGCGTACGCCTGCAAATCCAAACGCAGTCCCTCGACTTCCGCCCGGAGCTTGTCCACCGAATCGCGGAACTCGCGGAACGCTTCCGCCTCGTCCTTCGTCCTCATCTCCTCGCGCACCGCGTCGTACATGCTCATACCGCTCATGCGCTGGTTGCGCGCACGTGCAATCTGGTTCACGTTGACGCCGATGCGGTTCAGCTCAATTCGGACACGGTCAAGCGCCGGGACGTCCAGAACCACCTCGCGACTCTGCGACGCGTGACGATTTCCGTGCAGCGCGCCGCGCAGAAAATTGGAGCGGGAGCGCGTCCCGCGCCTCTCATCCAGCAGGGAAAGCTCCGCGTCGCTCATACGCACCTGGACCACCTTGTCGCGGCGGTCTTTTTCATGCTTCTGGCGCGTCGCCTTCCCGCTTCTTTTCTCATACATATCCGCCATGCGGAACACCTCCTTTGCTGCTATCCGAAACGCCCGCCTGCGGCGGACAATCCAAACTGCCGTTTTCGGCTAATTTCGCAACGCCCGAGCGCAAAGGGGGAAAGAGCAAGCATTGACTTCGTACGTACAAATTGCGAAATTCGCAATTTGTCCTACTTCGTCAGCTTGCGAGGGGGCGGCTGCGCCGTCCCCTTCGAACCCCCGCCTTTTGTCCACCGAGATGGGCTTGCCCATGTCGGACACGGGAACGACTTCCCCTGTCCGACATGGAACTTGAATCCTTCGGTGGAACCCGGCACGGCTACCCCTGGTAGCCCGAGCCGGAAAGGCCGCCGTGCGCTTCCGACGACTCTCCAGCTTCTGCGGTCTGGCCATGAGCGGAAACCGCAGCGCCAGCAGCGCGCGCATCCTGCGTTCCGTGTCCGGTGCTCGGCTTCAACCCCTTGACGAAATCAAGGACCTCTTCCGCCGAACCCATGTCCTTCACTTCCGGGAAAACCGTCACGAGCGCGTCGGCGTATGCCTTCGTCCTCGCGGCCTGCGCTTCGCGGCGCACCTTCTTCGCCTTCGCCTCCAGCGCACGTGCTTTCTCGGTCGCGTCATCAAACCTCTTCGTTGCCATATCGGATACCTCCTTTAATCACTTGAAAATCGGCATGCTGCCGTACATCAAAATCGCTCCGTTGCCCAAGTTCTCAATGGTCGTCTTGCCGCCCGTCGACGGTCCCATGGACCCGAACGCCGCCCAGAGCAAAACGGCAACGACAATCACCCCGAGAACGATTGCTCCCAGCTTGCCGTCCGACATAGGCGGCTTAACCTCGCCGCCGTTCTTCCTCATGCTCGCCTGGATGTAATCGTTGTACATCTGCTGTTCCGCAGGAGACATGGTGCCGTGCTTCGCCTTCAGATTGAGCCTCGCGAACTCAGCCTCAGAGAGGCCGATAAGAGGGTTCGCCGCGACGCTGCGGTCGAACTTCTGCTCGGCGGTCATCCCGCTCGTATCCTCGACGCCATGCACCATGCGCATGTACTCGGCGTACTCTGGGTCCTGCATCATCGCCTTGCGCTGCTTGAACTCCTCGTACGTCAGCGTGCGAGGCTGCTTCGACCGCTTGCAGGCCATCAGGCCGCAAACCGCGCTCGCGGTCCAAAGCCCGAGTGGGAAGAAAAGCAGACCGATAATCGCACAACCGATGCCAACCCCGCCAAGCGCAATAGCCGTCGTCTGTCGATTTGAAACGCCACGGACAAGACCGACGACTGAAGCAATCGCGCCGACAAGGCCGAACGCAATCACCACGATGAGAACGCTCCCGCCGGAGGCCATGAAGCCCCTCATGAACGCGTCCCAATTCCAAGTTGCTACCACCAAATCACTCATTTTCTTACTCCTCCTTGTCCTCTGAATCTGTTTCGTTGCTACCGCCCGAGCCGAGAGGCACCGTACGCACGAGACCCCTCACGCGGGCGGGCAGGTCGGGCATGCAGATGCGGCCCTGGTCGGAACCGCGGTACGCCTTGTTCATCCACTCGGTCACCTCGTACTCGGCAATCAACGGCTCGGGCTGCGCCCTCATCTCGTCGGGCACGAACACCGGGTTGTCGGTGTACGACCACTCATGCCACTCCGGCAGGAGGCGCTTGATGTCAGCGATGAGCGCCTTGCGGCTCTCGGGCCTGCCGGACGGGATGTTCCTCTGGAACCAGTGGCGGTACAGGTCGTGGACGAACTGCCACGAGAGGATGTCCCAGGATGCCTCCGGCAGCACGTCGCCCAGGAACTGGCGAACGGGGTCGTTGACCTCCCGGAACTCGTCCAAGAGCGCGGTGCATGCCTGCGGCTCGTCCAGCTCGTAGTAGTCGGTCTCCGCCAGCAGGTGGTACAGCACGTACTCCAGCACCTCCTTGCGCTTCAGGTAGTCGTCCTTGATGTACTTGCGCTCGTTGCCCTCGAAGCGCTTCTCGAACGGCACGACCAGCAGGCGGCGGTACATGGACTCCGACCTGTCGCGGAGCCTCGGCAGCTCGTTGACGCACTGGACCATGAACCCCTTGAAAAGGACCGTGCGCGGCTCCTTGAACTTGCGGTTCAGCTGGAACGGGTCCCCCGTGATGATGGACTTGAGCGCCGCCGCGTCGTCCACGAATGTGCCCGTGTCGTTCTCGTCCGTGATTACGGCGGAAATACGCATCAGCGGCTCCAGCATGAACGGGGAAGAGAAGTCCTTCAGCGAGATGGACTCCCAGGAACCGCGCCCCAGCAGGTTGCGCATGAGGGAGCACAGCGTGCCCTTGCCGTTGTTGCCGGACGTGGAGTAGAACCACGCGCTCTTGTTCCAGCTGACGCCGGGGCGGATGACCGCTCCGACAATCTGCCACAGCAGCCGTACGATGCTTTCGTCGTCGGACAGCTCGCCCATCCAGGACACGACGTCCCAGTCGGTGCCGTCCTCGTCGTTATGTATCACGGGGTTCGGGGCGTTCTGAACGAAGTCCACGCGCACCTTGCCGGTGAACACGAACTCCGGGTCGAAACCGAGGAGCATCTTGCTCCCATAATCGTATACGCCGTTGTTCACGGCGATAAGGTCACGGTCGTGACAACGCTCGACGTGCGGGCACACGGAACGGAGAACCGCAATCGTCTCGTAGACGCCGCGAATCGTAATCGCGCTGTCGTAGCTGCGGATGAGCCGCGTCAGACCGTCCTCGGAGACGTCGTAGGTGCCCTCGTTGTCGCCGGACGTCTGGTAGACGCCGATGTCGAAGTTGCCGTCGTCGCCCGCATCCTTCCAGAGGATGCCCACCGCGTGATGCAGCTCGCGCACAACCAGCGCAATCTGGTACGGGTCCAGGTGCTTGCGCAGGCGCAGGCGGGCGTCTCCCATCTTCTGGTCGGGATAGGCCTCCTTCTGCGTCGCGCCCACTGGCGCGTTCGGGTCGCGGGGACCCCGGTTGTACTCCTCGATGGCGTTGTTGGTCGCCTGCAGAAGCTCCCGCTCGACCTGTTCGGGAGCGGGGCATATGTCCACGTCGATGTCCGCCAGATACTTCTCTGTGACCGTTCTAATCAGCTCGTTCTCGGTCATGTCTTGACCTGCGAAAACGGACGTGCTATCATAATCACAGATAGTAGAGGCCGTCCCGGAAGCTGTGCAGGCATCGGGGCGGTTTTCTTTTTTGCCCATATTTACACCTCCTTAATTCGTTAGCTCAATGCGCCTCACGTTGGCGCTCTTCCACGCCTCAAGGTCATCCACCTTGTAACGGACCGCATTGCCGACCTTGTAGTAACTCGGGCCTTTGCCTTGACAACGCCAGACGCGGAGCGTCCCGGCGCTCAGGCCGAGCAATTCCGCCGCTTCGTACGTCGTCATGTAACGGGGTTTCGACCCCTTCGTCTTCTTCTGTTCTTTAGCCATATCAGCCACCTCCATGTTCAGAATCCGTTTCGCGAGAACAAAAAAGCTCCCGTGGAAACCAAAGAAGGACATAGGCAGAACATGCCTTGTCTATCTCGGTTTCCACGGGAGCTTCGTGTTCGTTATTTCGCCCGTGACGCACGGCCTATTTGACCGAGCGCTCGGCTCCTATTCCCGGTAGCAACCCCGCATCAAAGACGGGACGGGTGCTGAGCCATTTATCTATACAACTGGTATTATACAGCGTTAACTCGATTAACGCAATACCCGATATTCCGTCTCCGCAGGTCAGAGGCTTGTTTCCACTCGTATACGAGCGGAAAACGTCCGAAAAAATATTTCCACGCGCTCATGTTCCACTACTGCGTTCGAAAAGTGGAACAAGTGGAACATCCGCCTCTACTCCCCGATAAACACGAGGAATATTACGTTCCACTTTCGGATTGGAAAGTGGAACGAGCCACCAAGAAGCTGAAAGCAAAAGAAGGACCGTACACGGCAGGAGAGGGAAGCTCTGACACACTTTGACACACTTCGAAGTGTGTCAGAGATTTCCCGCATTCATCGGCCTCCGCGAGCGATTGCCCGTTTTTCTGACACACTTCCATTTTTTATAGTGTGTCGGTACTTTCGTAGGATTTATCGGCTTCCTCGGACGCTTGACACACTAAACACACTATTTTTCCAACCTACGCGTACAGAGAATTTTTTTCCCTATATATATCTATATACTTATTTTTTCTCTCGCGCGCATTAGTTCAAAAAAAGGTGTGTCAAGTGTGTCAGATGGTTGTACTCCCCGATGAACACGGGAAAAGTACCGACACACTAAAATTTTCGCAAGTGTGTCAGAAATCGGCCACCTTCCCGTACTCCCCGATAAACTGGGGAAAGTTCTGACACACTATTTTTTCGCGATAGTGTGTCAGAACCCGAAATCGCACATGCCCGCCCCCTGCTGTACCCAGACCCAAGACCCGAACCAGCCGCCCGCAGGGCGGCCAATCCCAGCATCGAGCGAGAGCGAGATGCGCACCTGCATCCGCCTTTGCTTCTCTGACGCTCTCAGAGGCGTTTTAAGGCACGAAAAAGCCCGCCAGGGTAACGGAGTACCCCAACGGGCTTAAAACGTCTTAAAACGCAAAATACAGCGTCATATGATTGCAATGCGAAATGGGAGCGCCCCTATCTGGCGCTCCCAAATCTATACACAAGCGCGAACTCATTCCGAAAGAAGAATAGTTCGACGCTTCCTACTCTGGTGGAGCTGAGGAGAATCGAACTCCTGTCCGAAAATCACTTGCCCTGGCTTTCTACGAGTATAGCCGATGTTTTGACATTCCCTCTATAGGGCGCCCAAAGGCAGGCTTCCTACGTTAGTAGCCTTTGCGTCATGACGGAGGTAAAGGCGTTCCTTCGTTCACGTTCACCGCTCATCGACGCCTTTATCCGAGCCGCGGTACTCCCGGTAAAGACGGCAGCCTAATTAGGCTGCGTACGCAACAGTATTGTTGTCGTTTAATTTTAAAGTTTGCGGAGTTTTAAGCGTGTCCGCACCGCTACTCGCTTACCAGGGTTCACAACCTCCGTCGAAACCATTGCAGCCCCATATCTACTACTTTATGATCGGTTTTTTTCTTTGAGTGCGCGATCAATGTCACGCTTTGCTGCACGTGCTGCAAGATCTGCGCGTTTATCGTAGAGCTTCTTACCACGACAAAGCCCCACTTGTACTTTGACTAGGGAACCTTTTAAATAGACAGAGAGAGGAATGAGAGAATATCCGTCCTGCTTCACAAGGCCAAACAGCCGCATGATCTCCCGCTTGTGCATCAGAAGTCGGCGCACGCGCATCGGATCTTTGTTAAAAATATTGCCCTGCTCATAAGCACTGATATGCATTCCGTTGACTAGAAGCTCCCCATTAACAACGGAGCACCAAGCGTCTTTGAGATTGCACTGCCCTTTGCGCAGAGACTTTACCTCTGTGCCACACAACTCAATGCCCGCTTCTAAACTTTCTTCCACAAAGTAGTCGTGAAAGGCCTTTTTATTTTGTGCGATGGTTTTCAAAGAAGTATGCGGCATAAAAAAGCCCTCCTTTCCGCTGCCTCCGTGGTCTTATAGCATATCATATTTTTGTTTTGCTGTCAAACAAAAACCTCACTAGAGGCCAAAAGAAAAAGAGAACCCATAGGCAGAATTTCGGCTTTTCAAGCATTGAAATCCGGCGGGAGATCCCATAGAATATTATTTAGATCAGAGTTACCCGTGTTGAAGCTGAAGTGCTTCAGAGGCAATATATAGGAATTCATGCTGTAGTTCTTTGATGAGGCCGCTCCAGGAAGGCTCCTAAAGGACAGGGGAGTCTCTCAGACAGCGACCTAATCACATTAAAGAAAAGTTCAGCAAGACAGCCTTTGAACTCTAATAACATAAGGGGGAACGATTATGCGAGAAATTCGGAAAAAGAGGGCTGTAGCGACGGCATCTGCAAGGGGAAAGGAAGTGAAAATACAGCCATAAGGAGGATTTTTCGTGATACAAAGGATACCAGACCCTAATGTAGTATTTCCAAATTCCTATGGAACAACTTGTTTTTTAAAAAATGTGATTACCGCACCTAATATTTTGGTTGGGGATTACACTTACTATGATGATCCAGTAGATCCCACGGGATTCGAAAAAAATAATGTGCTGTTTAACTGGCCAGAATTTGGTGACCGATTGATTATTGGAAAGTTCTGTTCTATAGCAAGTGGAACGCAGTTCCTTATGAACACGGCCAACCACCGGATCAGCAGCGTCACAACGTATCCCTTCCATGTTTTTGGTGGAGCTTGGGAGGAGCATACGCCGCCCCACCTGGAGCAACTGCCCTTTAAGGGGGACACAGTGGTAGGAAACGACGTATGGATTGGCCGGGAGAGTCTTATCATGCCCGGCGTCAAAATTGGAGATGGCGCAATCATCGCTGCGCGTTCGGTGGTGACGAAAGACGTTGGAGCTTATCATGTAGTCGGTGGGAATCCAGCAAAATTCCTCAAGAAACGGTTTTCCGAGGATCTCATCGATTTGCTTTTACAAGTAAAATGGTGGGATTTTGCACCGGAAAAGTTGGTAGGGATTCTTCCACTATTGTGCAGTTCCGATTTAGAACAAGTAAAAAAGCGATTGCAGGATATAGTAGCGACCCTTTAAATTGCTGTTAAACCTGCGACCTAAAAAATCCCCGCTCTTTTTGAGAGGGGATTTTTCATATCGGTACTAATTTAAGAGGTTTTATGGGAGTGTTCAATCGTTTCGTTATCGGCCGGCATTGAAATTGTAACAATTTTCTTTTTGCCTAATGGAAAATAAATGGAAGGATTCCCGTTGATTTTCCAAAAGGTTTTAGGTATTATATCTAATAAACGGCTTATATATTTTACGAAAAGGTGAAGAAACTTAAATAAATCTTAATTATATGATAGATGTATTGACTTTTTGAAAAACCGAGTGTACCATTGTATTAATTTATTGGTACAATATAACTGTATCAGCGGGATTTTCCAAAAGGCTTACTTTTTCTAGGAATAAACAGCCCGCTTTTACAGCATATTTTGGCGCTGTGAGATTTACTGGTTGGTGAACCTATGGCGCATGGAACATGTGATGGAGGCTGAATAGCGTGAAAAGAAAGAAAAAGGTTTTGATCATCATTGGCGTTTTGGCCGCTGTGGCTGTGGGCGTTATGGTCTTCCGTCCGCGTGATACGGGCACAGCTGCATTTCCAGTGGAGCTCTCACCGCTGCAAAAGACAACGCTGCGCAGCACAATCAGCACCAATGGCAATGTTGAAAGCACGGACTCTGTAAACGTTTATACCAACTTGACTTATCCGGTGAAGGAGATCTTAGTCGAGGTGGGGGACCATGTCAACGAAGGGGATGTCTTGTGCGTGTTGGATTCTGAGGACCTGCAGCAGCAAATTAAGCAGCAGCAGATTTCCATCTCAACAGCCAGTGCAAACAACCAACAGCAGATTGAAACAAACCAAAAACGATACGACGATGCGATGGAAACCTTAAATGCGGGGCTAAACACCGATTTGAACACCGCTCAGCAGAATGTAGACGATGCCAAGCGCAGAATGGACAATGCGCAGAAAGATCTAGATGACGCCAAGGCCAAGTTAGACAGCAATCTCAATACGGAGTTGATTTCTGCGCAATCTGCTTATGACACCGCTTCGACAGAACTCGGCCGAGCAGAAAAAGCTTTGAAAGACCGCCGCAATGAACTTGGCAGCTACTATACTGACTTGGAGAGGGACTATCGAGAAGCCTTGAAGAAATATGAACGCGCTGTCAAAAACGACGACGATGATGTGGAGGAGCTCAAAGCCGATGTGCTTGAATTAAAGCAATCCTTGGCGGAGGCTGAAGATGAGGCGGATGCGCTTTATATGAGCGGCACGCAGACACTTAGCATCGAACAGCTGCGTCGGAACGTCACCGATGCACAGCAGGCATACGATACAGCGAAGCAGAGTTTGGATGCCGCAAAAAAAGCGGTGAATGACCAGCTTGGTACATATGAAACAGAGTTCACAGCTGCAAAGGATGCCTATAACAACGCCTTAAAAGCGCAGAAGGCTACCCAGGCCGCTGTGACGCACGGCTTAGAGGACGATCTCCAAGCGATCGAGACCAGCAAGCTTTCTGCTGATGACCGCGCACAGCGCGAGGAGCTCAAAAATATGCAGGATCGTTTGAGCAAGTGTACAGTGACTGCGCCGGCCTCCGGTACCATTACTGCAGTTTATGCGACAGAGGGGGCGGCCCCGAACGGTGTCCTGTTCCAGATTGAAAATACCGACGCGCTTCAGGTCGATGTAAAGATCAAAGAGTATGATGTCAATTCCCTCAAGCCGAATATGGCGGCCATCATCAAGGCAGATGCCACCGGGGATGAAGAATATGATGGCTATTTGGAGAAGATTTCCCCTTCAGCGGTCCGTACACCGGAAACAGCGGAGGCCGCCAACACAGCAAATACCAAAGATGTGGAGTTCGATGCCACAGTGGTTGTATCCTCCAAAGAAACGAACCTGCGCATTGGTATGACAGCCCGCGCCGATATTATCACTGAGCAGAAGGACAATGTTTTCGCAGTTCCATATGATGCTATTTCTACAGCGGCGGATGGCAGCTCGGTTGTGTATACGGTCAAAGCGCAGGAGGATGGAAGTATGGTTGCGGAAGCAGTTCCAGTCACACTGGGGTTAGAGACCGACTATGAGGTGGAAATTTCCGGCACAGGCCTCGTTGAAGGGATGCAAATTATTTCGGACGGCAAGCAGATTCAGCCGGGAATGCCGGTATCCACCATGCCAGGAGCTGGCGTACTGCCGCAGGATGCGGCGGGTAGTACGGCTGGAGAGGAAGTTGTGGCGGATGAGTAAGACAGTTATCGAAATGCACGATATTGTAAAAACCTACTACATCGGGACGCCCAACGAACTGGAGGTCCTGCACGGAATCAGCCTGGAAATCCACGAGGGGGAATTTGTTTCCATTGTAGGTGCGTCTGGTTCTGGCAAATCCACACTGATGAATATCATCGGCGCTTTGGATCACCAGACTTCCGGTGAATATACGCTCGACGGCGTCCCCATGACGGAGATGAACAGTCGGAAGCTTTCCCAGATACGCAACCGCAAGATCGGTTTCGTATTCCAAACATTCAACCTTATTCCGCGTTCTACCGCCCAAGGCAATGTAGAACTGCCGATGTTGTACGCGGGGATTCCGAAACGAGAACGGAGCAAACGTGCGAAAGAACTTTTGGCGATGGTGGAAATGTCGGAGCGTGCCAAGCATATGCCCAACGAACTTTCTGGCGGCCAGAAGCAGCGTGTGGCGATTGCGCGCGCTATGGCCAACGACCCGGCGATCATCCTCGCTGACGAACCAACCGGCGCTCTGGACAGCAATACCGGCCGCCTGGTGATGGACATTTTTCATGAACTGCATAAGAAGCAAGGGAAGACCATCATCTTGATCACCCATAACAACGAACTTGCGGAGGAAACAGAGCGGATTATCACCATCCACGACGGCCGGATCGTTCAGGAACGCGACAAGCGCACCGGAAAGCAGGAGGTGCAGCATGAATCTGTTTGAAAATATTTCCCTCGCTGTCGCGGGCTTGATCTCCAATAAGATGCGCGCCTTGCTCACCATGCTGGGCATTATCATCGGTATTGGTTCGGTGATCGCGATTACGTCCGTAGGCGATGCTATGACCGGTGTGGTCAGTTCCTCTATGGAAAGCATGGGCGTAAACAACGTTGCAATCCAGGTTACTCCTCGCGACTACACCAGTTCCTATACTTATACGGAAGACGACCTCATCACGGACGAGATGATCGAGCAGTACCAGAACAAATATAGAAATGAAATTGTCGGCATTGGCTTGATGGAGAGTGCCGGAAGCGGCGTGATCACCAAATTCCATGAGGACAACAAGGTGAGCTTGGAAGGAGTTAACGAAGGGTTTGCGACGGGTGCGACCGGGACACAGGTGGATATGCTTCGCGGCCGCTTCATCAACGAATCCGACACGCAACGCGGAAAATATGTAGCTGTGATCGCGAAATCTTTGGCAGACACGCTCTTTCCTGGCAATCAAGAGATCCTAGGGCAGGAGATCAAGATCCAGATGGACAGTGGTGGGCGTCAGACCTTCACGATCGTTGGAGTCTATGAGGATCAGGCGAACAGTTTCTTGATGGGTTCGGCGGGGATGAGCAGCACCATCTATATCCCAATTTCGACGGCCTACCGTGTGTTGGATTATACCCCCGACGGATACTATTACTTTTACATTGCTGTCCAGCCGGGCCTGGACTATCAGGCGTTTGCGGAAGAATCTGCGGGATTTTTCAACGACCGCTTCTATGTAAAAAATGAAACGATGCACTGCGAGGCGCAGAGTCTGGAATCCATGGTCAAACAGGTCAACGACATGTTAGGCACGATCTCCACTGCGATTGCTGTCATTGCTGGCATTTCGCTTCTAGTCGGCGGCATTGGCGTGATGAACATCATGTTGGTGTCTGTAACAGAACGTACCCGTGAAATCGGCATCCGCAAAGCGCTTGGCGCGCCAGATAGTGCGATACGGACGCAGTTCATCGTGGAATCCATGATCATCTGTGTCATCGGCGGTGCGTTGGGAATCCTGTTGGGCGCCTTGCTCGGCTATGCGGGCGGTGTCCTGTTGGGAATGCCTGCAGTGCCTTCTATCGTCTCCATTGTGATTGCGGTTGGGTTCTCCATGTTGATCGGTGTGTTCTTTGGTTATTACCCGGCGAATAAAGCGGCAAAACTCGATCCAATTGATGCCCTGCGGTATGAATAAAGCCCGTCTGTCTTTCAAGCACCCGGTGCTGTAAAGAGACAATGGCGATTGCCCCCGGATGTAAGCCAAAAGCTTCATCCGGGGGCATTTTATGTCCAGCGCAAAGGAGACCTTTTATAATTCCCTGGGCGGCCTGCCGGCCAATCGGTTTTTATGGCCTTTACGAGGGAAAATCTGGGATCGGTAAAAAATCCATACAAATTTCAAATTTCCATGTTATACTTCCAAACAGGAGTTGATGAAAATGAAACGAATTCTCGTGGTGGAGGACGATCCGGATATCCAGGAGATGCTCTGCGCGTACCTGCGCGATGCAGGATATGAAACCGGTACGGCAGGAGATGGGCTTGCCGCTCTGGATCGTTTTCACAGCGGTGTTTGGAACCTAATCCTCTTGGATGTCATGCTTCCCAAGGTGGACGGGTACGGCGTCTGCGAGTTGATCCGCCGGGAATCCAGCGTGCCCGTCATCATGCTCACCGCCCTGGATGCGGAGGAAAACCAGCTCAAGGGCTTTGATCTGGATGTCGATGATTATGTGACAAAGCCATTTTCTATGCCGGTCCTGTTGCGGAAAATTGCCGCTGTACTTCGCCGCGCGGGAAATGGCGAAGTGGAAAATAGCCTGTTGCTTTATCAGGATCTGATTCTTGACCTGGATGCCTACCGGGTGACGGAGGGTGGCAAACCGGTCGACCTGACCAGCCGGGAATTTGAATTACTGCGGGAGCTTCTGCAAAATCAGGGGCGTGTCCTGACGCGGTCTGTCTTGTTGGGAAAACTCTGGAATTACGATTTTTTGGGTGATGAACGCATCGTAGACAGCCACATCAAAAACTTGCGAAAGAAGCTCAAAGGAGATTACATTGAGACGGTCCGGGGGGTGGGGTATCGTGTGGAAAAAGTGCATTAAGCGGGTTGGCGGCAGCTTGACGCTCCGCATCTTCCTAATCACCTTTTCGATTTTGGCGGCGGCTTGCGCATTGACCTATGGGTTTGTTGCTTGGGCGACGCCGATTTCCTACAGCACAATTGTGAACAGCGACCTGGCAGAAAAGGCGACGGCGCTGACGCAAGCGTTGGAAAAAACCACGCTGGCTGAGTGCGGCCCTTTAGTAGACCGTTTTATCCTTGACACTGGCGTGAGTATCTTGGTAAGCGATGCAGAGGGAAATCCGGTTGAGCTACCAAACTCGATTGCGATTGCAACTGCTAGCGATTGCTTGGAAGAGGAGGACAACGTCGTGGTTTTCCAGGACGGTTCGGAAAGCGCGCCTGTGGAAGAGAGCAAGACAGACGCTGGAAGCCCTTCGGAGGACACATTCCAAGCCTCCGACGAGCTGGTGACCGTGACGAGCGACGCAGCCCAATATTCCTTTTCGTTTCAGGGAAGCGACATGCCCTATACGATGACGGTGCTCAGCAGTGTCACCGCTACCAACCAGACAGTCGAAGCATTGGGCCAGGTGCTGCCTTTTTTATTGATTGTCGTCCTGGTGATCTCCCTATTAGGGGCGATTATCTATTCCCGTTATATCACCCGTCCAATCGTGCAGCTCAGCGGTATTTCGCAACGGATGGCAAATTTGGATTTCAGCTATAAATGTCAGGAAAAGCGCGGTGACGAAATCGGCGTATTGGGCCGGAACCTCAATGAACTCTCTGAGCGCCTTTCCACCTCTCTGAACGATTTGCGAGAGGCCAACTGTGCGCTGCGCCAGGACATCGACCGCGAACGGGAGCTGGAGAAGCAGCGGACAACCTTTTTCTCCGCCGCCTCTCACGAGCTAAAGACGCCAATTACCGTATTGAAGGGACAGCTTTCAGGGATGCTTGCCGGGGTGGATATCTACAAGGATCGAGAAAAATATCTCGCGCGTTCCCTTGCGGTCGCTAGCCGGATGGAAGCGCTGGTACAGGAAATTCTGATGGTTTCACGCATGGAGCGTGCAGACGTGCCGTTAAAGCGCGAATCCTTGGATCTCACTCGTTTGGTGGAACAGCAGGTGCAGCAAATGGAAGAGCTGGCCATGCTACGGGGACAGGCGTTATATGTCGAGGCTGTGTCAAATTTGATTGTCGAAGGCGATCGTGTGCTGTTGCAGCGCGCCGTAGGGAATCTGCTGTCTAATGCGTTACTTTATTCGCCAGAGGGGGAGACAGTACAGGTTTGCCTCTTTGAGCAAGAGGAAAAAATAATTCTCACCATCTCTAACAGCGGAGTCCAAATCCCGATAGAGGATCTTCCGCATCTCTTTGAAGCATTTTACCGTGTAGAGGCCTCCCGTAGCCGCGGAACCGGTGGCAGCGGCCTGGGTTTGTACATTGTCAAGATGGTTTTAGACCGGCACAGGGCGGCGTATCGGATGGAAAACGTCCCGGATGGGGTCCGCGCTACAGTAGTTTTCCCAAAGGCGTAACCAGCTGCCGAAAGGGCGAGCTATTTTGAGGGCGACCTACAGTCTCTTTCTGGCAGGCACGCGGCTGGCCCTATCCAAACGGAATGATGATAATATGGGAACATAACGGGTTTACTACAGCCGGAATTCCCTTTCCGGTTGGCAGTAAACCCGTTTTCTTGTGTCCTACGGACTCAACGAAGGTAGATACAGCTATATTTTTACGTTTCGTAAACAAATCTTCAGCATTTTCAAAATATTTGGATGATACAATGCAGGCATTCGCAAAAGAGCATAAAGCCACGGACCCGAGGATGTTTTAAAAGCAGACGGTTGTGACATAAAGGAGGGAAAACCATGGCCAATTTTCTAAAGAGTGTATTTCAGGATAGGAGAGAATGCGCTAAGGTTCAACAAAATGAGGGCCAGCGCGTACTCCAAACGGCAAAAGTGGAAGCAAAAACCAAGAGCGGAGCCCCGGATTGCACGGCAGCACAGCAGGCGAAACACGGCGTACAAGCGGTAAGAATCAACGAACGGATTGCACAAGCTCAAAATCGCTTCCGAGTTGTACAAAGAAAAAATGAATCCCCAAATTAGTATGGAAAGGAACCTGATGTGGAACGAGATCTGCCAGGGCAATGATCCTGCAAAGGTGTTCCATCCTTTTAAAGGGAACTTTTGAATGCAAAGTATAGTCCTATGAAAAATAACAGCGGTTTGAGATCGGATCCCAAACCGCTGCGGAGCAATTACAGTTTGTGTAGGAGTAGCTATTTTTGAACCGTCCTGAGCTGCCGGGCTTGGGTGACGATGCCGCCAAGGAGGATAAGCGCGATTCCAGTTCCAATGATAATCCATTGCAGTGGGACCATATCGGCCAATGGGCCGAAGATTGCCATACCAACCGGCAAGAATCCAGCGTACGTTGTACTGAATAATCCAAAAACACGCCCTTGCATGGAAGGGATAGCTTTTTCCTGTAACATGGTGGTAATAGCTGTTTGTACGATTGTCAGCGCCACTCCGTAAAAAAGCATAAAGCACAAATAGAGGATAAAGTTTTTTGCAAAGCCCATGCTGGCTGCAAAGAATCCAAAAAGCAAAAGGCCCATCGCCAAAGTCGTTTCTCCGCGCTGATAGCCGCCCCATATGCTCATTATAACCCCCCCGGCCATCATGCCTGCAAAGCCGACCAATTCCACTGCGGTGAGACACCAATAAGTATCTCCAAAAGTGCGCCGGACGAGAAGCCCTGCGAGATAACCAGCTGGGACACAAAAGAACGTGAACAGCCCATATACAATCAACAGTACTCCGATCGGTTTATCTGCGAAAACATATTTTACGCTGGTTTTTATGTCGGAACAAAGGGAATCCTTTTGGGCAATAGGGTTTTGCTTCGGGAGAACAAGGAAAGACAAAAGGCCTGTTCCAAGGAGTGCTGTTACAACATCAATCATCAGAGTCGCAGGTAGTGTGCTGATGGAAAAGACAGCCCCCGCAGCAGCTGGCGCAGCAAAATTGACAATGGACTGCATGGTTGCATAGATACCGTTATACCGCATGAGTTGGCCTTTTGGGACGAGTTGCGGGATCACAGCTTGCACTGCCGGGGTTTGAATTCCTGCACCGAGAGAACGAATGGCCGACATAACAAGCAGGCTGGACAATAGAGCCGTATTGGATGAAATGAGTGGAATTGCAAATATCATCAAAAGGGTAACAAAAGCAATCAAAGAATCTGCGCTGGCAATTAGTATTTTTCGATTATACCGGTCTGCCCATATGCCACCCAAAAATGAAATAAAAAATTGCGGCAAATAAGAGCAAATGGTAAAGGATGCCACCCATGCACCGCTGGATGTTTGCATGGTTGCATACCATACGAGCGCCATCTGGACAAGCGTTGAGCCAAAAAGTGTGATGCATTGGCTGATTAGGAAGAGGATGGCGCGTTTTTTCCAGCTGATGCGTTGCCTATTTTTCATGGATGTGTCCCTCTTCCTTTTTAGGGGGAGTAAAGACAAAGCGCTGTGTCGGATATCCGAACTCAGTCAGCCGTTCTTTTTCTACAAAGCCAAGTTGTATCAATCTCTTGCGATGGCCTAAATCGGCTTTATCATTTACACGAAAGGTTGTTGTACTAATTTCTTGCCGGGGCAGATAGGTTTCTAATAAAGTGTTTAAAAATAGCTTTTGGATACCGCAACTGTGATACTGAGGGTGTATACCAAAGAATTCAATGCTGCCCGGGGCATAAGTAAACGCCATTGCAGCGATCAGAATGTTTCCATCTTTTAGCACAAGCGCGCGTTTTTCGAGTATACTTCCCTTGAGCTTTTTTAAATAAACGGTTTCATCCATCATTGGATATCCATCGATAGAGAGCCGCATTAAGTCCATCCAAGCAGGGATGTCCGCAAGTTCAGCTTGGCGGATGTTTTGCTTTGCGGGTTCTAGGATGGATATATTTCTGCACAAAGGAAATCGCAACTGCAAAGGATAAAAGTTTTGATTGTTCCGGTACGCCGCAGGAGGCAATTTATACATGGATTTAAAGGCTGCCGAGAACGACTGCTGACTCTCATATCCGCATTGAAAGGCAATCTCAAGGATCGGTTTATCAGAGAAGATCAATAATTTTGCCGCCTCGGTCAGTTGACGGCGTTGCACATAATCATGCACGGTCATTCCTACTGTTTCCGCAAAAAGGCGGTGCAAATGATACTTTGAATAGTGAACAGCCTCTGCAATCATTTCCAATTCGATTTTGCCATCAAGATGACTTTCGATATAGTCGATAACGGCATTGACACAGATAGTTTTGTTTTCCAGTTATATCTCCTCCTTTCTATGACACATCATAACAGAACCAGCGGAAAATATTTTCATCATTATTGCGGAGATTGTGGTCCATCCATAAATAGGTAAGGAGATTAGAAATAGGCGTTCTGAACCGATCGTTGGATGGATTGCAAAGGTAACCTTTGCGCATAAAATTTTAGATGTAAACAAAACTTTAACATCTCTTTGGTAGTATAATAAAAATTAGAGGGACGTTCTACTTGCGCTGATGAAAAGACATTCATGCGTCTTTTCTCATAAAACGGTAGCACAACCGATAGATGACTTGAAATGGCAAATCCGTCCCTCCCGGAATGGAAGGATTTGGCTTAGAAAATAGAGATATCAAAAGCGATATCACCATCGAAGAAAAAGAGGAGAGAGGCAATGTCTTTTAAGAGAAGAGCTGGAGGAAACCAATGGAACCGTTAAAAAAAGCCCTTCATAAACTCCTATTCCCAGGAAAGGCCGTTGTCCTTTTAAGTGTCCTTCTGTCGGCCTTTCTGCTGGCATATACTTTCTCATCCGATACGCAGCATGCCAGCCCAGTTGCATATATAGCCTATCTTGTTTCGGCCTACTCGTTAACGGTTGTATGTACGAATGGGTTCCTGCTCTTTCGGAAGGGTGCCGGTTTTGCCCGCCAGAATGTCTGGGTCAACCGTTATATCACAGATGTCCCGTTTCGTGTACACATTTCCCTCTATCTATCATTGGCAATCAATATCCTTTATGCTGTTATCAAATTTATTTCCGGCGTTCACTACCGCTCTCTTTGGCTGGTTTCTATCGCAGTTTACTATGGGTTATTGGCGCTGATGCGTTTCCTATTGCTGTGGCGCGAAAGCCCCCAGAGCATTGAGAAAAATAGAAGGTCTGCGCTTCGCCGGTATCGTTTCTGCGGGATCATATTGCTGCTGATGAATCAAGCGCTCGCCGTGATCGTCCTTTTGATCGTTCAGCAGAACCGCCGTTACGAATATCCAGGGACGTTGATCTATCTTATGGCGGCCTATGCGTTCTATTCCATTATCATTGCCACTAAGAACTTTATAAAGTACCGAAAGCATCATAGTCCCATTTTGGCTGCGGCAAAGGCAATCAACCTAGCGGCAGCCCTTGTATCGATTCTATCTTTGGAGACCGCCATGTTGGCACGGTTCGGCAGCCCTAAAGATGCTGCCTTCCAGCAACAGATGGTTGCAGCTACTGGTGGATTTATCTGCGTGGTGATCTTGGGTATGGCTGTTTCTATGATTGTGCGGTCGTCAAAAGAGATCAAAAACAGCCGGAGTTCTTATACCGTATGAGGGCAAAAGGAAGACCGTCCCTTGGAGATGTTCCAAGAGAACGGTCTTTTTCATAGCTCCTATTATAAGGATGGCGTGGGTTATCCATTGAAAAACGCAAGGGAAGACGGTTATAAGATGTGATGGTCCTTGCAATAGTAGTAAATTCCATCGTCCGCTACATTGCCGCACAAATCGTCTGCGGCAGCCTTCACATTGTCTGTCGCATTTCCCATTGCGACCCCGATGCCAACCGCTTGCAGCATTTCAATATCGTTGGTACCGTCCCCAAATGCAATCGCTTGCTCCTTTGTTAAATGGTAGTAGGCGAGCACTTTTTCAATACCCATCCCTTTTCCGCCGTTTGCAGGGATGATGTCCACAGCGCGGGACCACCAGGCTGTGATCTTCGCACCCTTCACACCGTTTAAAACGCTGGCATACTCGTTTTCATAGCATCCCATCATAATTTGGTAAATCTCTTCTTTCGCTAGAGCTTCGAAATCCTCTGCGATTTCTACCTCTTGTTTGGAAAAAGCATAATACTCCACCAAATCCTGGTCCTTGCCGTTTGCCCCCAATCTGGTCGCGCTGGCAAGCGAAACCGGCCGGTGGATGCGCGTTGCATTTTCGATAATTGTCTGCACATCAGAAGTGGGGATCGGATTGCGGAAAATATCGGTATCCTTTGTATAACAATAGGAGGCGTTAAATGCCAGATATGCGTCGAAGTCCACACCTGGAAAGTGGGGGATTGTCATCGGTGCTCTCCCCGTTGCAATACAAATCCGCAGGCCTTTTTGCTTCAGTTGAATCAATGTGTCCAACATTCTGGGGGTTATCACTTTTTTATTCATATCAACCAAAGTGCCATCAATGTCAAAGAAAGCGATCTTGATTGCATCAAAATTTTGTTGATTCATAGTTTACCTCCAAAGAAATTTATCCGGTCACAAGCGGATGTGTTTTTACAGTAACTTACGGATAAAACCTGCAATATGCGAATGATTTATCGGTGGAAAGGATCGTATTGCAAAACATATTGTGCCAGCTCAAATGTGGATAAAGAAAATTAAATAAAGAAAGAGACTTCAACGCAAAGGATACGTTTGTATCATTTTTAATTGTTTATAACGCTTTCCGCTCGGTTTCACTCGCTTTCCGCCACTTTTTAGGACGCTAATCTCCATGTGTTACGCCGCCGTCTGTGGTGTGTTCTGTGGTAAAATTGCTCCCTTCTCTTTGCCGGCGCCTTTCGCCGGTAGGAGTGGGGAGCGTTTTTCGTGCCTTTAACTGCCTGCATGATCACTCTGAGGGCGAGATTCAGCAAAGCTTTTTGCGTCGGCCGTACCTCAGAAATTGGGGGCTGTAAACAATGGAAGTCAATCGGTTGGAAGTGTTTTGAGAAAAGCATTCAAATCATTCAGCCCGTGTGGCTTATATAGACAATAATAAGTCACATTTGCCTCATCATCCAGAATCGGGATATTGACCCGATTCACGGGATTTCCCTCCCGGTGGAGAACCACATCTGTTGTAAAGCTGGGAAGCGCGGAGAATTTTACCAGTTCTTCAAAGGCTACATCCTCCTGCTCCAGAAAACGAGTATCCGGCATTTTTTGATCGGTCACATTGCGCCAAAAGCCGAGACGATTCCGCAGAAGCATCGTCTCGCCATTGAGATCCTTCATATATAATTCCTTGCTGCCAGAGAGCGGATGTGCCGGCGGCAGGGAGAAATACAGGTGCTCCTCCCCATATTTTACACAGGAAATTCCAGGCTCCTCTACCGGGTACGGCAGGATGATCAGCTGATAGAAGTTATCCCGCAGACCCTGAAGGAGCACATCGTTTTCCCGCATCTCCGAGGAGATCGTCCGGTCCGGATAAAGATCAGAGAGAACCGGAGGGATCTCCCACAAAGGGGCCGGTGCGCAGGAACCCAGCAGGATCGTACGCTGGCTGCGGTCGAAGGCTTGGACACGGCCGATCATGTCCTGGCACTTCTCCATGACCTGCCGCGCGTATTCCGCCGCCATGCGGCCGTTTTCGTTGAACTTGATTTTGTTTTTCTGCCGGTCGAACAGAGAGACCTGAAGCTCCGCTTCCAGCCGTTGCATGGACCGGCTGAGGGCTGGCTGGGACAGGTGCAGGCGCTCCGCCGCGCCGGACAGGGTCCCACACTCCGCGAAGGCCAAAAGCTGCTCCAGCTGGTAGAGCTCAAACACAATCATCACCGCCTTGTAACTATTGTAACAGCCGCCCCAGCGGATTGCAAGGGGGAGTATGCGTTTCAGTTAGAGCGCTCTGCATAATCGGCACTGTACTTTGCGGAAAAACGGGCCTACAATGTGTTCATCCGAAAGAAATCGAGGAAAAGGGAGGCTTGACACCATGCAGTACAGGACGCTCTCCAACGGTGTAGAGTTGCCAATGATTGGCTATGGCACATTCCAAATCAAAGACGCAGCACAGTGCGAGAACTGTGTTTCGGAGGCGCTGGAGACCGGCTATCGTCTGTTCGATACCGCCGCATCCTATGAAAATGAAGCGGCCATCGGCATGGCGCTCCGCAGTTCCGGGCTGCCCCGGGAGGAGCTGTTCATCACTACCAAGCTGTGGGTCCAGGACGCCGGGTACGACGGAACCCTGCGGGCTTTCGACGCATCCTTGAAACGGCTCGGGCTGGACATTCTGGATCTGTACCTGATCCATCAGCCCTTTGGCGACTACTACGGCGCTTGGCGGGCCATGGAGCGGCTGTACCATGAGGGAGCGGTCCGAGCCATCGGGGTGAGCAACTTCACCCCGGAGCGGCTGGTAGACCTATGCATGAACCAGGAAATCAAGCCTATGGTGAATCAAATCGAGATCCACCCGTTTTTCCAGCAGAACACCACCTTGCGGGTCATGGAGGACTATGGGGTTCTTCCCCAGGCGTGGGGCCCCTTCTCCGAGGCACAGAAAGATATTTTCAACCATAAGATGCTGGCCAAGATCGCCGGCAGGCACAGCAAAACCACAGCCCAAGTCATCCTCCGCTGGCATATCCAGAGGAATATCCCCACCGTTCCCAAGACAGTCCACAAGGAGCGGATGATAGAAAATTTGGATGTCTTTGATTTTGAACTATCGGAGAAAGAGATGGAGAGCATCACCAGCATGGACATCGGCCACAGCGAGATCATCGACCACCACAGCTTCTGCACGGCCCGGCAGCTCAACAGTGTGAAGATCCATGGATAATTTGAATTCTTGGAGCGACTTTTCGTGATATAAAGAGGTTTTTGCATGTTTACATTTTCTGTTCCCACGATTGTTCTGTCCAACGAGGCAAGCTATGTCAGCGGCGCTGTATACAATATCGCCCGCGGCTAAAGCACACAACTTAAAACGGATTAATACGAACAGGAGGACTTCTATCATGAACAAAATCGAGACCATCAAGCTGAATAACGGCGTGGAAATGCCTCTGGAGGGCTTCGGCGTGTTCCAGGTGCCGAACCTGGCCGTCTGCGAACAGGCGGTACTGGACGCCATCGCCACCGGCTACCGCCTCATCGACACGGCGGCAGCCTATATGAATGAGGAGGCCGTGGGCAAGGCCATCGCCAAGTGCGGTGTGCCCCGGGAGGAACTGTTCATTACCACCAAGCTGTGGGTTCAGGACGCCAGCTACGAGGGTGCCAAGCAGGCCATTGAGACCTCTATGAAGAAGCTGGGGCTGGACTACATCGATCTGTACCTGATCCACCAGCCTATGGGCGACTATATCGGTGCCTATCGGGCCATGGAGGAGGCCAACGAAGAGGGCAAGCTGAAGGCCATCGGCGTTTGTAACTGCTATCCCCAGATTCTGGCCGATATCTGTGAGACCGTGGAGATCAAACCCGCTGTCAACCAGGTGGAGCTCCATCCCTTCTTCCAGCAGGAAAGCGCCCTGGCGCTGATGAAGGAGTACGGTGTTCATCCCGAAGCCTGGGGACCCTTCGCGGAGGGAAACCATGGTATCTTCACCCACCCCGTCCTAACCAGAATCGGCCAGAAGTACGGCAAGAGTGCTGCCCAGGTAGCCCTGCGCTGGAACGTCCAGCGAGGCGTCACCGTCATCCCCAAATCTGTCCACAAGGAGCGCATGGAACAGAATATGGATATCTGGGATTTCCAGCTCAGCAGCGAGGATATGGCGGAGATTGCGGGGCTCGACATCGGCCGCAGCGAGATTGTAGACCACAGCGACCCCAAATTTGTCCAGATGCTCCATCAGATGAGAATCCACGAATAAAAATATCCTTTTGACACGGCTGGCATGGTCCGACACCATGCCGGTTCCTGCCAGCCGGTTATTTTACGAGGCATAAGCGGACTCTGATTTACACCGAGATATGGGAGGATATCCAGTATGATCTTCTATTTTTCAGCCACAGGCAACAGTCTGTATGCGGCCAAGCGCTTTTCGGACACGCCCGTCAGCATCCCGCAAATTATGCGGGGGACTGAGCGCCAATTCTCCGATGATGCCATCGGGATCGTCTGCCCGGTCTACGCAGGGGAACCGCCCAAGATGGTGAAACGCTTCCTGCGGGAGTCCAGCTTTCAGGCGGATTATTTCTACTTCGTCCTGACCTTCATATGGCGAGCTGCCCGCCAAGACGCTTTGACAACACTCACAATATCTCCATTCACCATTGCAGGGAGGGCCGCATTGAGTGGGAAGTCAGCAATGGCGCTTATCTTTATCTTGCGTCCGGGGATATTATGCTGGATAGTTCGGTTACCGAAAACAATCATTGCAGCTTTCCGGTAAGCCATTACCACGGGATCACAATTACGATTTCTGTTCCCGAAGCGGTAGAGGGATTGGGTGATCTCCTATCCCTGTTTTCTATTGACCTGGAACAGATTGAGCAACAATTTGCCTTGAAAGCACGCCCTTTCATCATGCATGGAAACTCCGTCCCCGATCATGTAATCTCAGAACTGTACCAAGTGCCTGATAATATCCGGCTGGAATATCTCCGGGTAAAGATCCTGGAATTGTTGGTCACGCTCAGGACGGTAGACCCTACGGTCTTAGGTGTGGAACGCCCCTATTTTTATAAAACACAGGTAGAGAAAGTCAAGGCAATCATGTCGTTTATGACAAATGAGCCGGAGCACCATTTCACAATGGAGGAGCTTTCTGAAAAGTTCGATATTTCCACCTCTGCTCTGAAACAGTGCTTTAAGGGCGTATATGGCACCGCTATTTATACCTATATGCGGAATTATCGTATGGACCTGGCAGCTTCTCTTTTGACACAGACGGATGAACCGATTACGGTGATCGCCGGAAAAGTTGGCTATACGAACACCAGCAAGTTCTCCGAAGCGTTCAAGAAAGTAAAGGGAAAAACACCGCTGGAATATCGAAAAATAAAAATCTAAATGGAGTAAAACCCGGCCGGGCAGAGTGGCAGACAAAATGAATACCTGCAATACTTAGAGAGTATCAAAGCGATTGATACTCTCTATTTTTTTTGCCAAGGAGGAATGGAAATGAAGCAGAAAAGCTGGATTTCTATTGTGTTTTCCTTTGCTTCACAGTGCCGGGGCAAAATTGCCCTGTCCGTTTTATGTGCAATCATCAGTGTGGTTGCCGGACTGATACCCTATTGGAGTGTTTACCAAATTATCACGCTCTTTATCGGCGGCTCACCTGTGATGGCAGAGGTTTGGAAATGGTGCTGGATTGGACTTGGTGCTTATGCGATACGCTTCTTGCTCTATGGTATTTCAACGAGCCTGTCCCACATATCCGCATACACCATTTTGGAGAATATTCGTTTGACCCTTGCCCAGCGGCTGATGAAAGCGCCGCTGGGGACAGTCATCGGAGAGTCTGTGGGTAAGCTGAAAAGTGTATTGGTAGACCGGGTAGAAACGATTGAGCTGCCTCTGGCCCACATGATCCCGGAGTGCATCTCCAACCTGCTGCTCCCCGTGGCAGTCTTTGTTTATCTGGTCTGCATTGACTGGCGTATGGCTCTGGCCATGCTGGTGACTGTGCCTCTCGCTTTTATCGCCTTTGCCATGATGATGAAGAATTTTAATAAGCTCTATGCCGATTACATGGAGTCCAACAACTATGTGAACGGCGTGATTGTAGAGTATGTGGAGGGCATTGAAGTTATCAAGGCGTTTAATCAGTCCTCCAGTTCCTATGAAAAATTCACAAAGGCGGTTAAATCTTTCAAGGACTACACCCTCAAATGGTATCAAAGCACCTGGAAGTTGATGAATTTTATTTCTGCGGTATTGCCTTCCACCTTCTTGGGGACGCTCCCGATTGGCATGTATCTCTACTGGACCGGAAGCCTGGCCCCGCAGGATCTTGTTATGTGCCTGATCCTCTCGCTGGGGATTGTAGGTCCGCTGATGAACTTTACCACCTATGTCAATGAAACGAAAACGGTTGAGTATGCCGTACACGATGTAGACAAGCTGCTCCATGTGGAAGAACTGCCCGATACTGGAAAATCAGTGGAGGTGCAGTCCAAAGACATTCAGCTTCAGGATGTTTCGTTCTCTTATGATAAAGAGAGCGGTAAACAGGTGCTTTCCCATATCAATCTAAAAATCCCGGAGGGAAAGTTTACGGCACTTGTCGGCCCGTCCGGTGGAGGTAAGTCCACCATCGCTCGCTTGATTGCCCGTTTTTGGGATGTGAACGATGGAAAGATCACCATTGGCGGTGTGGACATTCGCAGTATGCCGCTGGCCCAGCTTGCCGATATTGTCAGCTTTGTTACACAGGATAACTTCCTGTTCAACTGCTCCATCAAGGAAAATATCCGGCTGGGAAACCCTGATGCTACGGACGAAGAAGTATATGCGGCAGCAAAAGCCGCCTGCTGTGATGAATTTATACAGAAATTGGACAATGGCTATGACACGATGGCCGGGGATGCGGGGAACCGGCTTTCAGGCGGTGAAAAACAGCGCATTTCTATTGCCCGCATGATTTTGAAAAATGCCCCCATCGTGATTTTGGACGAGGCCACCGCGTTCACCGATCAGGAGAACGAAGAAAAAATCCAGCAATCTATCGCTGCTTTGACAAAAGGGAAAACGCTGCTGGTTATCGCACATCGTCTGTCCACCATCAAAAATGCCGATCAGATTATTGTCCTGCAAAACGGGCAGGTTGAGAACACGGGCACTCATCAGCAGCTTTTAGATGGCGACTCTCTCTATCGGGATATGTGGGAGGCGCATATCGGAGCGCAGAACTGGTCTGCCGGTTCCGGGAAAGGAGGTAACTGATATGTTTCGGATTGTAAATCGACTGATTCAATGGACAGGGAAATATAAACGGCGTATTTACATCGGTTTTGTCTACGCTTTCATTCACAGCATTTTTACCGCAATCCCTATTATGCTGGCTGCGAATGGATTAAGTGCTGTTCTGGATGACTTCAATGGCGTTAAGCCATTGGAGGGGCGGGACATCTGGATCATGCTGGGGGCCATGATTTTAGCTGTATTGGGCCGATACCTGTTCTCATATCTTCGAGCCATCACGCAGGAAAGTGTCGGTTATGAAGCAACCGCTGACGAGAGAATACGGCTGGGAGACATTTTGAAGCGGGTGTCGCTGGGCTTTTTCAGTAAGAACAATATGGGCGAACTGTTCGCAGCGGCTACAACCGACCTCTCGTTTATGGAAATGTTCGCTATGAATATGGTCAACACTGTTGTGAATGGCTATATCACCGTTATCGTCCTGATATTGTTCCTTGCATTTTATAGTCCTCTGGCGGGAGGAATTGCTTTGGCTGGTGTCCTCTGTCTGCCCTATTCCTCTATCTGTTGGAGGCACGCAGCCACCAAAACGCGCCTATCCATCAAAAGGCACAGGACGATATGGTGGAAAGTTCTATCGAGTATCTGCGAGGGATGCAGGTGGTGAAAGCCTTTAAGCAGGAAGGCGTATCTATTGCCGGTATCCGCAAAGCATACAACGACAGCAAGAAAATCAACATCAAAATTGAAGTGGAATATATGCCCTTCAACTGCCTGCACCTCTTTTCTCTGAAAGCCGCCTCCATTGCCATTGTAGCTGTGGCCGCTCTGCTGACCTATAACGGCAGTATGGAACTTCCTACCATGCTCATGCTGGATATGTTTTCCTTTATGATTTTCGGAAGTGTTGAGGCCATGAACAACGCCGCCCATGTATTGGAGGTCATTGATGCTACGCTGGATAAACTGGACGGCATTGAACACGCCGACATTATAGACAAAGACGGGAAAGATATTTCTTTGCAGAACACAGACATTGCTTTCCGTGATGTGACATTCTCCTACGATAAAGTTCCTGTTTTGCGGAATATCAACTTTTCCATCCCCCAGGGCAGCACTACGGCCATTGTAGGGCCATCTGGCAGCGGCAAGACCACGATTTGCAACCTGATTGCCCGTTTCTATGATGTGGACAGCGGCGAGGTCACAGTAGGCGGTGAGGATGTGCGAAACATGACCTGTGACAGTTTGCTCCGCAATATCTCGATGGTCTTTCAAAAGGTCTATTTGTTCCACGATACCATTGAAAACAACATCCGTTTCGGCAATCCAAGTGCAACGCAGGAAGAAATTATAGAAGCTGCGAAAAAGGCTCGGTGCCACGACTTCATTATGGCTCTTCCCGATGGATATGAAACGGTGATCGGCGAGGGTGGCTCTACGCTGTCTGGCGGAGAAAAACAACGCATTTCTATTGCCCGCGCCATTTTGAAAAATGCCAACATTGTCATTCTTGATGAGGCAACAGCAAGTATTGACCCCGAAAATGAGCATCTGATCCAGCAGGCAATCAGTGAACTGACCATTGGAAAAACGGTTATTGTTATTGCCCACCGTCTGGCGACGATTGAACACGCCGACCAGATTTTAGTGGTGGATAAAGGTCAAGTTGTTCAGAAAGGAACACATCAGCAGCTTGTTCAGCAGGAAGGACTTTATCGCCGTTTCATTACAATCCGTGAGCAGGCAGAGGGCTGGAGCATTGCCTGATAATTTGAGGGAGAACCGCAACATGAAACTTCATGCGTCCGGGGAGGACTACCTGGAAACCATCCTTGTTCTCCAAAAGAAACGCGGTATGGTGCGCTCCGTAGATGTGGCCCGGCACATGGAGGTGTCAAAGCCCAGCGTGTGCCATGCGGTGGCTACCTTGCGGGACGGTGGCTTTCTCACAATGGACGAGGATCACTTTCTCCATCTGACCGATATAGGCCGCGAGGTTGCCGAAAAAATCTATGAGCGCCATTGCTTCTTTACTGAGCAGCTTATCGCAGCAGGCGTTGCCCCCAAGACTGCGGAGGCCGACGCCTGCCGGATGGAGCATGTCATCAGCCAAGAGTCCTTTCTAAAGTTAAAAATTGCTTTTTCCAACATCGAAAATTTAGAAAAAGAGGAATAACTGTGACCAATTTCAGTTTTACAACATTGCTCTCCAAAAGAGAAATAAAGCAAACTATGATGAAAAGGAAGCGTGGACAGGGGCGTCCGCGCTTCCTTTTTGTTCGACATTTTTCTCCAATATTCTTTACGCGGAATTGGACATGGCCAAAACCATGTTTCGGGGAACCAGTAATATATGAAAGGGAAAAACGATTCTAAGGCGGGAGGGGGTGAGATTATGACGACTGAGCAACATGAGGAACACAAGCAACACACCTTTGATTGCTTTTGCAAACGGTCGCTGAAGTATGAAGCCTATAATGCCTACCGAGAGATCCGGCGCAGACAAGAAAGGCAGGTCAATTTCAGCGAACTGCTGTCGGAGGACATGGAACAGCTTGCGGTCTGCGATTCCTACCCCAGCGAGTGTGCTGCCTATGCCGTAGGCGATGAGGAGATCCTCATTCAAAGCGACCGGCTGGCGGATGCCCTGAATGCGCTTTCCAAAGAGTGCCGAGAAATCATCCTCATGTATTTTTGCTTGGAGATGCCGGACCGGGAGATTGCCGAGCATTTGGATATTTCCCGGCGGACGGTCAATACCCACCGGCGGCGGGCTTTTCAAGAGCTTCAGGCATTGATGGAGCGTGGGAGCAAATGAAAGCTACATATCGAAAAGTTGCTTTGCCTCCATTCCCGGTAATTGCCGCCGCAGTCAATGGCGATCCTGATGCAGTAGCGCGGGTGGTCCGCCATTATTCCGGCTACATGGCCGTACTTTCTATGCGGCTAAGCTGTGGTTCCTTGGGTAGCTTCCAGTTCCAACTCGACTACGACCTATACCAGCGGCTGGAAAGCAAATTGGTGGCGGTCATCTTTCAGTTCCATTTGGATTGACCACATTCCCTTTCTAACGGTAACGCTTGCCAGATAAGCCGTTACGACCTTTCTTGCGTAACATCCATCAGCGGTAAATGCCGCAGGACGAAACGATAGAAAGGAATTTGTACCTTGAAAATTGAATATGAGAAAGATATGAACCCTGCCAATGAAGAGCCGTTGCAAAGGCAGGAGGAAATTGAGTTGCCGCAGTCGGTCGTTGAGTCTTTCGCGAGGTTTTTGATACGAGAAATCCAACAGTATTATGGTAAAGACTATTTATAACAAATAATTTTCAGAATTTAGTAAACTCAATAAAAAAGGATGGAGACTAAGATTATTCTCAACCTCCATCCTTTTTGTAAAAAACTACATCAGTTTCAATCCAAGTTCGCGAACCATATAAAAGAGTTTCTCGGTTTTAACTCCAAACTCATTGGCCACATCTGGAATTTTTGCATTTTTGCTTGGATTTTTGGCATTTAATCCCTTGTTGGCTTCTTCAAAAGTTATCAAAGTGTATTTGTACACAGCCGCTGTAGCAATGAGCCATGGATCAGCAACGCTTTCTCGAGACCATTCGATTAGTGCAGCAGGTTTGTAACATGGGCTATTTTGAACATGTTGCAAAATAGCCCCATATTTCTGGAGAATACATGGCTCACGATGATCAATATACTCTCCAACATCAAGTTCTTCCATCCATTCTTTAAGACTATCATTCCCATGAAGAATTTCAGCTTTTACCATATCCAAAACTACTATTCTCCCGTCTTTTATTGGCCTCTCAAGCTGATTCCAAAAGCCCGGAGCAAAGTCGAATGGATAAAATGTAAGATGCGGAGTGATTAATGAGTTTGCATCTATGAGAAAGATTTCTTTACTCATTTTACCCCACCCCCTACACTTTCAATGAGATTGGCAAATGTAGAACGGTTAGTATTGGTAAGGCGGAAAGCATCAGAATATAGAGTCTTTCCTTCATGAACACTACCGACAAGCAAACGGAAAAAGCGTCGATCAATTCTACTGGCAACAGTACGATAATAATCGCCGCCACTTTCGCCTCGTTCTTTTAATCTTCTTCGCTTTTCATTATAAAGCTGGACAGCAAGTTTAGCTATTTTCTGATATAAATCATACTCAATAAAACCATTATCATAGGCCTTTCTCGCAATCACAGTGGCTCCGCATTTAAAATTGTGAGCAAGCACATGTATGGCCTGTTCTTGTTCATTTTCTTGAATTGCTGCAGACCATTCACGTACAAAAAACTTCTGTGGCACTAAAACTTCTGCGGCAACAGCGTTGCAGAGCGTTTCGACCTTTCTAACCTTTTTCCCTGTGCTATAACGGTCGTTAAAAAGACTGTTTTCGCCTATACATATATGCGAAAATTCATGTAGCAGGGAAAAAAGTTTTCCATTAGTCGAGTCATTAGAATTTATAAAAATAAGGGGAGCATATTCATCAATAACCGAAAATGCACGAAATTCATCAATAGACAGTGGACGATGGGTGTTATTACCAACTATCCCACTCATCATTACAAGGGTCCCTATATTACTGATGGCCGCTCGAATTATATTAAAGGAGTCTTCTGCAGTTCTAGACTTTGCATACCACTCTACTGAAAGGCCAAGCAAGTCGCGTATCTTCTGAGAAAACACCTTATAAGATGTTTCTTCTTTAAAAATACCAACATAATTTACTGGAGAAACTCCTTCGGAAATTAGATGATTATGCATCCATTCCTGAACTTGATCCATATCGTGCATAACATCGATCAAATTTCGGCTAGGATTTTCCAGTTCTGTACTATCGACTGTTCTATATTCGACAAAAGATAAATCTTCCTTGGGGGGGTGTTCAAGGAAAAAATATCCTAACGGAATTCCTGTAGCTTTACTAACTTTTTCGATTTGATTAAATGTAGGCTTTTTTTCACCACTGACCCACAAATTTAAATATCCAACAATTTGTGGGGAAAGGGAGTTCATTTGTGCGTGTGCAATAACCCAATCTAATACCTCAGAAGAAATATTAACACTGCTCTGCATACATGGTCACCCCCACACTCTTTAAATCCCTTTTATAAATATTTTATCGGATAAAAGCCGGCAGGTCAAGGCAAATGAACTGCACCCCATTTGTTAGACAGTATGATATACTGAATAACAAGTGGGG
>OLRD01000470.1_pt1 | contig 33320 bp, 31 predicted proteins | sample 1672051 | NCBI WGS metagenome assembly OLRD01 (sample SAMEA3136640, study PRJEB25190) | human gut metagenome | biome: human gut; feature: human-associated habitat; material: faeces | place: Austria | collected 2013 | reverse complement strand
AAAAAAGCAGACACCCACACTTTTGTGAGTGTCTACTTTCATTTTACAGGTGCAGCAGCTTCTCAAAAGCGCATCTCTTTTTTGCCACGCAAAACTATCCCCGCAAGTCCCCGCTGTTTTGCAGGGATTCCCGCCGCAAAGAAGGTCTGCGGGCCTAGCCCTGCTCAAAACGAGGATACACGCCTATCTCAATTGTGGCGTACCAAGGAGCTTTAGGGGATCATCTCGATCAACTCATAAATCTTTTTTATGGTCCACTCTTTATTGATAGACAGCCTTGTAAGGCTGGAAATAGTGCCTACCCACTCTACACTCTCCATTTCTGCCTGCAAGTCCTGCTCCCAAGATGCCAACTGCCGGTTCAACTGGGCAAATTCCTCCGGAGGCAACACATACCCCAGGTATTGCACAATCCTCTCCATCAGGGTCTTCATGGTATCTACACAGTTTCCCAGAAGGTGCACGTTGGCTGTCTCGCTGGCGGTTCTTTCCCACTCTGCCTCACAATATTCCGCCGCGCTTGCAAATTCCTCCCCCATATTTCCAGAGCGAAGCTGGAAGGAGACCTGCTGGCCGCCGGGGGCCTCAGTAAGGAAAAGAGAGAAGGATTGTAATGCGGAGGAATAGTTCCAAATGGGAACATTTCTAGCCGAATTCCCAAAAGAGATCTTCACGGTGCAATTTCTCTCATCAATAGCATATGTAAAAGGAATAACGGCCGGGATAGGAGTGCCATAGAGGTTGATCCCCGTGCCATCAGCAAAAAACTGGTAACAGTCCAAGGTCTGCACAGACGCATTCCAGGGGTGGGATACCAGAGCGTCTTGGATCCCGCTTCCTTCCGGCTCTTGCTCCGCTATCCCTTTCAGCTTCATATCAAATTTCATAAACACACTGGCCGCTTCGGCACGCGTCAGATTTTGTGCCGGATGAAAGTATCCCTCATCGTCTCCCGCCATCAATCCCAGCGACCGAACCACGTCAACCGCCTGTTCGGCCCATGAATCCACTTGTGCCGCATCTTTGAACGAAGAGACAGCGTCGGAGGCAGGAGGAAGCGAAATGTTTTCTATCTGAAGATAGTTGCGGAGAATCACAGCAATCTGCTGGCGGTTGATCGCTTTATTCGGTTCGAAGGTGGTATCGCTCGTACCGGCGACATACCCGTTGTCAAACGCCCAATTGACGTAGTCTGTGTACCAATTTTGGGGAACATCCATAAAACCCGCATCAGGAGCAGAGGAGACATTCGCCTCCGCAATCTTTGCGAGAACCGTTACAAACATAGCGCGGGTCATACTTCCCTCAGGAGAAAAAGTTCCATTTCCATTGCCTGCAAAGAGACCGTTCTCAACCACATAAGTGACAGCGGGAGTATACCATGCACCATTTGGCACATCCGCGAACCGGGTTCCCGCAGCCTGTGCTGTCATCGTGCAGGGGGAAGCGGCCAAAAACAACGCGGCTGACAAAGCCACCGCCGTGATGTGTTTACTGAGCAATTTCCTCATCTTGCTTCATTCCTTCCTTTTCATATGTAGAAAACCGAGGCCCTCTTACTTGATTTTTTAAGTTTAGCATAAGACATCCGTTCGTGTCATTATAACAGATAAATTTTTTCACATATTTTTAAATATTTTCAAACAGCTTGTACAGCCTTGGTATTTTTCGGCATGACTTCCATGCAGCGCCTGGAACAAGGGTTTCTCTCAAAAGCGCGGGACATGGATTTCTTTGCGGAGTTCGATACCGCCAAAAGCCTGGGGCGGTTCATCCAGCTGCTGCACCAAAAAAACTACAATGTCACCGATATGCAGCTGGACAAGAGAGAGTACAAAAAAGGCGGGAATATCGGAGCGATCTTTCACATCAAAATGGACCAAGCCTCCTCCCACTCCGAAGTGATACAGACCCTCTCCGAATTTGAGGGATTACAGTTCATTGAGGAGATCCAATAATTCCCTTCCCCCGCTAAACCGTCAATAAACCGGCCCACGCTCTCCGTTGGGTCCAACCGGCTAGGAAAAAGAGATGCAGCTTCCCCTGGAGGCTGCATCTCTTTTTGAAAACCACCGCTTCTGTGGCAAGGAGGGTTCATAGATCAACGAACCCAGGCTTTTGGGCTCACTTGGAACAGCGAAGAAAAGAAAAAGCCGGGGAAAGGAACCTATCACCTCGGCTGAAGGGGGGAGTGCCTGAAACCATAAACGCGGGCAAGAAAAAGCGCGAACCTCACAAAAGTGAAGTTCGCGCCTTAGGAGCGGCAGCTTGCCGCCTGAAAAGTGTTGACAAAAAAGATACCCGCTACAAAGCGCGGGCACAAAAAACAGCGCACCCCACAAAAATGAGGTGCGCGAATTGGGTGCGGCAGCTCGCCGCTGTGTTTGGACGTCAACAATGGATATCGCTGGCCTCGCTTTTATATTATATCATACTTTGACACGGATAGACTAATTTCATTGAGGGTGACACGGATAAATTAGAACTGACACAGACAATTAAAACTGTACTAGCTATAAGATATTAGATCAAATCTCATCGTCCCAATCATCGCAATGCCTATTATGTTATGTAACGCTCTCACCCACAAATATGCCTTGTCCATTATAGTTAGCTTATTACTTCGTAGGCAATTTGCATTTCTGTTTGCGCAACGAAAGCCGTAATGGCCTTTTCTATTATATCGGGGGAGCATCCTGTTTGAATGTGAATATATAGATCCTCTTTTGCTCGACTGCAAGCAACATAATACATTCTTGTAAATTCATCTGAGGGAGTTTCGTTAACCAGTTGAGGATGTTGATATAGGTTAGAAAGTGCGATTTTATCATATCTATTTGGAGTCACACTTACAATAACCTTGTCCCACTCTAGTCCTTTTGCTTGATGAACCGTCATGTACTTACTGTTTTCTGAAAACACTTCACTAAATAGCTTATACGCAGTTCCCCAATACAGATTACTAATTGCGTCCCTACGGGAATCATCATATTCTTCAAATAAGGGAATTTCAAAATCCTCATCAAACACAGCTTTTCTGAGATCAACAAATTCTTGTTCCTTGATTTTTGCGTTAAATGCCTCGATTTTTTCAACGGTATGAGTCCCTTCTTCTATATTGGAAAATATGCCTTTAGATATTTTTCCAATCTGATATATAACCTTGGGAGTGATTTTTTGTGGATCTATGCTTCCATATAGTCGTAACGACTGTAAGATGTCTATAAAGGAACCATTGAGGTAGCCTTCCCAGAGCATGAAGATAAAACGAAATGCTCGCACCCAAGTCACATTATTGTGCTCTGCGATTTCGTCCCTCAGTTGAATTGGAGATGGCCAATAGGAATTATAGATGCTTTTGAGCAGCTTACTTTGTTCATCATCTATATCACGTATATAGTCAAACGCTGCTGCCCATGCGCGGGTTAGTACCACGCCTCCCTCCTGAATAACAGTTTGGATAATTCTCTGGACATTTGGGGAAGATCCAATCAAAAAATGAATCTTTTTGCCTTCTGCCCTAATCTTTTCGTCTTCAAGATCATATGCCCGTTTGCTAACTTGAACCACCTGTTTATCAGATTGTCTTAGGAAATTACAAAAATTCACTATATTCTCCGTAGAACGACGGTTCCCGTTGATAACGTATTCCTCTATGGAGCGTTGCCCTTCAATGGAGAAAGTACTAAAATCTGTCGGTCGAGCTCCTTGGAAGCTATAGATTGACTGCGCAATGTCACCAATTACACCAATGACGGTTGAACGTTGTCCAATCAACTTTATAAGCAGTGTTTGAATTGGACTTGTATCTTGAAATTCGTCAGCAAAAATAAAGGGGAACTTTACTCTTATCGCATATAAGGCAGTGGGGTTTGTTTCTAAAATTCTATACCCAAAATAGAGCACCTCGTCATGAGTTAACTTCCTCACCACAGACCAAATGTATTGTTTTATCGGAACAATATGTCGCTCGGCGACCTTAGGAGGGGCTTTTAGTCTTGCTTGCCGGACTTCTCCTTTAATTACAGAGTCTACAAAACCATTGTTATCAGTTTGGATGTCTCCCATTGTCTTTTTGCTGTAATCAAAAGTGTCGTTCGAACATTTCAAAGGATTTGATTTTTTAACGTATTCGTATATTTCGTTCTTATCGACACCGTGAAGAATACCTAATCCTTCAATTTGAGAAGTAATCTTGCCTTTCGCTCGTACGGAAATTCCAAAGTCAGATTCCATGAGCGATATCAGATCTTGTTGGAATGGCTGAAGAATGTGCTCTATGATAAAACCGTGAATTGTGCAGACATCTACGCAGTCTGTAAATTTATCAAGTCGCCTTTTAATTTCGTCAACCGCAGCGTTTGTATATGTAACACATAAGACTTTTCTAGACCGACTATTCGCAATGGCCGGGTTGTGAGCGACAATATTTTTAACATTTTCAACTAGAAAGTGTGTTTTCCCGGCCCCCGGCCCTGCATAGATCTTAAAATGGCTTTTAAGCTGTTCTGGAGTAAATATGTCTTCGGAGGTTATTTCAATAGCCACTGTAACCCCTCCTCAATGTATTTCGGAACAACAATCCTTGATGATCCGTCCTCATTCACCAATTCTTTGTCGGTTAACACGTCTAGCGCAAAGTCTCCTTTTTTATTCTTGATGTAGTGCAGGAAAAGTTGTGCAAAGATGATATTTGCATATTCATCGTTTTTCTCTGGAGCTGAGTCAGCTCTTTCCCTATATGCATCGAGATACTTCCGGATTATCTTACTAGAACGGCCATCAATTTCTGTGAAATTAGCTTCCCATTTCGCGATATCTAGACCGTATGCGTCAAGAAAGTCACTCATAGTATTACTGATTGCCTTTTTGAACATTATTGTGGCGATATCCTTATTTTGCAAATTTGTGACGAAGAATTCATCCTCAAAAGTTTTTCCCCCTGCCTTTTGAGTAGAAATATGGAAATTGTCGATTGGAAATCGCTTTTCCAAATCAGCAATATGGGCAGGTTCATGCGCCTCATAGTCGGCATAGCTTCTTAGCTTACCGTCTCCATCAAAATCAATCCACTTAAAATCGTTGTCAGTAACACAGAGGACTTTTTTCTTAACAGCGTTACCATTAAATAATTCTACAAAATAGCCGAAGTGTTTGCCGCCAATTTCGACAATGGAGATATGTTCATCTTCATAGGGGCATCCGCATAATTCCATAAAAAGCGGCATTAACAACCTTTCAGCAATGCCTTCTACTAAAATGATTTTATCTGCAAACAGCATATCTGAGCGAGTGACATCTAAAAACTTTGTGAGATGAGCTTTAGCTTCGGCCTTAACGGTGGTTTGGTCATCGTTGTCTTTGAATTGTTCAGCGAGGCTTTGTTGTCGACAATCTGGACTTTCTCTGTCACGTTCGTATGCCAACATAAACATATTATCTATACCGGCAACGGCGGATATATTGCTTGAATGTGTGGTAACGAATATTTGTTGATTTAGATCATTATCCTCATCGAGTTTCTTTAGATATTTAAATAATTTATATTGCATTGCTGGATGAAGGTGCGCTTCTGGTTCTTCCAGGCATAGTATACGAAAGTCTTTACCTTTCTGTATTTCGGACAGTTTGATCAGCATATAAATATTTATCAGATTATTATAGCCAAGGCCATTATTTTGCAACGGTAATGTATACCCTGTTTTTGTATCTCGGACTTCCGTGATGTATGCATCGGATAGAGAAATGTTTGCCTTTACAGTTGAGGAAATTGAAACATTCCCTTTTTCTAGTCCAATTGAATTTTTCTCATTCTCAAATAGCGTGGTGAGTTTAGTAATTGAAGGTGATAAGAGTGTCCCTAAGTCCTCTGATACTTTGTGCTTGAACTGATCAAATTCTGCAGCGTTCTCTGCAGCTTTTGTAAAAGCCTCTATCTCATGTTTTGTTTCCTTACGCACTTCATCGCTAGTTCTCTCTGCTCCTATAAAGCGAATATCAAAGACGTCAGTTGCAACTTTCTGTTCTATCTTCGTATCACTAACCCCATTGGTATAATCCCAAGAATAATGGCTATTGACAAAACGTTTCAATACAATCAAGTAGCTATCAAAATCCTTTGCTTCTGCGGCTACTGCTTTTTTATAATCACTCAAAAACTTAACATCCAGTGCGTAGGTAGCTCGGATCTGAGCTTCAAGGTTATACTCGGCAACACCATCGTTGACTTGTCGATTTTCTTCAAAATTCTTAATTCCTAAAAATGGCAGCAGTTTTATGATACTTTCGTCGCTTGTATCATCTTCATAGATTCTATGCCGAATGTTATATTCAATTACAATGCTTGGTGCTGCTTCTGTGTACAGCTCTTGATATTTCTGTAAGTTATTTTTGTTAAAGTCGTCAACTGAGACATCAGAAGGAGATTTCAATAGTTTTATCGCGTAGAGGAGGCCGGTCTTTCCAGAATTATTTGCGCCTATAATAACATTTAGTCCTTGATGGAATTCCATAGTAAAATTATCGAAATTGCGATAATTCTGAATGTGAATTTTATTGATGTACACGCTTGCTCCCTCCACGATTCACTGGATTTCAGCAAAATTATAGCATTATTTTTTGGGTAACTCAACTTAGCTCGCAAGGTTCAGATACTAAAATCTAAAGGGTGGCTTAATCCCATAAAAGTAGTTTCTAATTATTGAAGATAGGGGGCTAAATTCAATTTGCCTGTTTATGCGATAAATTTACGGTACGCTTCCCGAATTTCCCGGATTGGTATGCGGTGCTCATCTCGCATTACATACCAATAGTCAAATCCATTGACTCGTTTTGCTTTGATACCCTTTGCCGCGGCGGCACAGGAGTGCATATCCATGATGGAGCCCTGGTATTTTAGTTTACCGCTTTGATTGAGAGTAGCGACTGCATCTCCCTTCTTGAGATAAAACGATTCTCCCACATGGAAGTATCCAGCCCTCATCATCTCATCCATGGTGACCTTAGGTGGCTTAATATCATAGGCCGCATTGGCTAGGGGGGTATCTATGTACGCTATTTTTTTCAGGCGCGTAGCACCATATTCGCAGTAGGTTTTCTCTCGCTCAATCATAATGTAATTACGACCAAGTCGTTTAGCAACTGCAGCCGTAGTCATCGTTCCGCCAAACGGATCCATGATGAGATCGCCTTTATTGGAAGAGATTGTGATGATGCGTTCTAGTAATTCTTCTGGCTTTTGTGTACTATGAAGCTTTTGACCATCAGAAGTTTTAATGCGTTCATTGCCAGAGCAGACTGCTATGCGCCACACCGAACCCAGTTGCTTTCTAACGCCGCGTTGGTAGTCGCCTTCGTCTACTGTATCTGTGTTTAGTTCTTTGGCTGTTTTATAGTGGAAGGTGAACTTAGATGTCTTGCTCTTGGCCGCCCAGATAAGGGTTTCATGGCTGTTGTTTAGTCTGGTCCCCATAAAATTGGGAGTGGGGTTCTTCTTGTACCAGATCACATCGTTAATAAGCCAGAACCCAAGTTCCTGCATAATGGCGCCAATAGTGTAAATACACTGCATCCCGCCGATTACCCAAATTGAGCCATCTTTTTTTAGAACGCGTCGGCATTCTGTGAGCCATGCCCGGGTAAAACGCTCATAATCATCTAGGCTGTCAAACCGATCCCAGTGATCCTCACAGCCATTAAACTTTGTGCCATCAGTACGGTTCAGAACGCCTTCGACCCGCATCCAGTAGGGAGGATCGGCGAAGACTAAATCAACACTCTCGTCAGGGAGCATTCTGATCTTCTGCAGAGAATCGCCGTTGATGATTATATTTCTTTCCATGTCATCTTTCTTATGCTTTATGTCATTTAACCTCTTGTTCAGAAAGATGTCAAGTGCTAGGCTATACGGGCGAGATTGGCTCCAGTTGGGAATACTTCTGCCCGGAGTTGCACGTAAGCAGGTTTGTCGGAAAGCAGTTTCTTATATTTTCTCGGTTTATACTCTTTAATATAGCGTAGTGCTTGGTAAATCTCCTCGCTGGTATCAAAGTCTGGAATTTTTAGTATCTCTTGAGAGCGTTCTTTCTTGCTGCGGGAGAGATGCGCACATAGTTCTTGCCAGACATCTGGCCTTTCAAATACTTCATCAAAAATTGCGCCGCCATAATAGACGTGTTTGGAAACTCTCTCATCCTGTTCTGAGGCGGCAATGCCCTCATAGTATCTTTTGTTCTTTACTAATCCATCATCAATAAACCACATGGAGGCGTTGATTTTGTAGTCTGGGTAAGTGGCTTGGAGCAATTGATACTTCTTACGAAAATTATCGTATTGTCCGCGCTTTTTGGTGCTGTCATGGTCATCGCGTACTTTTTGCTCAATCAAATAGATAGTATCTCCTGAACAGAATACTTGATCGGCCTCTAACGCATTACCGTCATCATCTACACCGATACTTTTGTCTAGATTGATGTATCCCATGATCTCAATATATTTAGTGACGATGTTTTCTAGAAAGTCGCCAAATTTAATCTCGCGGCTTTGTGTAGCATTCTGTACTAGTTTAGTGCTTACATTGCTTACTCGGAAGATACCCGTGTAGCGCTTGGGGTTATCAATCACTTTTTCTAGAAGATCCCGATAGAACTCGACATCATATTTTATGGTTCTATTTAACTCCGCGGCGAACTTATCGTAAGGTATCATACACCTCCTTCACATTGCTTTTCTATTTTACAATTGTATCAAACCCCCATGTTCTTGAACATCCCCGGCCAATAGATAGACCCATAAGGTAGCCATAGTATTTTCAAATCTGCTGTAAATGGCACGGAAATCAAAATACATACTGACACGGATAATGTTCGGGACAGAAAAGCGCCGCAGGTTGCCCTGCGGCGTTGGTTATAATGTACTAGCGGCCTTAGAGGGTAATCTTTACGATCTCGCCACTCGTTAGGGCAAAGGTCAGGTGGTTGTCCTTGTAGATTTTGACGGACTCCACAAGCTCGCTCCATCGTTTGTCGGTATAGATGGGGTTCGGATCGCCGCACTTTTGCAGCATTTTCCCAAACGCATCCTTGACCTCGGTTTCCCGGAGCCTTGGAGAATCGCAAACCTTGTCGCCGTCGTATTTGTGGTTGCAGTACCAAACATCATAATGCTCGCCGGTGCTGCGTAACCGCCAGACCTTGTGGCCGTAGAACTCACCGCAATCCCCACAGATGAGCTTTCCGGCAAAGGGATGCTTGGTGCGCACCTTGGCACGGCGTTTGGTGTACTCCGCCAGCATCTCCTGCACCCGGTCAAACACCTCCGGCTCTATGATCGGGTCATGGGAATTATGCACACGGACAGACATCACCTCTCCGTTGTTCTTTCTCACCTCCTTGGTGAGATAATCTACGGTATAGGTCTTTTGGAGTAAAGCCTCGCCCTTGTATTTCTCGTTGCTGAGAATACTCTTGACGGTACTGACACTCCACTTGGCCCTACCAGTAGGCGTTGGAACTCCCATTTCTGTTAGGAACGCGGCGATCTCGTTGATGGTCTTGCCTTTGAGGAAAAGGTCATAGATCTGTCGGATGATAACAGCCTCTTCTTCCACGATCTCCGGTCTGCCGTCCTCGCCCTTTTTGTAGCCGAGGAAGCGGGAGTAGGCCAGCGTGACCTTTCCATCCCGCATACTTTTCTGCTTGCCCCAGCGGACGTTTTCGCTGATGGAACGGCTCTCCTCCTGGGCCAGAGAGCTCATGATGGTGAGCATCATCTCGCACTTGGGATCAAAGGTATGCAGGTTCTCTTTCTCGAACCGCACCTCCACGCCCACTGCCTTGAGCTCCCGCACCGTCTGGAGCGTGTCCACCGTATTCCGGGCAAAGCGGGAAATAGACTTGGTCAGGATGATGTCGATACCGCCGTTCAGGGCGAGGTCAATCATCCGGTTGAAGCTCTCCCGGTTCTTGGTGTTCGTGCCGGTGATACCGCGATCCGCGAACACACCGACAAACTCCCAGTCGGGATTGCTCTTAATATAGCGGGTATAGAAATCCACCTGTGCCTCATAACTGGATTGCTGCTCGTCCTGCTCCGTGGAAACACGAGCATAAGCGGCAACACGGCTTTTACGGGCTATGGATGACAGCGGCTGCTGTTGCAGCGTCTTGGTTGCAGCGATGATCTCTATTTCTGGCATATTACGTTTTTGCCTCCTTCCTGTGTTGCCTTAATGCTTTTTGCCGGGCAGCTTCGCGCATCTCCTCCGTCCAGCTGAGGCTTCTGGAGGGATGTGTCCAATGTACGGTGGCAAAAGAACCATCTGTAAACTCATAGACCAAGCAGTGAGGTTCTGGGATAATGATTTGCTTAATCTTCTCCAATATCTGAGCCCTGTTTAGCTCAGGGGCATCCAAAATCTCCTTGGTCTTATTGATCAGGATATTCTCGGATATCCTTTGGGACTGACAGGCGCTTTTTCCGTACTTGAAGTATTGACTACAGATCCAGATCGCTTGGTCGCCGCTTTTGGCATTGGTGTATTTCCTGACGTAGGCACCTCCGCAACAGCCGCATGAGATCAGCCCAGTAAACAGTTTGTTGTTGTCATGGGCAGCATTCCGGTGCGCCATGATCTCCGCTTGTCGGAGGCTGCGGCGCTGGATCTCCTGCTGCACAGCCTTGAAGGTTTGCTTATCTATGATCGCATCGTGGCTGTTCTTGACGTAGACCTTACGAAGCTCACCAGTGTTTTTCCGCTTCTTTTTGGTACGGAAATCCTCATGGAAAAACTTTTGCAGTAATAGATCACCAGCATACTTCTCATTAACCAACATATCCCGTATGGATGCACTAGACCATGTGCCGCCAAAGCGGGCGGGGACGCCCAGCTCGATGAGCGTTCTGGCGATCCTGCCGTAGCCCATACCGGACAGATAGAGGCGGAAAATCTCTTTAACAACCTCTGCTTCCTCCGGCACGATCTCGAACTTTTCTTCCACCAAGCGATATCCAAAAACACGGCCTCCGGCGGGTTTGCCTTGGTCGTATAGCTTCTGGATGCGCCACTTCTGGTTCTCACTAGCGGAGCGGGCTTCCTCTTCGGCATACATAGCAAGCAGGGTCAAGAGCAGCTCTCCGTCCGGGCTGATACTGTGCATATCCTCTTTCTCAAAGTAACAGTCTATTCCCAGCTTCTTGAGCTCGCGGATCGTCTCCAGCAGAATTACGGTGTTCCGGGCAAAGCGGGTCACCGACTTGGTGATTACAAGGTCAATTTTGCCCTCCCGGCAGTCTTGCAGCATCCGCTGGAACTCCGGGCGGTTGATTGTTGTGCCGGAGATCCCGTTGTCCGAGTAGATAGAAACCAGCTCCCACTCCGGATGGGCCGCAACGTAATCACGGTAGTATTCTGTCTGGGCCTCTAGCGAGTGGAAGGCGGCGTCCTTATCGGACGAGACGCGGGCATAGGCGGCGACACGGATGATCTTCTGTTCCTTTGGCTTGGCTGGTATTTCTTCAATACGCATGGTTCTTACCTCCTGATAGTATTCATCACTCTGTTGCCCGGAAGAGTCAAGGCTTGATCTCGATAATCTTCCGGTGCTCTCGGCGCCATTTGGTGCGGCAGTAATCCGAGCAAAACAGTGCTCCCCGCCGCACCATTCCCCGCAGCGGTTTATGGCAATACCGGCAGAGGGGTGCGTTCTGCTTCTCGTCCTTCGTCTTCCGGGAGCCAGCGGCTTCCAGCCCTTTGCGCCTACAGATAGACTTCACGGTATTGGGGGAAAGCCCCAGTTCCCGGCCAATAAAGCTGTAGGGGTAGTTTTCTCGCCGTAAGGCGGCAATCTGTTCTAATTGTTTTGCAGTCATGGTTTTCCTCCAATCCTTGGTAATATCGTTAGTATTCTTGTTGATCTGTGCGTCTGTTGCCACCCGGCAATAGACTGCAGCTATGAGTTTTTTCTCGCTCAGGCATTTGTTCTGCATTTTTGTGTCTCCTTTAGAAAATCCCCGGCCCGAAACGAGCCGGGGATCCTGTAATGTGCGTCCACTCAGATTTTACGGATGCGGTCTTCGCCATAGGCAACGCCAAGGCCGGAACCGCAGTCCCAATCGACAAACACTGTACCGATACTGTCCACCATCACAACCGTCCCCCGGTCACCGGGTTTTAGCGTGGTGTAGGGATCATGCATGGAGATGAGCTCTACTCGCGTACCTACGGGATATGTCCGGCGCAGCTGCTCTACGATCTCGCGGTTGGGGAAATTGTTTCTCATGGTTCTTCCTCCGTTTCTTCCGCGAGCGGGATCTCCGCAATGGGAAATGCGTCATAGTTGCAGTTATCGCCGAACGCGGCAAAGATCTCAGCCTGCTTTTGCGGAGTGAGATCCTCCCAATAGATAGGGATGCTGCTGGGAGCTTCGATTTCCACGGCGGTGGTCTCAATATCGTCAAAGTCCCTTCCGCCGTCCAGCTCGATCTTCCCCCGCATCAGGCGGTAGATGGCCTCATACTGCGCTTCTTCGGCAGAGTCCGCCGCAAGCTCCACGGTAGTGGATGTCCGCTTAATCAGCGTAACCTCAAACCACTTCATCGCTGGCTTCCTCAGAGTTTCCGGCAGCGGCGTCCTCTGCACCAGTGGCACCGTCCGGCTCCTCGGGAGAGGAAACGGGAGCAGGTTCCGATGCAGTAGGCGCGGCTTCCTTCTTCGGCGGCGCGCCGTAACGCCAGCCGCTGTTGCCGGTGAGATGGTTCAGCATCAGCTTTCTGGCCAGCGCATACTGAGCGCCCTTCATGCCGAGGCGCACCATAAAGATACGCATCGCAAAGCGGTCATTGTCGCCGTCATAGGGCTTGTCCAGAACGCGGGTCTGCTCACGGGCCATCTGGCAGAGAGCCGTGATAAATTGCGTATAAGCTGCGGCTTCGCCGTCCGCCCCGGTGAGGGTGAACCACGGGAAAGCAATCTCTTCCTCCGTGACCTCAACCGGTAGGGTGTCGGCCAGCACAGCCCGCTGGAACAACACTTCTTTGTTAGCAACAATCAGCTTCAGGCGCTCCAGCGCATCATCCGTGAGGGTACTGCGTGGAATGCTGACAGCGAACTTGTGACCAGCATTGGAGTCGCTGGCGTCCTCGGATTCTTCCGGGGCAGCAGCCTCATCGGGGTCAGCGGGAGCCGTCTCGGGTACTTCCGCCACGTCGGGCATTTCTGCGCCGTCTGCGGCCTCCATGGTTTCCGCCTCGGGTTGGTTGGCGGGCGCGGCCTCCGCTGCCACGTCGGGCATTTCTGCCGGGGTTTGGGCAGGGGCATCCTTCTCTGGAGTCTCCGCCTCAACCTCGTCCGCCGGGGCAAAGCCGCGCTCACTCAGTTTCTCAACCACTAAGGCAACTGCTTCCTCGGACAGCGTATCGGGGTAAGACAGAACACCGTTTTTATCGACGGTGTAGTCACCCACTTGGTAGTCAAAACTCGGAGCTCCGGCATAGACGGTCTCGGAGAAGGTGATCTCAGAGAGTGCCTGCACCAGCGCCTTGCGCTCTTTTCCCGTCACGTTAAAACTGATAGTCATGTTCTTTAACCTCCATTTCTTGTCATGTGAATCGTGCATGTTCTAGTGCTTCAGTGCTCGGAGCCGGTCATAATGAAGTTCCAGTATTCCTTCCGGTGTTCCTCCAGATAGATGACCAGCTCGTAGTAGCCTTTGCGGTTAGCGATGTACTGTACCGTGCGGGTGTCCAGCATATTGGTCTCCCCGCTATCGCGGATCGCCAAAATCTGCTTCCGGATTTTCTCGGTCATAGTAAACTCCTCCTTGTCAGTAGGTTTGGGATCGGCAGGGATACGCTCGGCGGACTGTTCTTCCCAGCCGGGGATGATAGCAGCCGCCGCATCGTATTCGTCTGCGATCTGTTCCAGCCAGTGCTCCAGCTCGTCCAGCGAGCCGCCTGTCCAGCGCGGTGCGCCAAAAGGCTTCTCTGGGGAGCCGTCGCCGTATTCGGTGAGCTCCAGCGATTCGTCGGTTGCGACGAACTTGCCCTTGTAGGCATAGAGGAACATAGCGCCCTCCATGTACCGGATCACCCGCCACGCTCTATCGCTAAAGCTCGCGGGAAACCGAAGCTCAATGGCAGTCACCGCCGCTGCGGGATCGTTACGGTCAATCGCGGGATTGACCTGTCTGGCGAATGGGGTTACGGGGTGTTTCATACCTGGCACCCCCTTCGCGTTCCCAAGCAGCGGCGCTGCCGTTTGCGGGTCAAACTGTGTTTTACCATTTTTCTCGTCACCTCCTGTGTGATGGGAGGCCCTTTGTACAGGCTCTGCGATGTACGCAGAAAACTCCGTACATCGCAGCCTCATGGTTTGTGATTGTTCCTAATGTGCTTCCGGGCCTGACCGGACGGTGCGGCATCTGCCGCAGGGGTAGATTTTCCTCCTTTCTTGGTTAGAGTTGGTATTGTCGTGGTGCCCCTTGCAGGGCATATTGGTTGGTAAGTCCGGCTGGCGGCAGTGATGACTACCACCCGCCAGCCGCAGATTTTTGTTATTGGGTTCGCATTACGATTGCATCAGCATAGCGCCTCCCGGCTGAGCTCCTGTGTAAGCAGCGGCTCCAGTTCCTCCGGCGTGATTACCGCAAAGAGCGGGGCGAGCTTATCAAAGGTCTTGCGGATCGCATCTTTCAGGGCATCCCTGCGAGCGTTGCTGGGGACGATCCACACCGTGAGGGGGAACACCCCAAACTCCTCCTGCTCCAGCCCGGAGCGGTAATACTCATGGTAGCGGCGGCACTGGTCGATGATGGCGGAGATGGACTCGGTGGCGAGATCCACCTCGATAAACCACCGATCCTCATATTCGCCGCAGAGGGTCTGGGCGTAGAGGTCAGGCTTCAAAGACACTACTTTCCCGATGTGGGTATATGGCCGCCAGCAGGCTGGCTCCAGTTCCAGCGCCTCCAGAGCGAGGCCGTCGTGCCGCTCACAGATCTCCCGGATCTGCATGGAGCACTCCGCCACTGCAAGGGTGTGCCGGATGAAGCGCTTGGAGGGGTCAACCACCCTAGAGCGGCGCTCGGACTTGTCATGGTCAGCAAGTCTCAGCAGCCGTTCTCCCGCCTCGGTGAGATACCAGACGATGGTGCTGGAACCGCCCCCCACGCCACCCCGGCTGTGCTCCACTACGGCGATGAGGCCGAGTTCCCGCAGCTTCTTCAGGTTGCGGTTAATCGCACGGGTGTTGGCGGTAGAGGGTGCTTGCCCTAGGAAGATCAGTCGGCAGACCTGCTGACTGGTGAAGAACCGGCACTGGCGGATGGCGGCGAGGATCTGGAGGTCGCGCTCCTTTAGCGAGGGCAGAAGTTCCTCTAGTTGCCTGCGGGAATACCTGCGCCGCGAGGCTTCCGCGCCGGGCGCATTATGGTTATGTTCTATGGAAGTATCCATAGAGTCGCTTCCCATAAGCGTTATAAAGGGCGCTGCTTCCGGCCTTTGCTCGGAGGTGTTCGTTTGGCGGCGCGTCACCCGATTGGTCACCGGGTCTTCGGCTTGGGTGCGGTTATCTACTGGGGTGTGCATTGGATTTTCTCCACAGTTTATGGGATGTTTGAGTCTGCGTTCTGACGGATTACCTAGCATCGCTTCCTCCTTCCGATGGGAGCGTCCGGTGTCTCTGACGGTGCCGCAGCGGCTCCGCTTATGACGCTCAGATACTCCTGCTCCACCTCGGCAACGGGTTTCCCGAACCGTTTCTGACTGACTACCCTCAGTTCCGCTGGCATTCGGATGGCCTTCTCCGGCGGCAGGGTTTTGCCCCGGATCCAGCCGGTAGCCCGTCCCCCAGCTTGGAGAGAGGCATAAACTTGGTAGCGAGGAAGTCGCATAAAGTCCTCGGCGGTGAGCTCGGGAGCCATGGCCGCCATGGCTTTGGCGTCAGTGGCGTTAAGGCCAAACACAATCTTGTTGAGGGCGTTGGCGTCAATCCCCGCCCGGATATTCGCTGGCAGCTGGTCACGGTATTGGTGGGCCAGCGTGAGGGACAGCCCCAGTCCTCTAGCCTGTGCCAAAGCGTCGGAGAGATCTGTGGGTAAGGACAGATAGTCCTGTAACTCATCAATATAGACTGCTACCATGTGCCGCTTCTCCGGGGGCAGCTTGGCGCGGGAGAGCGCCAGCGTCCAAGTGAGGCCGACGATCAGGGAGCCAAGCAGACGGGCGCACTCGCCGCCGATGATGCCCTTGTTAAGCGGCACTAAGACGATCTTCCGCTGGTAGAACAGGTCGGTGAGGGAGAACTTAGGCTTGGTCTGTCCCAGCACGTTGCGGAGCCCCGGGCGCAGGGTAAACTGGCGGAGTTTGTTTAACACCGGCTCGATCTGCTGCTGGCGGGAAAAATCATTAAGAGCGTCAAAGTTATCCCAGAAGGGCTTCAAGGCTACCTTGTCCTTGATGTTTTTTGTGATCCGCTGCCGGAACTGTTCATCGGTGAGGAAAGCAGGGAGCCAAAGTAAGGATGCTCCGTCTACCTCTACTAAGGTAAGTAAGGCGGCGGAGAGCATGTCTTGGATCCTGACGCCCCAGTTGTCTGCCCAGAGTTCCTTGAGGACGCTGAGGACGGCATCGGCGATCAGGGGCGGGTTCTCATAGCCGGGGAAGGCCAGCGGGTTGAAGCCTACCGGGCAGGAGTCCGATGGGTCGATCACCACCACATCGTCCACCCGTTCCTCCGGGACACGGGCAAGGATGCTGTTGACAAGATCGGCCTTTGGGTCTATAACTAGGACACTGCGCCCAGCCCTGATGTCTGCAAGGATGAGTTTCTCCATCGCGGTACTCTTGCCGCTGCCGGTAGGGCCAACCAGCAAGGTATGCAACAGGCTGTCCCCTGGGGAGATCACCAGCTCCTGCGGATTTACGGGATCAAGGCTCACGCCGAAGCTGCGGCTGCCTGCCCGTCCTACCGGGTGGTAATACCACTTGGGCGGCGGCAGCTCTCGCGGGTGCAGTTCCGGGGTTCCGGGGAGAGGTTCCTCTCCTGCGGGAAGAAGCAGAAAACTGCCAAGTTCCTTGACGGACAGGCGCAGCAAGATATGCTTTGGTAGGTGTACATTGTTGAGCCTATCGGCGGGTTCTGCTTCAGCCCGGATTTTGACTCCAGCGGCTTCTAATGTCTGGAGCGCGGACAGGATGGAGTTTACATGGTACTCTGCATCCTTGCCGGACGCCCCCAGACGGATGACTACGTTAAATTGATGTTGTTCTGCCTTCTCCTTGGCGGACTTGCGGTGTTCCGGCGTGGCCGGGCGGATGTTGCCAAGGACGGCGTTATACCACTTGGCCTCGGGATTAGGAAACTCCTGCGGCACACTGGCGGGCGGGAACGCTCGGCCCAAGATCACTTGGACAACGGTTTCTTCCTCGCCTTGTGTTGCTGACATAGCCGCCAGCGCCGCCCGGATGGCCGACATGGTGACAGAGGTATTAAGGGACAATACCGGGTGCGACACCTTGATGGTCTGCACGACGTCCACCTTCTTGCGGCTGGAGGCCGGTATGGGATGAATGCGGATGTCTCCGTGAGCGCGGATGGCATCCGTAATGCTTCCTATAGACTGGCTGTATGCGCCGATCTGGTAGCGGATCTGGCCATTCCTGCCCCGTGCCTCCCATACGATGGGGGAACGGCGCTTGAGGGTGGAGGTGTGGGAGAGCATCTCCCACACCTCCTCTACTGTAAATGGGCGCTGCCAATCGACGGCCTGCCAGGCAAGCGTGTCATATGGTCTGCTCATACGAATCCTTTCTTTGTGGTTGTTAAACTGCTTTTATATTGCTTATGGACGGGTGTCCCGCCAGAACTTATAGATGCGGTATCCGGCGACCCCGAGGCAGATGGCCGCGGCTACGATCACCAGTCCGACCCAGACGTCGGCGAGGAAGCCGATACCCAGCTTGATGAGGAATCCGCTGAGGGCGATGATAACGGCGGCCTCCAGCAGTCTGATAAGCAAACTGCGTCTTGGTTCCATACCGCATCACGCTCCCTCCTTTGGCTTTACCTTGCCGCTGTAGCGCGGCACCGGGTAGCCGGGGATAACGAGGTCGCTGTCGATCTCGTTGCCCCAGACGTCCCAGCCGGGCTGACGGCGGCGGGCAAACAGCTCCAGATACGGCCCATCCGAGAGCCGCTCAATGATGGCGAACTGTTCCTCCGGCTTGTGGGAATGTTCCTGCACGGGCGCGAACAGCCAGCTGCCCTGGCCGTGGAACTTGACAGGCGCGTGTCCACGGGTGGCGAACAAAATTGTCTCAGATGAGCTGCGGATGTAAACTCCAAGCCCGAGCCTTGACTTAGTCCAGGTCAACATACTGCGGTAGGTAAACCCCCACGCCTTGATCACGTCCAATCCTTCCTGTAAGAGCCCATTAGGAATCCAGAGATATAGGTGGGCGTTCTCTTCTGAGAGGTCTTTAACCGGCATGGCCTTGATCTGATCTAAGGTCATGAGCGGATAGTGACGTGCGGCTCCCCGCTTGCCCTTCTGGTTGATGTCCCAGGGCGGGTCGGCGAGGATGGTCTTATATTTGTTATTTTGTAATTTATCCATATTCCATGGCTTCCTTTCTTGTAATTATTTGGTTGGTTTATACTCCGATTACACCACACATTGACAGACCGTCAAGGGGTTTTCTGAGGCCAAAAATGCCCTTAAACTGACCGATAGGACACTATATCTTTCGGCTTACAGAGGAAGATTTCTCGCGTTTTGTCAAACGAACACGCCGGAAAAATCTTGTAAAAAAGTCCGTTTTGTGGCGTAAAATCGGCTATTTGCGGGATTTATTCTGACCATAGTAGGTGCGAAGCATCTCCCGCTCAGCATCCAGTGCCTGTTCCTCCAGCCGCAGCTGCTTGTCCAACAGGCGGCAGGCGTCCCTCGGGCGGCTCCGGCTGCGGTACTCCACAAAGGACACGACTGCCGCAACCAGCAGCACCACCGCCAGTATAACTGAGAGGATGAGAATTGCGATTACCATCGGGATCACCAGCTTTCCAAGTGCCGGATAGCCTGATCGGCATAAGACCTGACGATCCGCCAGTATTCTTCCGATGCTTCCGGGGTGAGCCGGGCCAGCTTCTCCGCCGTGACCGACAGTGAGCCGAGGTTCTCCAGCGCACAGCGGTGCAGGACGGCGGAACAGCGGTCACGGCCACAGGCGAGGTAGGCGTCCTCCATCAGCTGGACAGCCTGCCGCTGCGCCCGGAGGCTGTACCTCGGGGCTGGGGGAACCATGTCCACCACTTCGGCGGCGTAGGGTTCTCCGGGGTTGATGTAATTTCTGCTCATGGGAATGTGCTCCTTTCTGAGGGGATAGAGTATAGTTTGTTTGCCCCTCTACCGCCAAAAAGACACATCCCGCCTGCTTGACACCTGATCCCGAGATTTTTCTATAAAATTATTTCCGGGCAACAAAAAAGGCACCTCCGAAGAGGTGCCAAATGTGTTTATGGAGAGATATTAGAGATAACGCTTCTTCTTGTGGATCTTGATCCGCAGGATGATAAATGCAACGCCAAAGCAAATGGCTAGAGCCAGCATAATCGTGCAGAGAGTATAGATTGGTGTGTTGTTCTGCACCACAACTTCGGCGTGATCTTGCAGCATGGTCTCGCCCACAGAAACCTGCCCCCAGTTGACAAGAGTGTTAGAGCCCCAAGCAAGATCCACGTCCTCCACCTTGGCGGTAAAGCGGACAAAAGCGTTGGAACCGGCAGTATAAGCGCCGATATTGATGCCGTTATCTGCCACTACGGCATCCGTATCCAGCACTAAACCGTTGGGATGGTTGACGTTATAGAGCACGGTGGAACCGGCCACATACTGCATATTGGTAGGCAGTGAATCGCTGATCACTACATCGGTCTGAGTAGAATTACTGGTATTTTGGTAGGTGATTTGGTATTCTACCTCATCGCCGATCTCTGCATCGACTGAGTCTTGCCAAGCCCCATCCTCGCTGTCCTTGAAGCGAACCTGCGTGTCAACAAAGACAGCGTCGGCGGTAATGGTACTGTCCAAGGCGAGGGCTGTCAGCGGGGTTGCTGTAAGGCAGAAGATAACAACCAGGCAAAGAGAAAACAAACATATTTTACGCATGATGACCCTCCTTCCTATGGGGTAATGGCATCGCCGGAATCGACACGCTCTGGAGGCTCCGGGAGGTATGACTCATAGCTGCTGTCGGCTGCATCTACAACGGTTACAGGAACTGTGACCACCTCCGCTTTGCCGCCCTCGACTGTGATAGAACCGGAATAAGGCAGATCCGCCGCCCAGTCCCGCGCCGCCAACACGTTCCATGCGGTTGTCCAAGTCCTGCTTTCTACCCAGTCGCTGGACTTGGCGGTTGCGATCAGCGGGGCATCATTACTGCGGCATTGAAGCGCATCCCAGTTTGGATCCAATTCTGAGTCCTCTGCACAGACAGAAATATACAGAGGCGCATATTCTCCCGGTGAGAGCACGACGGACGAATTGGACACGGAAATACGCTGGATAACATTGCTTTGCTGAGTAAAATATTGATACAATCCTGCCGCTAGGATGATGATGACCACACACGCCGCTAAGCAAATTATGCTGGCCCGAGTGGTAACGAGCCTCGTTTCTTTCCGCCCCGTCTGCTGTTTCCCCTTCGGCTTATTTTTAACCAGTTTTTGCAAAAGCGGGGATGTCGAGGCGGTATTCGTTTTGGTTAAACTCTGCGGGGGGAAGTTCTCTTTGGTGAAACAGGGCTTCGGCAGAATGATCCGACGAGCTGTGGAGCCGTTAGGCAGCGTAACCAAGCGTGTGTGTTTTTCTATGCCGGTCTGCATAACCTTAGTACAGCTGTTTCTTTTATCCAGTGTAGTCAAATACTCAACCAAATCTCTCTGGTAGCGCGAATCGGATTGGGTAATTGCACCCCACGGCGCAAACCGCTTGTCTTTGCTGATGTCATCTTTTGAGTATTTACCGGGATAATTAAGCTCTAAGTAATCACTCGTGCGCAGATACTTCATACGCCGCTCATCAAAGGGCACATAATGCTCGCCATCGGAGCGGTGCTCTGTATGGTAATAGTCCTCTAATAACCCAAAGGCCAGCAAAGCCAAGTCGCGTTTTCTGGCTCCATCTCTTGTCGGTGTACCTTCTTCGCCGCTTTTGCTGGAAGCATGAAGGCTTATTGCTTCAATCAGAAAAGCCTCAAATGATGTAAGGCCCGGCTCGCCTTGCAGTTGTAAGACACCCCAAGCCCTTTTGGCGATATCCTCGAGCGACTCATTGGCGTTGGGCTTACGGAACCGTGCCACCAATTCGTCAATATTTGTTACATCCTCTGCGGCCAATGACATCACCCCCTAACGCTTTTTCTCCATAAAATTATACAATAAACTGCTTAATGCCGCAATCACCCAGGCTGTCGCAGCCTGGGATTTTTTATTTCAAACTGTGCTGACAACACGCTGACACAAGGCTGACGTCAGCATCCTTGTCATCTATTGAGGTCAGATTTCGGTGCTGGTATCCTGTTTATAGAAGCAAAACAGCTTCAAAAAAAAGTGACAGGAGGTATCCGTATGAGCAACACCAGCACCATCGACATCCGCAGTGCCGGGCAGCATCTGCTCGCCAAGTACAACCAGAAGGACAGAGAGTTCGAGATCGTGCATAAGGGGGAGGTGACCATCATCCGCGTCCTGCCAAACGGCGAGATTGAGATCATCCATCCTGCGCAGGCCGCATAAGCGGCTGGCCCGATCCACCGCAAAGGGGGTGATGGGCGATAAGACCTGTTAATACCTAACTCATTCCAAAACCACAGCAGCTGAAGGTGGTGATGCCGCCTACCAACTAACAAACTAAACAACCGATCCGCGAGATCGCTCTGACGGCAGCACGGGAACATTGGACAAAGTCCAGTGTCCTGTGCCGCCGTCAGTTCTGTTTTACGGATCATTTGACGGCTCCTCGCGGATCCCGCGAAAGGAGCCGAATATGTACAGAAACCGGAAAAGGCCAGATGGCAGCTATGTTGTTCATCTGGATGGAGAAGACCTTATCATTACGAAGGCCATGATAGATGCTACCGATCCACAGATTATGCGGGAGTACCTGCGGATGCTCTGGGCGCAGGAACACCGGGAGCGCCGGGAAGAACGCTGCCGGGATGCCCGTGGTGTGCGCTGTCAGAAGCTTTGCCGCGAGTGCGAGTTGTTCCGCAGCGGCAAGCCTATCTCGCTGGAAGCGATTGTGGAGGAAGGCACACAACTTGCTGACGTCTTTTCTGTTGAGGAAGAGATAGAACATCGGGAGACAGTGGCAGAGCTCTATGTCGCGCTAGATGAACTGGATGCCTTATCCCGGCAGATCATCGAGTTGTTGTATCTTACGGATCCGGTGCATACCGAGCGTGAGGTGGCGGTTATCGTGGGGATGTCCCAGAACGGGGTGCATCAGCGCAAGGCAAAGGCACTGGTTGTGCTACGGGGTCTGTTGAAAATTAAGCATCAATTCGAGCAAAAGCTTCGACGTGGGGGTAAAAAATACTAGCAGCTAACTCATGTGTGCATTTTTCGTATATCTGTAATTGCTAACATATAGTTATGGAAAGAGCTGAAAGTATCAGAAATTACACCTTGTTACAAGAATATGAAATTATTCTAACGGGCGAGGCAGCGTATTGAGTAACCAAAACGACGGCCTCGGTAATGGTCATTGCTACCATTTGGCTGTACCTCATCAGAAAGGAATCGCGCAAAGCGGGCATAGTACTGCCTGGTTGAGTCAGCAGTGGATAGCCAATAATTACCATGACTACCTGTGAAGTTCAATGCTCCTGCAATAATACGTCCGGAAGGATTAAAGTATAGTGGATCGCTAGTAATTATTTCAAAATCATAAGAAGAAATTAAGTTATATTGCTGGAGTAATTCGTAGAAACTATTTTCACTACCGGAACCACCTTGTGGAAGTCTCCAGCCTTTAGGGCAAATTGATCCGGGAGCATCGGCACCCATGATGGTATTGCCGGTGTTGGCGGTAGCAGCATTCCACTGATAATAGTTTCCAACCAAATAATGCGCATTATAGGTATTGTTAGAGATAGCCACATTAGTTGCAGCATTCTCCATCGGTGTCATATTGGAAACATTAACCCAGCCGGCAGAGGAACATTCGGAGTCGGATAAACTTTTTGCACCAGAACAGTATTGAGTATTATGTGGGTCGTTTTTGACGTACATACCAGGATCCCAAGAATATAGATATGCAAAAGATGATGCGTCAGCATCAGTTATAGTACCTTCTTGTTCGGTAGATACATTAGGTGTCCAATCAGAAGCTAGGTCGCTATCAGCTGAGGTGAGGGTTTTGCTGCTAGAGAGGTTCAGGTCTAAGTTCTGCGTCATCCAACAATTACCATCTTTGAGTTTTGACACCCAATAAGACTTCCCATCACGTGAATCGATAAGTCTCGTTGTGTCATTCTCTTGGGAACTCGCACAGATCTCAGGTGTCATCTCTTGCATATAGGTTAACTCCATTAGACTAGAGATAACTTTCGGCTCGGCGACTACCGCCACAGTAAGAGAGTTAGAATATGCGCCTGATGCAATTGTGCTGTCTACCTTCGCTCCAAAGGAGAGTGTGTATGTATCGTTAGCAGAGTTAGTATCGGAAGTATCCTTGGTTTGGATGGGGGTGGAGTTGTCGGTAGGAACGGCAAAGTAAGTGGTCGTATCGGTTGGCGCAGAGGTACCAAGGTTGTAGCCCCAAGTATTAGGCTCGAGGCTACTAAGGGTTAGGCCAACACCCCCTGCGGTAGCGATGATTGAGGAGGTGTTGGCAGAGATTTTGGGTCTGAGGCTGTTGTCGCCATCAGAGGAATATAGATAAAGGCTGTAGCTGGCGCTATTGGTAGTGGTGACAGTAAGATCAGCAGTAGCGGTGGTGGTTGCTCCGTCAGGAGTCGGAGTGACGCTATCAAAATCAATTGAGGCAGGGAGGTTAATGCCGACAGAGGTACCCGTACTTGGAGTAACTTCAGGGATCGCTGCGTATGTCACTTGTGGTAGTGCTGGAAACAGCATCAAGCCAAATACTAATACCAAGGCACAGCAGCTAACTGTTCCTGCCAATCCCAGCCACGACATCCGGCTGAACTTACTTTGACTTAATTTTGTTCCGTGTATCCTTAACACCGCTACCTCCTATTTCTTAGTGCTGCGGTGCTATGATAAAAAACGACACCGCAAATGGTGTCTTGCCAAATTCACACTAAAGCAATGCTCCTGTGTTTATGCGGTGCCGTTTTACGAACATCGCATAAAAGCGTGAATTATATTAGCAAGACACTACTATCGTAGCACGATTTTTGCTTTTTGGGTAGAATTGACTTTACAAACACGAGCGAGTTTTCCACAAGCAGTAAAGGCTGGACAGCGGTTCTTCCACTAGAACAACTCCATCCTCAGATACGCCCGATCCAGATCGTCCTGTGCCACGCCCAAGTATCGTCGTGTCACCTCGTAATTACTGTGGTTGTAGATATGCATGATGACCACTGGCGAGACCTCCTTGCTCGTCCAAGCGTGGTAGCCCCAAGTCTTCCGCAGGCTGTGACAGGAGATCTTGCCCTCTACGCCAACCGCCACTACCGCTGCATGGATGATCCGCCAAGCCTGTACCCGGCTGATGGCCTTACCCTCCTTGCGGTTACTCACAAAAATAAAATCGCCACGCCTGTGCGGAAAGTACAGGCGCAGCGCGGCGAGAACCTGTTTGTTTAGGGCGATGGTTTTGGTCTTCTTGGTTTTCTTCTCGATGATGGTGATATGGGTGCGGAAGGTACTATGTAGCTCATCATATACGTCTGACCACCTAAGCCGGAGCAGGTCGCTAATCCTCAGCGCGGTGCTGGTTCCCATAATGATGAGCGTATAGTTCCGAAGCTGGCCGCGCTTCAAAAAGTAGTTGGCCAGCGCCTTTAGCTGTTTCTTGTCTCTAATTGGTTCTGTAGCTGCCATAATTATAAATTAAGCCCCCTTGTCAAAGATACGTTCCAGTATAGCGTATCCTTTGGCAAGGGGGCTATGTATCATTCTAAATCTACAGATACCATTTTACCATCAAATAGGCCAAGTTGCAACGGAAAATCAACCCCTTGCGGTAAGTTTTTCCTAAAGACTTTACCTCTGTTACGGTTCATAGCAAGCTGTTCTGCTGGTTACCCCTTAGAAAAAGGTAACGCTTGATTTATTGTGTTACATCCGGCTGTAGAGGCGGGATTTTTGTTAGAAAGTTGCCTTTTTCAACCCACCTACACCGGCAGTGATGACAGCTTTTCCAACCAAACCAAGCCAAGGGGGATAATCACATGAAGAATAGAATCATCGCACTGGCTCTGTGCGCTGGGATGCTGCTTCTGGGCGGATGTGCCTCACATGATGAAGCTGGGGCTGGCAGTGGGGATACCAGCGAAACAAATGGAGGACAAGCGGTTAATTCTCCATCCACCACCGAACAGACACAACCGTCCGAAGATACGCGGACATCTTTTGAGAAACTGTTTGATGACGGCCCGCTGCTCGTGCAAGACCCTGATGGATATGGCTGGGGGTATATCGATGCCACTGGCAATTATGTGATCGAACCTAAGTTCAACCTTGCCTATGAGTTCCAAGAAAACGGGTTGGCATTGGTTAATGACCTTGAGACTAAAATGTGGGGTTACATCAATACCTCCGGCGAGTATGTTATCGAGCCGCAATTCTCGGATGCCACGCAGTTTGATGAGAATGGATACGCCTCGGTTGTTGTCGCACAAACCAAATGCGGTGGAATTATCAACGAATCCGGCGAGTATGTAATTGAACCGGAGCATTACGGGGGGATCGGCAGCTTCTCAGAGGGTTTTGTAGTGGCCGGATCGTCTGGTTACCAATACTATCTCAACGAAGCTGGAGAGGTACAGTTTTCCCTCAACTTCCAAGAAGCCTATGATTTTGTTGATGGTTGGGCGGTAGTAAATCACAGAGGTTTCCTCGGCTATATCAGCACTGAAGGTGAGCACCGCATATTTAGCGATGTAAAAGATGTCTTTGGGTTCAATAACGGGCGGGCGTTTGTGCAACTGGCAAACGGTAAATATAGGCTGATTGATGAGAACTTGGAGTATGTCACGGATACCGAGTTTGACGATGTATCAATGTCCAACTCTCTTGGCGGCGGCAAGGGTGCCGCCAGATGGTATGACGGCATTTGCTTTGTCGGTATGGAGACACAACTGGCAGACGGAAGTACGATGATTTGCTATTATGCCATCAACACAGATGGAGAAATCATATTCCCCACTGATAATAGGCATATTCGCAGCATTGATCAGTTCCGAGAAGGATATGCCACTGCCCTAGATGCAGAAACCACCAAATGGGGTATCATTGACAGGAACGGAAATTGGACTGTATCGCCTCAATATGAAACAATAGCTATCCCCGTAAACGGTGTCTATCTCGTTGGTAATATGTCTACCTCAGACTATAAATATATTGATCCGGACGGAAATGTCGTGCTGGATTCTGTGAACCCCGATGTCGTATTTTCCGGAGGTTACCGAGATATTTTGCAGGTGAGACTCCGCGATAGCAATTACGACACGGTCAACCAACATTACAGCTTTGTCGATCATGATGGGAACTTCATTACAGACCTTATATTTGAGGACGCGATGTCCTTCTCGCTTGATTCCAGCTATGCCAAGGTTAAGTATAACAGCCTTTGGGGGTTCATTGACGGCGAGGGGAATTGGCTGATTGAGCCGCAGTTCCAGAGCATCGGTAGATAAGGCCGTCAGGTTAGAGAGGAGATAGCCCTATGAGAAAAATAGCTTTGTTTTTGGCTTTATGTCTGAGTTTGTCTTTACTTGGCGGCTGTGCAGGAAGTGGCAGCACTACTGGTGCGCCTCCGTCAAGCACACCGGAAGTAACGCCCTCGGACGCGGGAGGCTCAACAGAGAACAATCCGCTTTTTAGTGGCGATTTAGAGGATTACGATTTTTCTTCCTCTGCGGAGTCAGGCGTTAATGCTTTTAATCTACAGCTGCTTCATGCCCAGAAGTTTTCTGAGGGGCTCGCTTGGGTACAGTATGAGGATGAAGCGGACAACCTTGTTACTTCTGTCATCAATACGGACGGCACAATTTGCTTCTCCCTGCCCGATGGTGTTGAACCTAGTTACATGGCGCCGTTTGTTGATGGATATTCGTTCTATCGGGTCGGCGATTCCTATACGTCTTCTTATGAAGTAGCAATAGACCAAGATGGTAATGAATACTATCGGACAAGCAACTCCGACGACGCTAAAAGTTGGGAGCATATCATTGGCCAGCATGACGGTCAGTATATTTGTCTTGTAGAGAAAAACGGATTAGAAGACATCGAGTTTATCTTTACACTCATACAACCGGATGGCACACAAATTAGTAGCTGCTCGTGCGGTTCAACTTCTCCGCTATGGACGAACTCTGTCGAGGCATTTGGCGAGGTCGAATATTATGGAGAAGGTTGGTATAGTGCTGGTGAATACTATTTCATGGGAACTCCCCACATCACATACTTTAACTTTGATAAGCAAAGAGTGCTTATCGGGCAGGAGCGGGCGGTTGGCGTTTTAGCTGGAGAGTTTGTGAACGGAGAAATCCCCAGCCTGACCACTTTCTATAACGTCGATGGACAGTGTATCTTGAACACCGATCTTGAGGTAGTACGCGAATACGACTTTGGAGCGTTAATAAACTATGCTTCGGACACGCTATTGTATTTAGAAGACCTTGAGTCAGGTGTGTACAAACCGGGGGTATTTGAGTATTACGATTATTGGGGCAACCATATTTGCAGTGTCACCGATTATCCAGAGCTAAGAAAATTGTGCGGAACCTTTTATGGCGACTATGCAGTGATCTGCATTAAGGGAGCGGACGATGACACTTATGTGACGGCTATAGATCGGCAGGGAAAAATCCAGTTTGAGCCCTATGACCTAGTGGTTAATGGAGATAGCTCCGAAGAATATGTGATTTTCCGAGTCTATGATGGCTATATCGTACTTATGGATCCCACCGGATCTTATGCTATGATGGATCTGAATGGCGACATTGTCCATTCTATCGCAGATGACTTCCCGAACTGTGAGATAGTCCATATAGGCTATTACAGCGAGGGCTACCTCATAGTTACATATACTTCAGGGGATACCGAGTACATGAGTTATTATCCTGTTAAGGAGGCCGCAGCCGCTGGGGATTCGGTTTATGATGTGGGCAGTTTATCCGTTTCCGCAGAGGCCAGTGGCAACCCTGACTATAATTCCGAAGAATATGGTTTTATGTTTGTCAGCGATTTCTCCATCGAGGGCAAATGGAAGAGCGTCGGCGATTCCGGCTTTGGGCAAGCCCAGCCGGGAGCGATTGTGGCCTTTGACGGCACAAACTGCAACTTCTTCAGTCCCAAGGACACCTATGCGCTCTACCAAGACGGGGATATATACAAGCTGGATGTGACCAGCTACCTGTTCGCGGACACGCTGACCTTTACCGTCAATACCGTTTCCGAAGACTATATTGTAATCACAAGCGGGCAAACGGTGACAACTCTGGAAAGAGTAGAATAGTAAAGCAAGCAAGGGCTGTAGCCTCCCTGCTACAGTCTTTGCTTGCTTTGGGGCCATCATAAATTGGTGCGGTATCAGAAAAAGTGGTGCAGAGAGAAACATCCGTGTCAGAAGTGGTGCGATAGACTCAACAGTGAAATCGGCCTTTTTCTCCCACTCACAAAAATGGTGCAGCTCGATCTCTGAGCGAAACCCAGAACAAATAAAAATGAGTATAAAAAAGCGGGACACCCCTGTTATTCACAGGGGTGTCCCATAACTTTGCGCCGCTATGCGATATCCATAGACGACGTCCTAATGTGGTGGACCCAAAGGGATTCGAACCCTCGACCTCTCGGATGCGAACCGAACGCTCTCCCAGCTGAGCTATGGGCCCATAAAAGCTGCTCTCTTTCAAAGCAGCTTCTATATTTTAGCACAAGGCTGGGCGATTGTAAAGCGTTTTTACGAGTTTTTTGCCGCTTTGGTTCGATCCTGGAACAGGTCGATGTGCAGCCACTTTCCCCGGTAAAGACGGATCATAAAGATCAAACCGCGGGCGCAGAGCTCGGCGGCCATGGCCAGCCACACGCCAATCAAACCCAGGCTGCCCACCAACACCAGGGACAGCGTGATGCGCACACCCCACATCGTGGCCAAATTGATGAGGAAGGGGCCCTTGGAGTCCCCTGCCCCCCGCAAAGCGCCGGAAGCCACGATGGATGCCCCGAACAGAGGCTCGGCAAAGGCCACGATGCGCAGCACCTGGCTGCCCAGGGCAATCACCTCAAGATCCGTGGAGAAAATGCGGATCAGGGGCTCTGAAAAGAGGAAAAGCACCCCGCCGCCAAAGGTCATAATGGCCACGCCCATCCAGCTGACCATGCGGGCAAAGCGCTTGGCCAGGTCCTTTCTCCCGGCGCCAATGGCCTGCCCCACCAAGGTGGTGCCCGCCACCGCCACGCCGGAGGCCGGCAGGTAGCTGATGGATTCCGCCGTCACTGCCAGGTGGTTTGCCGCCACGGCCACCGTGCCGATGCCGGTGATCAGGGCGGTAATGACGATTTGCGCCACGCACAGGGTAGACCGCTCCAGCGCGGCGGGAAGCCCCAGCCGCCAGGCCGTCAGCAGGCAGTGGCGCTCAAAGGGATAGCGCTGCTTCAGGCTGATCTGGATGGGGGATTTCTTTCGGAGCAGCACCACCAGGAACAGGCAGGCCACAATGGCGGTGGACAGCCCCGAGGCAAACGCCGCGCCCCCCACGCCCCAGCCGGCACCCCAGACAAAGACCTCCCGGCCAAACAGCGTTACCGTGCGGGGGGCATAGATAAACACTGTGTTCAAAATTACGTTCAACACATTGATCATCAAATTCAAAAGCATGGGGGTGCGGGTGTCCCCCGCGCAGCGGATCACCGCACTGAGCATATTGCTCCCCAGGGTGAAGGGCATGGCGCAGGCCATGATGCGGAAGTAAAGGGAGGCGTCCCCGCGGATCGCGGGATCAGCCCCCAGCATGGCGGGCAGATAAAAGGACAGCGCAAACGCGATGGCCCCCATCATCACCCCGAAGATCCCCACAAACCGCAGGGCCTGCCAAGTGACACGCTTGGCGTCCTCCTGGCGCCCGGCGCCCAGGTGCTGGGCCACCTGCACGGAAAACCCGATGGCCGCCGCGTTGAAAAAGCCGTTGAACAGCCAGGTGGTGCTGGAAGTCAGCCCCACCGCTGCCGTGGCATTGGAGCCCAGGGAGCCCACCATGGCTGTGTCCACATACTGCACCAGGGTGAGCATGATCTGCTCGATGATGGCTGGCCATGCCAAAAACAGCACGGCGGCCAGGGTGCCGCCCAAATGGGGCATTCCAGGGGCTGCCAGCATGGCCGCGATGCGGTCGTTTCCCTTCGCGCCCTTCATAGCTGATAGTCGATGCAGGCCCGGCCGTCCGGTTCCCGCAGCTCCTTCACAAACTGGCCAAACGCCACATGGGCCGGGTGCTTCTGATAGGTTTCCAGCTCTTCCAGGTTCTTGAACTGGGAGACCAGGATATAATCGTAGTTGGCGGGGGCGCTTCCCTCTGCGCCGAAGTAGACCTCCATCCCCTGGATCTGGGGGATCTGGTCCTTCAAGGCCATCATGCGGGCCTTGGCTTCCCGCAGGTTCTCCGCCTTGGTCTTGCCGTTGGCGGTCTCTTTAAATTTGAACATGACGATGTGCTGGATCATATTGCTGCCTTCCTTCCCGAATTTGAAATAAGATCGTATACAGGGACTATCTTATCGCATTTGGGCAAGGATTGCAAGACGCCTCTGCCGGAGAACCGTTTTTTCTCGGGGCACAGGAAAAGGCCCCGCCCGCGGGGGGGCCTGGGAGGACGCTCCGCTCTTCGTGCCGTGCCGCAAGAGCGTTACAGCTCCCCCCGGAAGAACCGCTCGTTGTAAAGAAAGGCCTCGTTGTCCGGCTTACAGTTTCCAGCCCTGCGGTTGTACTCCCGGGCAAGCTCTTCCTCCCCCATGCGGTAGTAGCACACGCACAGCTGGATGCAGGGCAAAAACCCGTAGCAGTCCGGAGAGACAAAGGCGCCGGTTTGGTCGGGGCGTGGCCGGGAGAGGGCCGTCTCATACCAAAAGGCCGCGGTGGGATAGTCCCCCTTGTGGAAAAAGAACTGGCCCAGGTCGCAGCAGAGCTCCGCCCGTGGCGGGCCATACCGCAGGGCAGCGGCCAGGGCCGCGAAGGCTTCCTCCGGCTTTCCCATCCGGAGCAGGCAGCCGTACAGGTCCCGGCAGGCCTGCAGCTGGTTTTCCACCCAGCCCTGGCCAGTGGATAAAAACTCCTCAAACAGCCAGGCGGCCTCCTCGTCACGGCCGTGGGCCGCCAGCTCCCGGGCGTAGTAAAACTGCTCCCGGGGAGAGAGCTCCTTTCCCTGGGAGAGCAGGCCCTCAAAAATGCGCAGGTTCCGGTCGGGGTCGCTGGGGCGGGTTTTCCGATGGGAAATGGCTGTGCCGTCCCAAGTGACCACATTCCCCACTGGGGCCACCGCCTCGTGGACAGCCCCCCGGAAGGACAGACCGGAAAGCCGCCGGATGAGCCTCTCCCGATAATAGGTGAGCACGGGCCTGCCCCCTTCGTCAAAGGCGGCGTGATAGGGCAGCATCACCACATCGGTCTGGGGGGGAAGCGCCTGTTTCAGCTCTAAAAAGCCCTGCCGGTACTCTGGGTCGATCACGTCGTCGGCGTCCATCCACAGGCAGAACTGCTGGGTGGCCTGGGAAAAGGAGAAATTGCGTGCCTGGGAGAAATCCTCCGCCCAGGGGAAGTCAAAGACTCTGTCCGTAAACTTCCGGGCAACCTCCTTGGTGGAATCGGTGCTTCCCGTGTCCACAACCACCATCTCCTCCACCAGCCCCTGAACGGAGGAAAGGCATCGCGAAAGGACATCCTCCTCATTTTTCACAATCATGCACAGGCTGACGGTAATCAAAAAAGCACCCCTTTTCTGTGGTTTTCCGGCACATGTACGGGGAGGGCCGAAGCCCTCCCTTGGGTGTGGCTCAGGCGGTGGGAACATCCCCCAGCCGCACCACGGTCAAGGAACTGTTGGCAAAGGGGAACCCCGCCTGTACGGGCACGGCTGTCAAGGTGGAGGGGATGGTGTCCACCTGGAAGGGCACCGTAAAGGACAGGGTAGAGGCCTCCGCGGACGAGGCGAAGGTGTGGGTGGCCGAGGCGCCCGGCAGCGTGGCGCCATTGAGCGCCAGGTTCACCGTAAGGGTGGCGGGGATGGAAGCCCCCGTCTCCGTGGACACAGTGCTGTGGAAGGAAGCCTGGTAGATGCCGGGCTGGTTGATGACAATATCCGCGCTGCCCGGCTGATGGGACAGGGAATTTCCCGAAGCCAGGGCGGTGGCCGCAAAGGCCAAGGGCGTGCCCGCCGCGGAAGTCTGGGAGGTGTCGTCCGTCACAGCCAGCACATCCGCAGGGCCGGTGGCGCCCGTGGCTCCGGTAGCCCCTGTGGCGCCTGTGGGGCCGGTGGCACCCGTCGGGGCGATGATAAAAGGAAAGTGGCTATAAATCCCCAAACAATGGGAAACTACAAAAAAATAAAGTCTATCACATTACGCATGGAGCCGTCCGGGACAACCTGGGCGGCTTTTTTGTGTGGACAGGCTGGAAAGGAGGAAATTTATTAAGTAGAAATTTTGCTTCATTTTTTGTGCAATAAGCTGAAATTGAGGAGGTGTGTTAATGGCTGATGACAAATTGAATACGGGCCCGGAAAAAGCCGAGAGTATTTCTCCCCCGGAACAGTCCGGGCCGGAAAGCCGTCCTACCGTAGAACACACGGCAGAGTCACCGCCCCGGCCTGACCCTGGTGAGGTAGTCGTTGATTTTGACAAGATCAATGAGCTCATGGCTCAGAAACGTGCGGCGGTGCGTGAAGCCGTGGAAAAGGCAGAGGCTTCTACTGCTGCTAAGGGCGGCAAAGAGGCTTTTGCCCCCACCCGGGAAAAGAAAGCTCCCACGGCAGATAAACCGCCGAAAGAGCAGACCGGGCCGACTGTGGAGAAAAAGGCGAAAGCGGCGGAGCCCCGCACAGGCCGCCCGTCTAAGGTTGACAAGGCGGCCCGT
>OLRD01000464.1_pt1 | contig 33488 bp, 21 predicted proteins | sample 1672051 | NCBI WGS metagenome assembly OLRD01 (sample SAMEA3136640, study PRJEB25190) | human gut metagenome | biome: human gut; feature: human-associated habitat; material: faeces | place: Austria | collected 2013 | reverse complement strand
TTCGGTCACGGGCTCGCCGAGATAGGCTTCCGCATCGGCCTTCAGCTTCTGCAGGATCATGGCGCTGATCTCCTGCGGGGTGTACTTCTTGCCGTCAATCTCGACTTTGTAATCCGAGCCCATCTCGCGCTTGATCGAGCTGATCGTGCGGTCCGGGTTCGTGACGGCCTGACGCTTTGCCACCTGGCCGACCATACGCTCGCCGGTCTTGGAGAACGCGACGACGGACGGGGTGGTGCGATGACCTTCCGCGTTGGGGATGACGGTCGCTTCGCCGCCCTCCATGACGGAGACGCAGCTGTTCGTGGTGCCAAGGTCGATACCGATAATTTTACTCATAATGATTTCCTCCTGTATTGAAAGCAGATTGTGTATACAAATATATTGGGATCAGTTTGCGACTTTCACAACGGAATACCGCAGCACGCGGTCGCCGATGCAAAAGCCCTTTTCAAACTCTTCCACGACAACGCCCTCGCCGTAGGCATCATCCTCGATGTGCATGACGGCGTTGTGGCGGTTGGCGTCAAATGGTTGGCCGACGGCTTCGATCGCCGTCACACCGAGCTGATTGAGCGCGGTGTTGTACTGGTTCATGATGCCCTCGAGCCCCTTGCGGGCGGGGTCATCGTCCGGTGTCTGTGCCAGCGCGCGGGACAGACTGTCGTACACCGGCAGGAACTTTTTGAGCGTGTCGCAGCGGACGTCTGCGTAGATCGCTTCGCGCTCGCGGGTGCTGCGGCGGCGGTAGTTGTCATATTCGGCGAGCAGGCGGAGGTACTTGTCTTTCTCCGCTGCGAGATCGGCCTCGATCTCTTTTTTCGTCTCTTTCTTTTCCTTGGGTTCCTTTTCTTTTTTGGCTTCCTTCTTGTCGGCCTTGTTGACCGGAACCTCTTCGGCTTCGGCGGCCGGGGCGGCCGTGTCGGTCTTCACGTCTTCAGCGGTCGGATCCGTTTCCGGCGCCGTCTGCTTCGGGTCGTTCGTTTTCGTGCTCATCTGTATCGTCTCCCTTAATGATCAGCTTGTTGTCCAGCCCGGGGGGCGGAAGCGTGCCGCCGCCGAGCAGCTTGGAAAGGCCGGCCGCAATGAAGCTGAGCTTCGCGGCGACCTTGGAATAGTCCATGCGCGTCGGGCCGACCACACCGATCAGGCCCCGCATATTTTCGCCCGCGTCATACGTCGCGAGTACGACGCTGCTGTCGCGCAGCTCCTCGGCCACATTCTCCGGACCGATGAGCACGCGCACCTCGTTGTCGCCGCCGAGCTGCTCCATCGGGATGTCGAGCAGGTTGCTGCCGTCGGACAGGTAGCTCATGAGGCGGTGCGCCTTGTCGGGGTCGCGGAACTCCGGCTGGTGCAGCAGCTGCGACTCGCCGACGAGGTACGTCTGCGCGGTGCCCGCGCCCGTGAGCACCTCAATGGCGAAGGCCGCAATCACGGCCGTGATGCCGAGGTTATCCTGCGCGGCGCGCTCCGCCGAGCGGATCAGCACCGGGGTGATGTCGCTCTCATGGATGCCGGTGAAGTGGGCGTTGAAGACGGTGGCGAGCTTCTGAATCATGTGCTCGTCGGCCGAGACCGGCAGGTGCACGAGCTTGTTTTTCACCGTGTCGTCGCTCAGCAGCAGCACGATGATGAAGCTGTTCGCGTCGAGATAAATGAGGTCGAAGCGGCGGATGGTCACGCCGGCGCTCGTCGTGAGCGTCACGGCGGGGTAGTTCGTCAGCTGCGAGGCAAGGCGGCTCGCGTCCGTCATGAGTTCGCCGCGCTGGTGGCGGCCCGTCAGGCTCTGCGTGATGGCCTGCGTCTCTTCGGCGGTGAGGTCCTTGTGCTCCATGAGCTCGTTGACGTACATCCGGTAGCCGAGCGGCGTGGGCACGCGGCCCGCCGACGTGTGCGGCTGCTCGAGATAGCCCATGGCGACCAGCTCCGCAAGCTCGTTGCGGATCGTGGCCGAGGAACAGCCGAGGTCCGCGCTCGCGGCGATGGCCTTTGAGCCGACCGGTTCCGCCGTGCGGATGTATTCCTCGATGACCGCGGCAAGTATTTTCTTTTTGCGGCTGCTGATGTCCATGATCTCCTCCGCTGGCACTCGGAGCTGCCGACTGTTGGCACTCCTGACCTTCGAGTGCTAATTTACACCTGTGCGGCCGGAAAGTCAAGGGCTTTCCTTATATTATTGATAGATTGTTCATAATTATTTCTGCGGCTGCTGCCGGGGCGGAAAACCGGCGGTTTTTCGGAGAGAAACCGGGTACGCGGAAGCGGAAAATGCGCATTTTACAATCATAAAGGAACCTGCTGGGATGCGCGGTGCGTGAGCGTGGACGCTGCAATTTCAAGCCTTCTACTCAAGGAGAAGGCATCGCACGGTCTGACTGCTCCGATAAGACAAAAACATTGCCGTAAGGCGATGCCTCCCCTGTGTAAGGGGAGGTGGCACGGTGCTTTGCACCGTGACGGAGGGGTTGCAGATACCGGCTGCGGTGCAGGACGCAACATAGCAATCCCTCAGTCAGCCTGACGGCTGACAGCTCCCTTTACACAAGGGAATCGGGGGCGCGCCGCCGGACACGCGGCGCAGACGCCCCAAGATGCGAAAAAGGCTCGCCCAATCGGGCGAGCCTTGTTCGGTGCAATCATTGCAATTCACACAGCGCGGGTGACCTTGCCGCTGCGGAGGCAGCGGGTGCATGCGTAGACGTGCTGGGGTTTGCCGTCCACGATGGCCTTGACGCGCTTCACATTGGGTTTCCAAGTGCGGTTTGAGCGGCGGTGAGAGTGGCTCACTTTGATGCCGAAGCTCACGCCCTTGTCGCAAAACTGACATTTTGCCATTGGTTGAAGCACCTCCTTCTCTATTGTCTGCGAGAACAGCTTTCTCATAATAGCAGAAACCCCGGCCGATTGCAAGATGATTTTCACATTTTCTGCGCATTTTCCGCCCCGCGGCCGGAAAAAATGCCCGGCACGCTGCAAAAGCCGTTGCCAAATGCCGCCGCTTTGGGTACAATGGGATGCGGGGGAGCAGACGCTCCGCCCGGTACGAAAAAAATTCTTCGCCGCCGCACCGGCGGCTTCACCGGAAAGGAGGCGCGCACGATGGGCGCACCGCATTATACCGTCGCGCTGCAGAAGGTCGCCGCCGAGCAGGGGCTGACCGTCCTGCACGCGGCCGCAGACTACGCCACGCGCGAGATCCGCACGGCGGACGTCAACCGCCCGGGCCTGCAGCTGGCCGGGTTTTACAATTACTTTGATCCCGAGCGGCTGCAGATCATCGGCCGCGTTGAGAGCACGTATCTCGAGACGCTCACGCCCGACCAGCGGCGCGAACGCTTTGCGCAGTTCATGCACTACAACATCATCGGCCTTGTCATCTGCCACGGCATGGACCCGTTTCCCGAGTGCCTGGAGATGGCCGAAAAGTACGACCGCAACCTCTTTCTCGTGCGCAAGGACACGTCGGAGTTCATGGCCGACCTCATCGCCTCGCTCTCGGGCTATCTCGCCCCGCGGCTGACGCAGCACGGCGTGCTCGTCGAGGTGTTCGGCGAGGGCGTGCTCATCACGGGCGACAGCGGCGTCGGCAAGAGCGAGACGGCGCTCGAACTCATCAAGCGCGGCCACCGCCTCGTGGCGGACGACGCCGTGGAGATCAAGCGCATCAACCGCACGACGCTCATGGGCTCCGCGCCAGAGATGATCCGCTACTACATGGAGCTGCGCGGCATCGGCGTGATCGACGCGCGGCGCATCTACGGCATCGGCGCCGTTAAGCCCGAGACGCGCGTGGACCTCGTCGTGCAGCTCGAGCCGTGGGAGGACGGCAAGGCCTACGACCGGCTGGGCCTGACGACGGAATACTGCGAGATCCTCAACGTGCGCGTGCCGTGCGTGACGATCCCGGTCGGGCCGGGGCGCAACCTCGCGGTCATTCTCGAGCTCGCCGCCATGAACAACCGCCAGAAGGGCATGGGTTACAACGCGGCGCAGGAGCTCGCGATCGAGCACGACCGCAGCATCGACCTCGGTATCGGGTTCTGACCCGGAAAGGAACTGGAATATGACGAATCTGGACCCCATCGTCCGCGCGCTGCGTGAGCAGCTGCCGGAGCTGGAGATTTTGGAATACGAACCGATGCGCGCGCACTGCTCGTTTCGCATCGGCGGGCCGGCACGCGCGCTCGTGCGCCCCGCGTCCGCGGAGGAGACGGCGGCCGTCTGCCGCATCGTGCGAGACGGCGGCGCGCAGCCGCTCCTGATCGGCAACGGCACGAACCTGCTCGTCACCGACGGGGAAGTGCACCGCATCGTCGTGCAGATGGGTGAGCACATGGCGGATGTGGTGCGCACGGACGCCACGCACCTGCGCGCGGGCGCGGGCATCCCGCTCGCGCGGCTGGCGCAGGCGGCGCTGGGCTATGGGCTCGCGGGGCTGGAGTTTGCCCACGGCATCCCCGGGTCGCTGGGCGGCGCGGTGTCGATGAACGCGGGTGCTTACGGCGGCGAGATGAAGGACGTCGTGGTATCGACGCGCTATCTCGACCATGACCTGACCCTGCGCGAGGCCGTGGGTGCAGCGCACGATTTCGGCTACCGGCACAGCGCGTTTTCCGACACGGACTGCGTCGTGCTCGGCAGTACGCTCGCGCTCACGCCGGGCGACCCGGAGGAGATCCGGGCGCGCATGACGGAGCTGAGCGAGCGCCGCCGCAGCCGCCAGCCGCTCGACCTGCCGAGCGCTGGCAGCACGTTCAAGCGCCCCGCGGGGGGCTATGCCGCTGCGCTCATCGATCAGGCGGGCCTCAAGGGCTACACCGTCGGCGGCGCGCAGGTGAGCGAGAAACACGCGGGCTTCGTCGTCAACCGCGGCGGGGCCACGTTTGACGATGTGCTGCGGCTCATGGACCACATCCGCAGCGAGGTACTGCGCACGTCCGGCGTGGAACTGGAGCCGGAAGTGAAGATCATCCGGGGGTGACGGGATGGAATTTCTGATCGTATCGGGTCTGTCCGGCGGCGGCAAGAGCCGCGCGGCCGACGTGCTGGAGGATCTGGACTTTTACTGCGTGGACAACATGCCAACGGCGCTGCTGACGAAGTTTGCCGAGCTCTGCCTTGCCACGCGCGGCCGGTATGAAAAGGTCGCGCTCGTGACGGATATCCGCAGCCAGGAGAGCTTTTCCGAGCTCTTTGCCGCGCTCGGGGAGCTCGCGAACATGGGCGTGGACTACCGCATTCTGTTCGTCGAGGCCTCGGAGAGTGCCATCGTGCGCCGCTACAAGGAGTCGCGCCGGCCGCATCCGCTGCAGGCCGAGAGCCGCTGCTCCCTGCCCGAGGCCGTGCGCCGCGAGAGCGAGCTGCTCGCCCCCGTGCGCGAGCGCGCAGACTATGTCATCAACACCACGGGCCTCACGCTTGCCATGCTGCAAAAGCGCATCTGCGAGTACTTTGCCGACGGTGGTACCCGGCGCGACATTCTCATCAACGTCGTGTCCTTCGGCTTCAAGTACGGCATCCCGATCGACGCCGATCTCGTGTTCGATGTGCGCTTTCTGCCGAACCCGTTTTACGTCGAAAAGCTCCGCCCCATGAGCGGCATGGACGCCGAGGTGCAGGAATACGTCCTGCGCAGCGACGTGGCCAAGAGCTTTCTCAATAAGCTCACCGACATGGTCGACTTTCTCCTGCCGCAGTACGCCGCCGAGGGGCGCTACGCACTGACCATCGGCATCGGCTGCACCGGCGGGCAGCACCGCAGCGTGGCCGTGGCCAAGGCACTGACGGATTACCTCGCCGCGCGCGACGCCAACGTCCGCCTGCGCAACCGGGACTTTCCCAAGTCGATCTGACGGAGGCGCGCCATGTCCTTTGCATCCGATGTGAAAAACGAGCTGTGCCGCGTGCCGCTCAGCCGCCACTGCTGCGCTGTGGCCGAGGCCTACGGCGTGCTGCTGTACTGCCACACGTTCACGACGCGGGAGATCCGCATCGTCACGGCGTGCGGCGCCTTCGCCGAGCGGCTGCCGAAGCTGTTTCGCCGCGCGTTCGGCGCGCACTTTGCCCTGCCGGCCGAGGAGAAGACCGGTGGCCGCCATGTGCTGACCATCACCGACCGCGCCGCCGTCGAGACGGTGTTCGCCGCCTTCGGCGCCGATCTCTCGCGCACGGTCGCGCACCATATCAACCTCGCCGTGCTCGAAAACGACTGCTGTAAGGCGTCGTTTCTGCGGGGGGCGTTTCTCGCGGGCGGCAGCGTCACGGACCCGAGCAAGAACTACCACCTCGAGCTCATCACGGCGCACGCGAGCGTCAGCCGCGAGACGGCCGCCCTGCTCACGGAGCTGGGCTTTGCCGCGCGCAGCATCGACCGCGGCGCGAACACCGTGCTCTACTTTAAAAAGTCCGAGGCCATCGAGGACTTCCTGACCAAGATCGGCGCGCCCTGCGCCGCCATGGACATCATGTCCGCCAAGGTGGAGAAGTCCATGAACAACACCATCAACCGCAAGGTCAACTGCGACACCGCCAACGCCGACAAGGTCGTCGCCGCGGCGCAGGAGCAGATCGACGCCATCCGCCGCATCGAGCGCGACTACGGGCTCGACGTGCTGCCGGAGAAGCTGCAGAGCGCGGCGCTGCTGCGCATTGCCAATCCCGAGGCCAGCCTTGCCGACCTCGCCACGCTCTCGTATCCGCCGGTGACGAAGAGCTGCCTGAACTACCGGCTGAAAAAACTCATGGAATTTCACATGGACGACTGAAAGGAACGCACGATGGGGTTTGCACACCTGCACGTACATAGTGAATACAGCCTGCTCGACGGCGCGTGCCGTATCGGGCCGCTCATCGAGCGCGCCAAGGAGCTGGGCCAGACCGCGCTGGCGATCACCGACCACGGTGTCATGTACGGCGCGGTCGCTTTTTACAAGGCGGCGGTCGCTGCCGGCATCCGGCCGATCATCGGCTGCGAGGTCTATGTCGCCCCGCGCGGCATGACCGACCGCGTCCACGGCGTGGACGATGCCTACACGCACCTGATCCTGCTCTGCCGGGACGAGACGGGCTACCACAACCTGTGCTATCTCGTGTCGGCGGCGTTCGAGCGCGGGTTTTACGGCAAGCCGCGCATCGACTGGCCGCTGCTGCACAAGCATGCCGAGGGGCTCATCTGCCTGAGCGGCTGCGTGGCGGGCGACATTCCGCGCGCGATTTTGCGCGGGGACTATGATGCTGCCAAGGCGCGCGCCGAGGAGCTGCAGGAGCTGTTCGGCGAGGGAAACTTCTACCTCGAGCTGCAAAACCACCACATGACCGACGAGGCGCGCGTGCGCGCGGCGCTGCTGCGCATCCACCGCGAGACGGGCATCCCCCTCGCGGCGACGAACGACGTGCACTATATTAAAAAGCAGGACGCTTACGATCAGGACGTGCTGCTGTGCATCCAGACCGGGCAGACGCTCGACAGTCCGGACCGCCTGCGCTTCCCGAACGACGAGTTTTACCTCAAGAGCGAGGCCGAGATGCGCGCGCTCTTTGACGAATACCCCGACGCGGTGGAAAACACGCAGCGCATCGCAGACCGGTGCCAATTTGACTTCACGTTCGGCCACTACCACCTGCCGCGTTTCCTGCTGCCGGAGGGGGAGACGGACGCGGACGCCTATCTCACGAAGCTGTGCGCGCGCGGCTTTGCCAAACGCTACGGCGACCGGCCGGAAGTGCGAAAGCGGCTGGACTATGAGCTCAACATGATCCGGCGCATGGGCTTTGTGGACTACTTCCTCATCGTGAGCGATTTCATCGGCTACGCCAAGGCTCAGCACATCCCCGTCGGGCCGGGGCGCGGGAGTGCGGCCGGCAGCGTCGTGTCCTACTGCCTCGGCATCACGGACGTGGACCCCGTGCAGTATAACCTCTACTTCGAGCGCTTTCTCAACCCCGAGCGCGTGAGCATGCCGGATATCGACGTGGACTTCTGCGTGCAGCGGCGCGGGGAAGTGATCGACTACGTCATCCGCAAATACGGCGCCGACCACGTGGCGCAGATCGTCACGTTCGGCACCATGGCCGCGCGCGCGGCCATCCGCGACGTCGGCAGGGTCATGAACATGACCTACGCCGAGGTGGACGCCGTGGCCAAGGCCATCCCCGGCGGCATCAACACCACGCTCGACGAGGCACTGCAGCAGTCGCAGACACTGCGCGCTATGTACGACGGGGACGACCGGCTGCATCAGCTCATCGACACGGCCCGCGCCATCGAGGGCATGCCGCGCCACGCGTCCACGCACGCGGCGGGCGTGGTCATCACCGAGCAGCCGGTGTACGCCTACGTGCCGCTGGCGAGCAACGACGGCGCGCTCGTGTGCCAGTTCCAGATGACGACGCTCGAGGAGCTCGGTCTGCTGAAGATGGACTTTCTCGGCCTACGCAACCTCACCGTGCTCGAGGACGCGGCGCGCCAGGTGCGCCGCCGCGAGCCGGGGTTTCAGGTCGAGCGCATCCCGCTTGACGACCGGAAAACGTTTGACATGCTCGCTGCCGGGCGCACCGTCGGCGTGTTCCAGCTCGAGAGCGCGGGCATCACGGCCGTGTGCATGGGGCTGCGCCCGCGCAGCATCGAGGACATCACCGCCGTCATCGCGCTCTACCGCCCCGGGCCGATGGAGAGCATCCCGCGGTTTCTCGCCTGCTCGGCGCACCCGGAGCGCATCACGTATCAGCACCCCCTGCTCGAGCCGATCCTGTCCGTGACCTACGGCTGCATCGTCTATCAGGAGCAGGTCATCGAGATCTTCCGGCAGCTGGCCGGGTTCTCGCTCGGGCAGGCGGACATGATCCGCCGCGCCATGTCGAAGAAGAAGGAGGCCGTCATCACGGCCGAGCGCGCCGCCTTCGTGCACGGCGACCCGGAGCGGAACATCCCCGGCGCGGTGGCCAGGGGCGTGCCGGAGCAGACGGCAAACGATATTTACGACGAGATCCTCGCCTTCGCGAGCTACGCCTTCAACAAGGCGCACGCGGTGTCCTACGCCATCGTGTCCTACCGCACTGCGTATATGAAGCGCAACTATCCGCACGAATATATGGCGGCGCTGCTGACCTCCGTGCTCGACAACACGCCGAAGGTCACGGAGTACATCGCCGAGTGCCGCGAGCTGGGCATTCGCCTGCTGCCGCCGGACATCAACGCGTCCGACGCCGACTTCACCGTCGAGGGGGGTGACCTGCGCTTCGGCCTCGTGGCCATCAAGGGCGTGGGGCGCGGGCTCATCCAGGCACTCATGCGCGAGCGGGAGATCGGCGGGCCGTTCACGGCATTTGACGAGTTCTGCCGCCGCATGAACGGGCACGACCTCAACCGCCGCGCCGTCGAGAGTCTCATCCGCGCCGGCTGCTTTGACTGCATGGGCTACAAGCGCAAGGCGCTTATGCAGTCGGTCGACCGTGTGCTCAATGGCGCGGCGAGCGAGAGCCGCATGAACCTCACCGGCCAGATGAACCTCTTCAGCACGCCGGACGACGGGGGAGCGCCCGCCGACACGACGCAGCTCGTGCTGCCGGACGTGGAGGAGTTCACGCGCGCGGAGCGCATGGCCATGGAGCGCGAGACGACGGGGCTCTACCTCACCGGCCACCCGATGGATGATTACCGCGCGCTCGCGCAGCAGGCCAAGGCCGCGCCCATGGGCGACATTCTCGCGAGCTTCCATGCCCCGGCTGCGGCCGCGCACCGCTACCGCGACGGGCAGCGTGTCGTGCTCGCCGGTATCTGCACCGCCAGCCGCGAGCGCGCCACGCGCAAGAACACCCGCATGGCCTACCTCCAGCTTGAGGATGACGGCGGCAGCATGGAGGTGCTCGTGTTTTCGCCCGCGCTCGACGCCTGCCGTGACCTGCTGGCGCAGGAAAACCCCGCGCTGTTTGTGGCCGGGCGCATCTCGACGCGCGACGAATCCGACCCTCAGCTCGTGGCGGACAAGGTCCTGCCGCTGACGGAGCAGGGGCTCGCGACCCTGCGCACGCCGCCGCGCCGCGACCCGCCGCCCCGGCCCGAGCCGCCGAAGCGGCACCGGCTCTGGGTGCGTCTGCCGGATAAGGACCACCCGGCCGTGAAGCGCATCGAGCTGATCCTGAAAATGTTCCCCGGCGACGAGCAGCTTGTGCTCGTGTTTGAGGATACGGGCCGTCGCGCCGCCGCCCGCTGCTGTGTGCACCCCGCGCTCGTCGAGGAGCTGCGCGAGCTCGCGGGGCCCGGCAATGTCGCCGTCACGGAGGAGAAAACCCGTTGACGCGCCGGGCATTTTATGGTATCATGAACGTTAATTTATCTCCCGTCCGGATAGGCACCGGCCGGGGGAGATATTCAGGAGTGTGATGATCCGCAATGGACGCTGGCCCTAAGCAGGATTTATGGAATCTTTTGCCTGTTATCATCGTGCTGCTCCTTGGCGCGGCCTATTTCGCCGTCATGGAGACAGCATTCGCATCCGCGAGCCGCATCCGGCTCAAAGCCGCCGCTGATCACGGCAACCGCCGCGCCGAGCAGGCGATGTATGTGCTCGACCACTTCGATCAGGCAATCACGACGCTGCTGATCGGCACGAACATTCTGCACCTGACGATCGCGACGCTCGTGACCGTGGCCGTGCAGCGGCAGTGGGGCATGTGGGCCGTCACCGCCGGCACGCTCATCACGACCGTGGTCGTGTTCTTCGCCGGGGAGATGCTGCCCAAGAGCATCGCCAAGAAATACGCCGAGCGGCTGGCCATGCGCACGGCGCGTTCGCTGCGGTTTTTCATGGTGCTCTTTAAACCCCTGTCCGCGCTGCTCACCGCCTTCGGCAACGCCGTCGCCCGCCGCGTACAGAGTGAGCCCGCCGTGACCGTGACGGAGGACGAGCTGGCCGACATCATTGAAAACATGACCGACGACGGGGAACTGACCGCCGAGCGCGGCGAGCTCATGAGTTCGGCTCTGTCGTTTGCCGAGGTGCCGGTCGAGAGCGTCATCACGGCGCGCGTGGACGTCGCCGCCGTGGACGTGGACGACCCGCCGGAGGAGATCCTTGCCTACGTGCGCGAGCAGCGCCACAGCCGCCTGCCCGTGTACGCCGACAGCATCGACAACGTCATCGGCATCCTGCAGATCCGCAAATACATCAAGGCCTGCATCAAAAACGACGGCAAGGCTGTGGACGTCCGGCCCCTGCTCGACGAGCCCGTGTTCGTGCACCAGAGCACCCTCATCGCCGAGGTGCTGCCCGAGCTCAGCCGCCGCAAGGCCAATCTCGCCATCGTTACCGATAACTACGGCGGCACGCTCGGCATCGTGACCGTGGAGGACATCGTCGAGGAGCTCGTCGGCGAGATCTGGGACGAGGACGACGTGGTCGAGGAATCGTTCGTGCCGCTCGGCGGCGGCCGCTACGAGGTCGATGCCGAGATGACCGTCGGCGAGGTGTTCGACCGGCTCGACTACACCGACCCCGAGGACGACGAGGAACTGCAGTATAAGCTGCTCGGCGAGTGGACGTATGAGCAGTTTTCCTACATCCCGCGCGAGCGGGAGGGCTTCCGCTATCACCGGCTCGACGTGCGCATTGCCGACATGAAGCAAAAGCGCATCGTCAAGCTCATCGTGCGCCTGCTGCCCGAGGAGGCTGAGGCAGATGCACCTGCGGACGCCGCCCCGGAGAAAGGGGGCGAGACGGCATGAGCATCGTGTGGTATTTTGTTGCACTCGTCGTGCTCATCGCGCTGTCCGCGTTCTTTTCCGCGTCGGAAATGTCGTATTCGTCGGCCAACCGCCTGCGGCTCGAAAACGCCGCCGAGGACGGCAGCCGCCGCGCGAAGACCGCCGTCGGCATCCTCGACCATTTTGACCGCACCCTCAGCGCCATCCTCATCGGCAACAACCTCGTCAACATCGCGTCGTCGTCGCTCGGCTCCGTGATCGTCATCCTGCTCGCGGGCGAGCAGTGGACGTGGGTGTCCACCGTCGTGCTGACGCTGCTGGTCATCATCTTCGGCGAGACGATGCCGAAGATCGTCGCCAAGCAGAACGCCAACGGCATCGCTCTGCGCAACGCGTATGTCATCCGCGCGCTGTCGGTCATTCTCTACCCCGTCATCTGGCTCGTCGTCGGGCTCGTGCACCTCATCACGCGCCCCCTGCGCGGCGACACCGGCGACGGTGACCCCGAGGAGGCCGCCTCGCAGGAGCTGCAGTCGATCATCGAGACGGCCGAGGACGAGGACGTGCTCGACGAGGACCGCAGCGAGCTGCTGCGCTCCGCACTCGACTTTTCCGACATCAGCGCGAGCGAGGCCATGACCGCCCGCGTGGACATGGTTGCCATCGACATCGACGATGACTGGGACGATATCGTGCGCATCATCGACGATTCGTCGTATTCCCGCCTGCCGGTCTACTCCGGCAGCGTGGACAACATCATCGGATTTTTGTACCTCAACCGCTTTTTCAAGGCCATGATGGATGGCCGGCCGGACGACCTGCGCGCGCAGCTCATCCCGCCGTGCTTTGTGTACAAGACCACGCGTCTGCCCGACGTGCTGGCAAAGCTCCGCCGCGAGCAGAAGCACCTCGCCGTCGTCACGGACGAGTTCGGCGGCACGCTCGGCGTCATCACGATGGAGGACGTGCTCGAGGAGCTCGTCGGCGACATCTGGGACGAGAAGGACGTGGTGGAAAAGGAGGTCGTCGCGCGGCCCGACGGCGGCTATGAGCTCGACGGCGCCATGACGCTCTCGGACTTTCTCGAGCTGCTCGACTGGAACGAGGACGCCCTCGACGACGCCGACAGCACCACCGTCGGCGGCTGGACGCTCGAGCGCTTCGGCACGTTCCCGAAGCCGGGCGACAGCTTCCGGTATGAAAACCTCACCGTCACGGTCCTCACCATGGACGGCCGCCGCGTCGAGCGCGTGCTCGTGCAGCCCGACCCGCCCGAGGACAAGGACGAATAACGCGTTCCGGCAAGGAAAATCCGGCCTGTGCAATTTTTGCACGGGCCGGATTTTTGCTTTCCTGTGTGAGGCATCTTGTGCCCGGAGTGGGAAAATTTGCCCAAACGGCGCAAGATGTGGCGGTTTGTATCAGAAATCCGTTAGTGTGTGAAAGTTTTTGCACAGAAAAGTTTCATTTTTGGCTTGATATTTGCGCCTGAGACAGGTATAATGAACGCATATTGAATCTTTTCAAGAGGAAAATTTCAAAAAGGAGAGAAACAACTATGAAGTTCAACAAAATCGTGGCGCTGGCGCTCGCCCTCGTCATGGTGTTTGCGCTGTGCGCCTGCGGCGGCGGCAATACCGACACCAAGACCGACGACACGGGTTCCGCTTCCAAGGTCGATACCAACACCGTCTCCGTCGGCGCGATCGTCATCGCCCGCGACGATGTCCCGACCGACGAGATCTATGCGTTCGTGTCCACCATCTTTGACAATCTCGACGCCATCACCGCCCAGCACGCCAAGGGCGCGGAGCTGAGCCTTGAGGCTGCCGCCTCCGTCAAGGGCGTGCCGTATCACCCCGGCGCTGCCAAGTACTTTGAGGAGAAGGGCTTCAAGGTCGACGCGGTCAAGGAAGGCGCCGGCAACGGCACCGCTTCCGCCCTCAGCTTCGGCACCGGCGGCGAGTCCGGCACGTACTACGCTTTCGGCGGCGTGCTCGCTTCCTTCGTCTCCGGCAAGTCCGACTGCAAGGTCACGGCCCTCACCTCCGGCGGCTCTCAGGCCAACGTCGAGGATCTGACCAATGGCAACGTCCAGCTCGCCTTCGTGCAGAGCGACGTCATGAACTACGCTTACAACGGCCAGCGCCTGTTTGACAGCCCGGTCACCGGCTTCTCCGTCGTCGCCCAGCTGTATCAGGAGCAGGTTCAGATCGTCACCACCAACCCCGACATCAAGACCGTTGCCGACCTCGCCGGCAAGAAGGTCTCCATCGGCGCAGCCGGCTCCGGCGTGTACTTCAACGCCATTGACGTGCTCAGCGCTTACGACCTCAAGGAGTCTGACATCTCCGCTGTGTACCAGAGCTTCGGCGACAGCGCCGAGAGCCTGAAGGACGGCAAGATCGACGCCGCGTTCATCGTCGCCGGTGCGCCCACCACGGCCATCACCGACCTCGCCACCGCCGGCAGCGTCTACCTTGTCAGCCTCGACGACAGCCACGTGCAGTCTCTGCTCGCGGCCTCCCCGTACTACACCGCCGCCACCATCAAGGCAGGCACCTATTGATGCCCGACCCGGTGATGCGCCGCATCCCGTAAACGTTCGCTACGGCGTCAGTACCCCTGACGCCGTAGTTTTTCCATCCTAACCGGAACGGAGGTTTCCCCCTATGTCTGACACCAAGAAGGCCGCGGACGCCGCGGCAAACGCTTCGCTGCAGGAGGAAATGGACGCCGTCATGCGCAAGTATGACCGCGAATCCGCCACCCGCGTCTGGACGGGCAAGCCCAAGATCGTCATCTCCGTCGTCATGGCGCTGTTTTCGGTCTACTGCATCTGGTCGACGCTGTTCAGCACCGCCGCGCTTGAGATCCGTCTGACCGCGTTCCTCGGGCTGATCGTCATCATGGGCTACCTGACCTATCCCGCCAGCAAGAAGCATGTGCACCCCAACCGCCTGCCGTGGTACGACATCGTCATCATGGTCATCGGTGCGGCTGCGTTTTTCTACTATTGCTTTAACTACTCCGTGCTCATCAAGACGCTCACCAGCGCCGCCAAGATGACGCCGTTTCTCATCGCCGTCGGCGTGGCCGGCATCCTCGTGCTGGCCGAGCTGTGCCGCCGCTGCGTCGGCCTGCCGATCCTCGTGGTCGTCGGCGCGCTGCTCGTGTACACGTTCGTGAGCATGCTCAACGCCGGGCAGACGTTCCAGCAGGTGCTCAGCCGCGTGATCTACACGCTCTTTTTCGGCACGTCCGGCGTGCTGAGCACGCCCGTGCAGGTGTGCGCGAAGTTCATCGCCGTGTTCATCATCTTCGGTGGCTTCCTTGAGCGAACCGGCATCGCCAGCTTCTTCATTGACGCAGCCAACGCCATCGCCGGCTGGACCTCCGGCGGCCCGGCCAAGGTCGCCGTCATCTCGTCCGCGCTGTGCGGCATGGTGTCCGGCTCGTCCGTCGGCAACACCGTCACCACCGGCTCGGTCACGATCCCGATGATGAAAAAGACCGGCTACAAGCCGGAGTTCGCCGGCGCCGTCGAGGCGGCGGCCTCCACCGGCGGCCAGATCATGCCGCCCATCATGGGCGCGGCCGCGTTCCTCATGGCCGAGTACATGGGCGTGACGTATGGTCAGGTCACCCTCTGGGCGATCCTGCCTGCCGTGCTGTATTTCGGCGGCATCTTCATCTCCGTGCATCTCGAGGCCAAGAAGCTCGGCCTCAAGGGCATCCCGCGCTCGGAGCTGCCCCGCTTCAAGTACCTCATCCGCAACGTCTATCTGCTGCTGCCGCTCGTGTTCCTGATCTGGATGGTCACGGCGAACATCCGCTCGCTGCAGTTTTCCGCCGCGATCGCCATCCTGATCTCCATCGCCGTGAGCCTGGTCGGCACCATCCGCGACGCCTCGGCCGAGGTGCGGGAGACCAAGACCGGCAGCGTCGCCGGCATCACCGCCAAAAAGACCGGCCGCATGATCCTCGACTCGCTCGAGGCCGGCGGCAAGGGCAGCATCACCGTCGCCGTGGCCTGCGCCATGGCCGGCATGATCGCGGGCTGCATCACCGTCACGGGCCTGGCGTCCAAGCTCATCAGCGGCGTCATTGCGATCAGCAGCGCCATCCCGAACCCGACGCTCTCGCTGCTGCTGGCGCTCTTCCTGACGATGCTCTGCTGCATCGTGCTCGGCATGGGCGTGCCCACGACCGCCAACTACTGCATCATGGCCTCCACCTGCGCGCCGATCCTCATCACGCTCGGCATCCCGAAGGTCGCGGCCCACTTCTTCGTGTTCTACTTCGGCATCGTCGCCGATATCACGCCGCCGGTCGCGCTGGCGGCCTACGCCGGCTCCGCCATCGCCAAGTCCGACCCCATGAAGACCGGCATCAATGCCACGAAGCTCGCCATCGCGGCGTTCATCGTGCCGTACATCTTTGCGATGAACCCCTCCATGCTGCTCATGGATCAGGGCGTGCTCGCCGCCATTCAGGTCATCATCACGTCGTGCCTCGGCATCTTCGGCATCGCCGCCGCGCTCGAGGGCTATATCGTCACGCGCGCGCCCTGGTGGCAGCGCATCCTGCTCGCCGCCGGCGGCCTGTGCCTGATTGACCCGGAGCTCATGACCGACGTCGTCGGCGTCGCGGTCATCGTGGTCGTCATCGTGCTGCAGATCGTCCTGCGCAAGCACAGCAAGCCCGCCGCCGCGTAAAAAAACCGGAACCTTTCGCACCGATGCACGTCAGATATTTCTGGCGTGCATCTTTTTTGTGCGCTGCGCGCTGTCCGGCGGGGGGACTTTACACACACGGGCCGGAGGCGTATAATATGCCCATGCAAAGATTCGGAAAGGAGCGATCTGCATGAAACGGAGCATTCTGGCGCTCGTACTGGCGCTGGCAACGGTATTCGCACTGGCCGCCTGCGGCCGCGGGGACAAGGCCGCCGCGCCTGTCCAGCCGACGGCTGACACGGCAAAAAAGGCGGAGGACATCACCCTTTGCCCGACGTATGACGACGGCAAGGGCGGCTATTTTTCCGTCACGCTGCCGGCCAGCTGGGGCGACCATTACCTGACCGAGTGCGGCGCCAACGACGGCGGTTATTACGTCGGCTTTTACGAAAAGACCGACCACGACAACGGCCTGGGCGGCTTCCTGTTCATGCTTGAGGTTTTTCCCACCGATTATGACTATACCGAGCTGCCGGAGTATCAGGCAATCTGCGGCCTGACCGTCGACGGCGCGAACTACAACCTCATTGCCGAGCTGCCGACGGATGTGCAGTTCGCCAACGAGAACGCCGACCTCTACCGCAGCATGTCCAACGACTTTTCGACCATCCTCAAGAGTCTGACCTTCTCCAAGGGCGTCACGCGCACGGAGGTCACCGCGCCGGTGCCCTCGACGGGCAGCGGCTCGTGAAAACGGAATTTTTGAACGGCAAAAAGCACCGTCTCCCGATTGGGAGACGGTGCTTTTTGCTTTGCGGTGTGCGGGGGAGTTCCTCCGGCGGCACCGGCGGTGCGATGCGTGTCCTAAGCTTTCTCCCCGCGGGAGCAGTTGGCGTGCGCGCTGCCTTCTCCTTGCCGAGAAGGTGCTGAGCGCAGCGAAGCGGATGCGGTGAAAAGACCACGGTTTTCTCCAGCGGCACCGATAATGCGTCCCACATCTGACGACACTTCATCCGTCACGGCGTACCGCCGCGCCACCTTCCCCTTTAGGGGAAGGCTTGAAAAGTGCGCAGCGAATCTCACTTCGTAAGGGAAAGGTCTCGCCGGAGGCAATGCCAAATCGCAACCGAGGCGTGCCTTGCCCCATCGGGCTCCCCCGCGGCGCAGAGGCTTTGGGAACGGCGACAACGGTCATGCGGCGCGCCGCCCTTTTACCCATCCGTGTCCGGCGGCGTGACCGGCAGGACAAACTCGGCCGAGAAATCATCGCCCACGCGGTGGATGAAAAACTGGCCGCCGAGCAGCTGCAAGATCGCTTCGCACGTGCGCAGGCCGATGTGGTTGCTCTCCACGCGCGCAAGCTCCTTGCGCGCGCGGTTGGCAAAGCAGATGTGCAGCCGTCCGTTTTCGCACTCGGCCAGAATGGTCAGGTGCGCGGCGGGGTCGGCGTATTTTTTCATGTTCGACAGGAGGTTATCCGTCACGCGCTTGAGCATCTGCACGTCGGTCGTGACGGTGCAGGGCGTCGTCAGCGGCATGAGGTTGACATCAAAGCCCCGGCTGCGCAGCTCGGCCGCGCACTCGCCGAGCAGCTGCGCACAGAGGATCTGCGCGTCGTAGGGCTCGGGGTGCGTCTCCTGTTCGCCGCGGCTGAAGACGAGAAAGTACCGGAACATTTCCCCCGTCAGGTCCTTGAGCTGATAGGCCTTGTCCCGGCTGGCGAGCACGTAGCTGCGCAGATCCTCCGGCAGCCGGTCCTGACTCATCTCGAGCAGGTCGAGATAGCCGATGAGCGATGTGAGGGGGTTGCGGATGTCGTGCGACATGGCGGTGATGAGGTCACTGTTGGCCTGCCAGGCGGTCTGCTCGTTGCGCGTGCGCTCTAAAATCATGTCGCGCATGGTGTTGACGCTGGCTGCCAGGCGCGCGAGCTCGTCCGTGCCGACGACGGGGATGGTCTGGTTGAGCGCGCCGGCCGCGCCGACGGCCTCCGACAGGCGCGTGACGCGCCGCGTGAGCCGCCGCGTGAAGCCGAAGGCGATGAACGAATAGATCACGAAGCCCAGCACGAGCGCGCCGAACTGCGTGTAGCCGAACAGTCGTGACTCGGAGTAATCGCACATGGCGACGCGGCACTCTCCGTCAGCAAACTGCAGGGTATAAAAACTGTAGCCGAGCGCTGCGAGATCGTTTTGCGTCGTATCGTCGAGCAGCTGGTTTGTGCCCCAGGTGCCGGCCTCATACGGGTCACCCTCCGCCTGATAGACAATGACGCTGGCGTTTTTCTCACTGCGCAGCCACTGCCCGATGGCCACCGTGTCGCGCGAGGAGACGCCGTTGCTCGCCACGTACAGCTGCAGGCTGTACGCATGCTGCTGGTTGCGAACCTCGATCGCATCGGCCGACATGTACCAGTGGTTGATCGTCCACACGCCGAGCCGGTAGCAGCCGAAATAGCACCCGGCGCCCACGGCCAGCGCCGCGAGCAGCACGACGATCATGCGCGCATTGATCGATGAGCGCCACTTCTTAATCAATCTGATACCCCTTTCCCCAAACCGTGCGGATGAGCGTCGGGTTGGCGGGATCGTCCTCGAGCTTCTTGCGCAGCTTGAGGATGTGCACCATGACGGTGTTGGCAGAGCTGGGCAGGAACTTCTCATGCCAGACGTCCTCATAGAGCTTGCGCGCAGACACGGCCGTGCCGCGGTTGGCGATCAGGTACTGCAGCAGCTCAAACTCCGTCTTGGTCATCTCGACCGAGCGGCCGTTTCTGCACACGGTGCCCTTGTCGCGGTTGATCTCGAGCGCGTCGATGACCGTCGGCGCGTCGCCCTTGCCGTGGTAGACGCGGTAGCGCCGGATGAGCGAATCGACCCGCAGGAACAGCTCGTGGTTGGAAAAGGGCTTGATGAGATAATCGTCGCCGCCGCTGCCGTAGGCGTCGCTCATGTCGGCGGGCTGGGCCTTCGCCGTGAGAAACAGGATCGGCGCGACGCTGTGCTGCCGGATCTCCGTGCAGGCGGCGACACCGTCCATGCCGGGCATCATGATGTCCAATATAATGAGATCATAGTCCGGCTGCGCGCGTACGCACTCCACGGCGCGCAGGCCGTTTTCGGCCTCGTCAACTTCGTAGCCGCGCGACGAGAGCAGGATGTGCAAAATATTGCGGATGTCCGGCTCGTCGTCCACGACGAGGATGCGGACGGGGGTCTCCAGGTTTTCCATGGTATCACCTCTGGGGTCTATCCTAACATATCCGGGCCGCCCCCGCACAGGGGCTTTGGCCCGCTTTAAGAAAAATTAAGCGGATGGGTGCAAAAACCGGGGCTGCGGACGGACGCAGCCCCGGAGCGGGTACGTTACTGGTGGTAGAGATCGCGGCCGTTCACACTGAACGCCCACTGGCAAAACTCCGCCACGATCGTGGCGACCTGCTCGCGCGGGGCGTCGCCCTGCGGGTCGATGTACACAACGCCGTTGATCTCCGCGCCGGAGATGATCATCGACATCGCGTGCTGCATGGATGCGCGCGCCCAGGGGGACACCTGATCCCCGTCCGGATATTCCGACAGGTCAGCCAGCGCCCACTGCTGCTTCAGCTTCAAAACGTTGAAGAAATAGTTCATCATGATGCAGCCGATCTGTTCGCGCGTCACGGGCGCCTCGGGCGAGAAGGTCGTGCCGCTCGTGCCGGACACGACGTCGTTCTGATAGGCCCAGACGACCGCCTTGCGGTACCAGCTCTGCGTCAGATCGCGAAACGGCGTGCCGCCGCTCACCGCCGGTGCGCCGGAGAGTTCGTAAAGGATCTGCACGATCTGCGCGCGCGTCGTCACGCCGTAGGGCGCGAATGTGTGCGTACCGGTGCCGGACATGGCGCCGGTCTTGACACAGTAGGAGATGCCGTCATACGACCAGCAGTTCGGATCCACGTCGTAAAACTGCTCATAGGCCCGGATCGGCGGGTCGATATAGGTGTAGCCGTTCCGGCCGCAGCGGCGGCAGGTCCACTCGCGCTGCCCGGCCAGAACACCGCTCGGCTGCACGACGACGGCACCCTGCTGCCAGTCATGGCCGCCATAGTAGTTGACGCAGTCCTCCGGCGTGTACGCAGCCGCCGCAGGCATCAGCGCCAGCAACAGGCACAGAACGAGCACCGCGGTCAAAAGTCTCTTTTTCATGTTCGTTTTTCCTTCTTTCTATGGCCTTCCGCCGCCTCAGCTCCAGCCGAGCGTCCGCGTGCAGAAGCTCTGCAGGATCGTGGCGACCTGCTCGCGCGCGGCATCGCCCTGCGGCTGCAGGAAGATGCCGTCGTCCGTCTCTGCGCCGGAGATCAGCTCCAGCGCCACGGCGTCGGCCATGGCGGCCTGCGCCCAGTCGGACACGCTTGCCCCGTCCGGGAAGGCAGAGAGGTCGGCCGGCGTCCACGTGTGCTTGAGGTGCTGCACCATGTCCGCATAGCCCATGAGGATGACGGCGATCTGCTCGCGCGTGACGGGCGCGTCTGGGTCGAACGTCGTGTCCGACGTGCCGGCGACGACGCCGGTCCGATACGCCCAGAGCACTGCATCCTGATACCAGTCGGACGTGAGGTCGGTAAACGGGGCCGTGCCGGCGACGGCCGGCTCGCCCGCGAGGTTATAGAGCACCTGCACGATCTGCGCGCGGGTCATCACGGCGTCGGGCGCGAAGGTCGTATCACTCGTGCCGGACATCAGGCCGTTGGTCACACAGTAGCGGATGCCGGGGTAGGCCCAGTTGAAAGGATTGAGATCCGTGAAGCGCTCCATCGGATCGGGCGTGTTCACGGTCGTGCGCCAGAGCTGCGTGCCCATGAAGGGATTGGCCGTACCGATAACCATCCAGCCCTGCTCGTCGTTCGTAGCGAAGGCACGCAGACCATGGTTGTACGGATCGCCGAAGCCGTCGCGCGTGAGCGTCTCGAGCGTGAGCTTGCCGTTGTCGGACGTGATGGTATACAGGCCGAAGCCGCGCGTGGCGGTCGAGAGCTTTTTCAGGCAGATGCACAGATCCTTCATGTTTTCCAGCTCGGTGATGCGCACGAGCGCTTCATAGAGCTTCTTGAGTGCATCGGGCAGCTTGCCGCTGAGGCTCGCATAGAGGTCGTTCGCCTTCTGGTAGCGCGCAACAAAGCCCGAAATATCGTTCGTCTCGACGAGGTCGGTCAGCTCGCCGAGCAGCGCATTGAGCTCGTTGAGCCGGCGCAGCGTGCTTGCACTGTAGGACGCGTCGTACACGCCGTCCTTGAGCGCCTGACGCATCGTGTCGTACTGGGTATCGGTCATGGTGAAGAGTTCGGGGCTCTCGGCATTGACCGCATCGACGGCGGCATCGATTGCTGCGGCGGCATCGCCGGAGCCGGCGGCGAACAGTGTGCCGTCGCCGTTATTTTTGTTCTTATCCAGCAGGAGCTTGAGCAGCACCTTGAGGTAGCCGATCTGGCTGGCCCACTCGTCACGCGACATATGCAGCAGGTCGCCGTTGGTAAACTGGCCGAGCGGCTCGAGCAGGGAGCTGGTGTCGAACGTGCCGAGAAAGAGCTTGCCGTCAAAGACCTTCGACTGCCAGAAATACTGGTTTTCATAGTCGCCGAAGCCGGAGCGCTTGCACAGGATGCCGCCGGCCGGGAACATCTTCGTCCGCTCGCCGACGACGAGCTCCATCTGCTCGGTGCCGTCCGCGCCGATGGACATCCGGTAGAGGTTCACCGACTGCTCCAGGTTGCGCGCAAGGAAGCCGAAGTCCTGATCGAACATGAGCTCCTCGAGCGGGATCTCCTCGTCGTTGTATTCGCCGATGTAGAGGTAGCCGTCATAAATGCACAGATTGCAGGCCGCGGCGCGCGTGCGCGCGGGGTCGATGCCGAAGGTATACTTCGCACCGTCGGCCTTGTCGCCGACGACCGGCGTCCACGACCATGCGCTGGGGTCGTTCCAGTCGCCGGAGCAGTCGCCGCGCACGATGGCGAACGAGCGCATATTGTCGCCCACGCGTGTGGCAGGCGTGCCGGTGCACATGGCGACGTAGAGACTGTCGTGATACTCGACGATCTCCCAGATGCCGCCGCCGTAAACACTGTCGACAAAGTGCACGGCAGGATAGTTATAGAGATCGGACTGCGTGGCGATCTTCGTGAAGCCCTCGGACGGGTTGTCGCTGATGAGCAGGTAGCCGCCGTCGACGCCGACGTTGCTGATGACGAGCTTGCCGTCATAGACCGCCATGCCGCGGATGCCGGTGCAGACGCCCTCTTTGTACGCCTGTACGTACTCCTGCATGTTTTCGAGCCCCGTGTAGACGCACCGGAAGCTATCGTTCTTCGGGTCGACTTCATAGACGCTCGGCAGGCCGACGCGGCCGTTGGCGGTCACGCTGCCGCAGAAATAGATCTTATCCTTATAGAGAATGGCGTTGCGGAACAGCGGCGTGACGCCGTTGAGGGAGTTGGCCATGATCAGCTTGACCTCCCCGGTGTGGACGTTGATCTTGACAAGGATGCCGTCGGAAACACCGCCGTCCTCCTCACCGTAGAAAAACGTGCCGTTAAAGACGGCGTTGAGCTCGGCGCGCATGACCTCCTCGTCAAACTTGTGCCCCATGACGCTGTCCATGGCCGAGAGGGTCTTGCCCATGGCGGCGTAGCACGTGCCGACATAGACATAGTCACCATAGGCCATGGCCGCCCAGGAGTAGCTTTGTCCGCGGTCGCCCTGACCGTCCGCTCCGGTGACCGTGCCGGTCACGGCCACAGTGCCGTTGCCGGTATAATCGACCAGACCGTCCGGCGTGCCGGGCGCTTTGTCCGCGTGCGAGATCTTGCCGAATGTGTAGTCTCCGGCGTCGTAAGTATAAGGAGTCTCGGACTGCGCGGTGTTCACCGCCAGTGCCGGGACCATCAGGCTCATAGTCATGGCCGCAATCAGCAGCAGGGTCAGGAGTCTGCGCGTGCGGTTTTTCATAAGATGTCCTCCTCTCAGAAGCTCATGCATATGCAACGGATTTTGGCTTTTTCACATGATTGCATCCTTATTGTAACCGATGTTAACACATTGTCAATAATTATCTTCTGAGAAATGTATCAAAAGCAAAGAATTTTGTATACCTGCAATACGCACATTCCCCGTATTTGTATATGTTTCCGACACTTTTCCGAATCTGATACCATTATATATACATGACGGAGTGCCGGATTTCTCCATCTTGCCGAACAGCTCTGTCCGCACGCGAGCATGCCGGCCCATAAGGTGAGTGAATTGTCAAACTAAGTGCAACAGGAAGCAAGTTCAAAGTCCCACAAGTCCTGAGCAGAACGGGAATTAAGAACCTTACGAGGCCCGGCGTTCATAAGCGCCAGGTTTCGTTTTAGAGTGGCAGGAGCAACACGCGACAGATTTCTGCCTTTCGGATAAAACGCTCGAAGCAAGCCGTTTGCATTTTCATTCGTGCCCTTTTGCCACGCGCAGTACGGATCGGCAAAATAAATACACTTCGCAGCCAAGCCGCTGCTCGATCTTGCGCCAGTTCGGCATCTTCAAGCCGCACGGTGTGCAGGCAATTTGCTCCGGTGACCAGGTAGCTTTGAGCATTTCGTTTATGTACTCGATTGTTGCCTGCAACCGAAACATCCCGCTTTTCTTTTTTCTGCTGCACTTGATCGTATAATTCACCCAGGTGCAAAAAACCGGCGTCCCGTTCAGGGACGCCGGTCGAAAGCCGGATGCGGATCAGACGAGCGGAATGGGCTCGTTCCAGACGTTCAGCTCGCGGCAGAACTGCGCCAGAATGACGGCCATCTGCGCGCGGGTGGCAGCGCTCTGCGGCTCGAGATAGAGACCGCCCGGGCCGGGCACGCCGCTGAACAGATTGTGATCGACCGCCCAGTTCATGGCCGTGCGCGCGAAGTAGGAGATGTCCGCACGGTCCTGATACGGGAAGAGCCGGTCGTATTCGCTCGGGTGGTACTTGTCGAGCACCTGGTCGGCGTACTCCATGAGGATGACGGCCGTCTGCTCGCGCGTGACGGGCGACTCGGGGTCGAACGTCGTGTCCGACGTGCCGGCGACGACGCCGGTCTGGTACGCCCAGAGCACCGCGTTCTGATACCAGTCGGACGTGAGGTCGGTGAACGGGGTACTGCCGGTGACGGCAGGCTCGCCCTCGATGTTATAGAGCACCTGCACGATCTGCGCGCGGGTCATCACGCCGTCGGGCAGAAACGTTGTGCCGCCAACGCCGGACATGAGGCTGTGCTCCACACAGTATGCAATGTCCTCATACGCCCAGCCGTCGGGGTCGACGTCGTCAAAGCGCTCGCTCACGGGCACCTGCGGGGCGAGCTTGGGGATCTCCTCGGTGTACGTGGCATTGCAGCCGTAGGTCCTGCAGGTATAGGTGCGCACGCCGGTCGTGGTCTCCGTCGGCGGCGTCGTCACACGGCCGCCGTCGAAGTAGTGGCCGCGGGCGGGGAGTGTCAGTGCATCCGTGTAACCGCAGCCGTCATCGGTGCAGGCGCGGGTGCGCTGACCCTCGGTCGTGCAGTTCGGGTACGTGCCCGTCCAGGAACCGTAGTGGTGGATGGGCGCGTTGAAGTTCACGGTCACGCCCTCCGGCAGCGCATTCTCGCCCTTGGTCAGCTGGGCCCACTCGGCCTCGGTGCCGCTGTAGTCGATGGCCGTGAGCGTGGTGCAGCCGGCGAAGGCACCCGCGCCGATGCTCGTGACGCTCTTCGGGATGAGCACGCTCGTCAGCGCGGCGCAGCCGGCGAAGGCAAAGTCGCCGATCGTCTTCAAGCCGTCCGGCAGCGTGGCCGCCGTCAGGCTCAGGCAGCTGGTGAAGGCCTGCGCCTCAATGGTAACGAGGCTCGCCGGGAACGTGACCGCCGTCAGCCCCTGACAGTAGCGGAACGCGCCCGTCTTGACGGTCTGCACCAAGTCGGGAATCTCATAGACCGTGCACCTGTTCGGCGCGGCCAGCATCTGTTTGCTGTCCTCGGAGATGAGGCCGCCGTTGTAGGTCCGGAGATACCAGCTGCCCTTGATGGTCGCAAAGGACACGAGGTTGACGCAGCGGGCCAGCACATCCTCGGCGATGCCGCTGATGTTAAACCCGAGGGCAATGTGCGTGACGGCGGTCCAGTCGCCGTCCCAGCAGTCGGCCGTGGCAGTGCCTCTGCCGGAGAAGGTGAGCGTTGTGCCGTCGCTTCCCAGTTCGGCGCTCACATCACCGGCCGCGAACGCCGCGGGGACGAGCGCGAGCATCAGGCTCAGCACGAGCAGGATGCTCAGAAGTCGTTTTTTCATCCTGATTCTCCTTTTTCATTCCGGTTTTGCGACAAACGCCGCAAATTGTCCCTATTATACCGGATTTTTGGTGCGGAAACAACTGGTTTTTGCAGAAAAAGGGCGCTTCCGGGCACGGAAGCGCCCTGTGCCGTGTGGTTTTGGTTTCTTTTTGCGGCGGGCACGCTCAGCCGATGCCGAGCACGCCGCTGCACATATTCTCGAGGATGGTCGCGACCTCGGCGCGTGTGGCGCCCGCGCGCGGATTCAGGTGGCGCACCGGTGATTCGCCGTTTGTTGCGCCGGAGATCAGCTTCAGGCTCAGCGCGTCCGACATTCCGGCCTGCGCCCAGTCGGAGACGTCCGGCCCGTCCGGATACACATCCAGCGCCGCGGGTATCCACGTGCGCTCGAGCCCGTAGACGTTCATGAGGAAGTCCACGAGCACGACCGCGATCTGCTCGCGCGTGACGACGAGGTCAGGCGCAAATGTCGTAGCCGATGTGCCGGAGACGATGTGGTTCTGATACGCCCACGTGACGGCGTCCTGATACCAGTCGGCCGTGAGGTCGGTGAACGGCGTGCTGCCGGTGACGGCCGGCTCACCCTCCAGGTTATAGAGGATCTGCACGAGCTGCGCGCGCGTCGTCACGCCGCCGGGCAGAAACGTTGTGCCGCCAACACCGGACATGAGTCCGGTGGCCACGCAGTACTGGATGCCCTCGTACGACCAGCTCTCGGGGTCGAGGTCCGTGAAGTGCTGATATGCCCAGATCTCCGGAGCGGTCAGCTCTATGGCGGTCAGGGCGCAGCGGCCGCAGGTGTAGACCACCACGCCGGCCAGCAGGCCGTCGGGCTCAATGCGGGTCACGCCGTCGTCCCAGTCATGGCCGAGGGAGGGGACGATGCGCGTCTGCGTCCGGCCGCAGCCGGGGTCGGTGCAGATGCGGGTCAGAACGCCGTCGTCCGTGCAGGTCGCGGGCGTTGTCTCGACCCAGTCGCCGGCAAACGTGTGCGCGGCCGCGTTGCAGTGCAGCACCGCGCTGCCGAGCACGTCCTCGCCCTTCGGAGTCCGGATCTGATCCCACTGCGCCTGCGCGCCGGTGTAGTACACGTCCGTGAGTGCGGTGCAGCCGGTGAACACGCCGGTGCCGATGCTGGTGACATTGTTCTGAACCGTCACGCGCTGCAGACCCGTGCAGCCGTCAAACAGGCTGTCAGGCAGACTCTTGAGCTGCGGCGAGAGCACTGCGCTTTTCAGCCCGGTCCAGCCGGCGAAGGAGTGGGCCTCCAGAACGTCGAACTGTTCGATTGGCAGCCATTCCAGCGAGCTGCAGCCGGAAAACGCATAGCTGTCGATCCGGTTGAGACGCTCGGGCACGTTCACGGCGCGCAGCGACGTGCAGCCGGCAAAGGCGTGGGATCCCAGCGTACTGAGCCCGCCCATCCCGTCGGGGTCGGGTTCAAACGTTACCTCCGTCAGGGCGGTGCAGTCGGCAAAGGCGTACTTACTGACCTGGAAGACAGTATACGGGAAGGTCACCTGCCGTAGCGATGTGCAGCCTCGGAACGCATAGGCGCTGATGTAGCCGAAACTGCTGCCGAAGTGGATATCCGTCAGGCTCGTGCAGCCCTCAAACGCGTGCGCATGCAGGTCTCTGGCGTCCCGGCTGCCAAAGTCGATGGACCGCAGATTCGTGCAGCCGGCAAAGGCGTAGTCGAGGATGTTGATGGACATGACGTCCCGGTCGTCCGTGCACACGAACTTCACGGTGACGATGTCCTTCCGGTTTTGGAACGCCTTTTTCTGCAGCAGACCGGCGCCGGTGACGGTCAGATTGCCGTCAGCGTCGAGCGTCCAGGCGATGTTGCTGCCGTCAGCGTCCGCGCCGCAGGTGCCGCTGTCGACAATGTTGGCCGCGAAGGCCGCCGGCGCCAGCGACAGCGCCAGACAGAGTGCGAGCACAAGGCTCAAAATGCGTTTTTTCATAGGGTTTCTCCTTTTCACCGTTCGTTATGCGCAGAGCTACGCCATGCGCAGGTCCACATCCACGAGCGAGTAAAAGCCCATGAGGATCGTCGCGGCCTGTTCGCGCGTCGCACCGCCCTGCGGCTGCAGGAACGTGCCGTCTTTCGTCTGCGCGCCGGAGATGAGACCGAGCGCGACCGCCTCGGCCACGGCGTCACGCGCCCAGTCGGAGACGCTTGCTCCGTCCGGGAACGCTGTGAGATCGGCCTTGTCCGCGGAGAAATCCAGCCCCAGAACCTTCTCGGCGTAGCCCATGAGGATGACGGCGATCTGCTCGCGCGTGACGGGCGCTTCCGGCTCGAACGTCGTGGCCGACGTGCCGGACACGATACCGTTCTGGTACGCCCACACGATCGAGTGCTGATACCAGTCGGCTGTGAGATCGGTGAACGGCGAGCCGTCATACGCCTTCGGGCAGCCGGAGAGATTGTAGAGGATCTGCACGACCTGCGCGCGCGTGGTCACGCCCTTGGGCGCGAACGCATTCCCGCCTACGCCGGACATGAGCCCCGCCAGCACGCAGAAGTCGATGCCGGGGATCGCCCAGCTGTCCGCATCGACGTCCGTGAACAGCTCTGCCGCGCCCGGGATGACCATGTACGAGTAGCTGTGCACATTCACGCGGCTGGGAAAAACATAGTCCGGATCGCACAGCGCATGGAACGCTTCCTCGCTGCCGCCGAAGCAAACATCCGTGATGTTGTCCGAGCCGCTGAAGGCCCAGGTCTCGATCGACTGCATGCCGGCCGGGAGCTGCACGTAGCGCAGGCGCTCATTGTTGGCGAACGCCGTGCGGCCGATCTTGCGCAGGCTGTCCGGGCAGCGGACGGCGACCAGACCGCTGCCGTAAAACGCGCTCGGCGCGATCTCCACAATGCCGTCCGGCACATCATAGCGGATGCCGGGGCGCCCGGCGGGATAGGCCGTCAGCTCATAGCCGTCCTTGGTCATGAGCACGCCGTCGACCGTATGATAGGTGGGGTTGCCTGCACCGACCCGAATGTCGCTCAGGCGCAGCGCCCATTCAAACGCCGAGCCGTGAATGGCCTGTACGCTGTCGGGAATGGAGATCTCCCGCAGGTTGATGCAGGATTGGAACGCGGTGGGGCCGATGCTCGTCAGACCCTCGGGCAGGTTGACGTTGACGAGCCGACTGCAGCCGCTGAATACCGCCTCCGGCAGCGCGTGCACGCCGGTGGGGACCGTGATCTCCGTCAGGCTGCTGCAGCCCTGCAGGGCCTCTCTGCCGAACGACTCCAGCCCGGCCGGGAACGTCAGGTCCGTGAGCGCCGTGCAGCCGGAAAACGCGCTTTCGCCGATATAGGCGACGGTGTCCGGCAGATCGATCGATTGCAGCGCCGTGCAGCCGGAAAACATGCCGTCGCTCACGGCGGTCAAACCGGACGGGAGCGTAACCTCTTTGAGCTCCTTGTCTCCCAAAAACAGCTCGGCGCCGACGCTCGTCAGTCCATCCGGAAGCGTGATCTGCTGCAGGACGGGCATATTGCTCAGCACACCCTTGCCGAGGTAGCTCGTCCCGGCCGGGAAACGGACATCCGTCAGATATGTGCCGCTGAACGCACACGCGCCGTATTTGACCGTAGTCTCGGGCAGCGCGATGTGCTCAAGATCCGTGCAGCCGGAGAACGCCTGCTGGGCGATGGCCGTGAGCGTCTGCGGCAGCGTAACGTCTGCGAGGTTCGTGCAGTCGCGGAACATGCCGTCGCTCACGCGGGTGATGCCCTCCGCCAGCACGGCAGTGTGCAAATCGACGCACTCACTGAAAATGTATTTGCCGAACGAGCGGATTGTCGCCGGCACGGTAACGCTCGTCAGACGCGTTTGGGAAAAGGCTCTGTCCCCGATATCCGTCACGCCCGCAGGAATGGAAATATCCGTCAGCCCGCTGGCGAAAAAGGCCTTCTTGCCGATGACTGTCACGTTGTCCGGAATGGTTATGGTTTCGATGCCGCAGGAAGAAAACACGCTCTCATCCAGCTGGGTCAGGCTCTGCGGCAGCAGGATGCTCTTAAGCTCCCAATCGCCTCTGAACAGATTGGTACCCAGATGGGTCGGCCCCTCAGGGATCGTCACGGACGCAAGCATGGTGCAGCCCATAAACGCCCGGTCGCCAATCGTTTCGACGCTGGCCGGAAGTGTGACAGACGTCAGCGACGTACAATTTGACAGTGCCTGCTCGCCAATGGTCTTCACACCATCCGGGAACGTGATGCCGGTCAGGTACCGGCAGCCGTTCAGGGCTTGCGTGTCAACGTCCGTGAGCGTGGACGGCAGACTGACCGATGTGACTGTGCTGCCTGCCAGCATATATGCACCGAGGCGAGTAATGCCCTCGCCGAAAACGACCGTAACGGCACTGTAACGCCACGGCGGCGCGCTGGACGCATAGTCGCGGATTGCGCCGGTGCCGGTGAAGGTCAGCGTACCGGAAGCATCCAGCGTCCAGGTGACGTTGCTGCCGTCCCCCTCGGCGCCACAGGTGCCGCTGTCGACGATATCGGCCGCGAAGGCCGCCGGGACGAGCGCGAGCATCAGGCTCAGAACAAGCAGGATGCTCAGAAGTTTCTTTTTCATGCCATTTCTCCTTTATTTTTTAGAATGGGTGCTATCAGTATAGCGAAATTCGCTGCCGGCCGCAAGTGGCTTTTTGTACTGTCTGTACAAAAAGTGACAAAAAAGCCGGTGTCCCCTTTTCGGGACACCGGCTCAAAAAGCCTGTGCTCATTCACCGAGCTGCTGCTCGACCCAGGCGATCTGCGCCTCGACGCTCGGCACGGACGTGCCGCCGTAGGACACGCGCCGCGTGACGCAGTTGGTGAGGTCAATGGCATCATACACGCCGTCGTCAAAGAGGTCGCTGAAGGTCCGGAAGGTCTCGAGCGGGAGCTGCTCGAGCACGGTGCTGTGCGCGATGCAGTAGGCCACGAGCTGGCCGGAGACCTTGTACGCGCTGCGGAACGGCAGGCCCTTCGTGACGAGATAGTCCGCGAGGTCGGTCGCGTTGAGGAAGCCCGTCTGCGCCGCGTGGAGCATCTTGTCGGCGCGCACGGTCATGGTCGCGAGCATCGGCGCCATGACGCGCAGGCACATCTTCACGGTGTCCACCGCGTCGAACACGGCCTCCTTGTCCTCCTGCATGTCCTTATTATATGCCAGCGGCAGGCCCTTGAGCGCCGTGAGCATGGCGATGAGGTCGCCGTAGACGCGGCCGGTCTTGCCGCGCACGAGCTCGGCCATGTCGGGGTTTTTCTTCTGCGGCATGATCGACGAGCCGGTCGTGTAGCTGTCCGAGAGCTGCACGAACTGAAACTCCCAGCTCGACCAGAGCACCAGCTCCTCGCTCAGGCGCGAGAGGTGCATCATCTCGATGGCGTAGGCATCGAGCAGCTCGACGCAGAAGTCCCGGTCGGACACGCCGTCCAAACTGTTGCGCGCCACATCGTCAAAGCCGAGCTGTTTGGCCTCGAAGAACCGGTCGGTGTCATACGTCGTGCCGGCGAGGGCGCAGCAGCCGATGGGGGAGACATTCATGCGCCTGACGGCATCCTGCATGCGGTCAATGTCGCGCAGGAGCATCATGGCATAGGCCATCAGGTGGTGGCCGAAGGTGATGGGCTGCGCGCGCTGCAGGTGCGTGTAGCCGGGCAGAATGTCGCCCTTGTGCGCCTTGGCCTGCTCCACGAGCGCCGCGAGCACGTCCTTCGTGAGCGCGATGATGTCGTTCGTTTCGCTGCGCAGGTACATGCGCAGGTCGAGCGCGACCTGATCGTTGCGCGAGCGGGCGGTGTGCAGTTTCTTGCCGAGGTCGCCGATGCGCGCGGTGAGCACCTGCTCGACGAACATGTGGATGTCCTCGCACGCGGGGTCGAACGTCAGCGCGCCGCTGTCGATGTCATCCAGGATGCCCTGCAGCGCGTCGATGATGGCATCGGCGTCCGCCTGCGGGAGGATGTGCTGCGCGCCGAGCATCGCCGCGTGCGCCATGCTGCCCGTGATGTCCTCGCGGTACATGCGGCTGTCGAAGTGGATGGAGGAGTTGAAATCGTCCGCGACCGGATCGGTCACGCCGGCCGTGCGGCCCGCCCACATTTTTGCCATGGTGATGGTCTCCCTTCGTCAGTTGTCCCCGCGCCGGGGGACCCGGCGCGGGGAGAAAAGTCATTTCTTATATTGTACCGCTTACATGCTCTTGCCGTCAACCTTTGCCTGCACGGAGATCGGCAGACCGTAGAGCTGGATGAACCCGGCGGCGTCCGCCTGGTTGTAGTCGCTCTCGCCGAAGGTGGCGATCTCCTCGGAGTACAGGGAGTACGGGCTCCAGACACCGGCGTTGATCATGTTGCCCTTGTAGAGCTTGAGCCGCACCGTGCCGGTGACGTGCTCCTGCGTCTTGGTCACGAACGCGCTGAGCGCCTCGCGCAGCGGCGTGAACCACTGGCCGTTGTACACCAGTTCGCCGAAGGTCACGGCGAGCTTCTGCTTCTCGTGCATGGTCATCTTGTCGAGGCAGAGCGTCTCGAGCACGCTGTGCGCCTTGTAGAGGATCGTGCCGCCCGGCGTCTCGTATACGCCGCGGCACTTCATGCCGACGAGCCGGTTCTCCACGATATCCAGAATGCCGATGCCGTTGGCGCCGCCGATGGCGTTGAGCTTGAGGATGATGTCCTTGGCGCTCATCTTCTCACCGTCGAGCGCGACGGGCTTGCCCTGCTCAAAGTCGAGCGTGACGTAGGTCGGGGCGTCCGGCGCGTCGATGGGGCTGACGCTCATCTCGAGGAAGCCCTTCTTCTCGTACTGCGGCTCGTTGCCCGGATCCTCGAGGTCCAGACCCTCGTGGCTCAGGTGCCAGAGGTTCTTGTCCTTGGAGTAGTTGGTCTCGCGGTTGATCTTCAGGGGCACATTGTGCGCCTCGGCGTAAGCGATCTCTTCCTCACGCGACTTGATGTCCCACTCCCGCCACGGGGCGATGATGGGCATGTCGGGCGCGAAGTGCTTGACCGCCAGCTCGAACCGGACCTGATCGTTGCCCTTGCCGGTGCAGCCGTGGGCAATGGCGTCGGCGCCCTCTTTCTGGGCGATCTCGACGAGGCCCTTGGCGATGCACGGCCGCGCGTGGCTCGTGCCGAGCAGGTACTCCTCGTACATCGCGCCGGCCTGCATGGTCGGGATGATGTAATCGTCGACGTACTCGTCCGTCAGGTCGAGCACGTAGAGCTTCGACGCGCCGGTCTTGATGGCCTTCTCTTCGAGGCCGTCGAGCTCGTCGGCCTGGCCGACGTTGCCGGACACGGCGATGACTTCGCAGTTATTGTAGTTCTCCTTCAGCCAGGGGATGATGATGGAGGTATCCAGACCGCCGGAGTAAGCAAGGACGACTTTTTTGATATCTTCTTTTTTCATAATGGTTGCCTCCATTGATTAATCATTCATAAGATGTGCATATTATTCACCTTTTTCGCGCAAATGTCAATCCCTTTTTTGAATAAAATTCACCCCGGAAACGGTTTTCTTTCGGTGATATGCACAAAAAGGCGAAAATCATGCGCAAAACGCCGCCGCCCCGGTGCTTGGAGCGGCGGCGGAATATGCAGTTATGCATGGATTTTTGAATATCCGTCAGGACAGCTCCCGGCGCAGCGCGTCGATCTCATCGAGCCAGAGCGAGCCCGCCGCGTCCGGCGGCCAGCGCAGCGCCTGTGCGCCGCTGCCGAGCGTGACGTGGTCAGGCAGGGCCGACGGCCGCTGGAACA
>OLRD01000462.1_pt1 | contig 33584 bp, 24 predicted proteins | sample 1672051 | NCBI WGS metagenome assembly OLRD01 (sample SAMEA3136640, study PRJEB25190) | human gut metagenome | biome: human gut; feature: human-associated habitat; material: faeces | place: Austria | collected 2013 | reverse complement strand
TGGGGCTCGGCACGAATTTAGGCGACCGCCGGGAAAATCTGCGCGCAGCGCTCGCGGCGCTTTCGCATTTGCCGAAAACGGAGGTCGAAAACGTTTCCTCCGTGTGGCAGACCGCGCCGTTTGACGTGCCGGACGAGCAACAGGACTATTGGAATATTTGCGTTTTGCTGAAAACGGAGCTTTCGCCAAGCGCGGTGCTCGGCGCGTGCCTCGGCATAGAGGCAGCGATGGGGCGCGTGCGGGAAATTTACCACGGTGCACGGTGCATGGACTTAGATGTTTTGCTGTACGAGGGCTTCACACAGCGCGAAAAGGAACTCAATGTGCCGCACCCCGGCATTTTGGAGCGCGCGTTCGTGCTGTTCCCGCTTTTGGAACTGTTTCCGGAAAAGAATGCGTTCGGCTTCGATTTTGCGGACGCACCGGGCTTTAAAGACGGGGACGACGTGCAGCGCGTCGGCGCGGCGGAAGAAATTTTGAATTGATATTTCTAATACAGAAAATTGAGGAAGCTGAGTGCTTCCCTTTTTTCTTTTGAAATGTAAACTTTCCGTGTCTGATTACAGAAAGATTTCAAAAAACCTTGAAAAAGTTACCGAATTGTAATATATTATAAGGGTAGAGTTTTTTAGGACTCTTGATTTTTGTGAAAACACGGAGTTAATCGATATGAAGATGAAGAAAAAAAGCTTGCGTTTTGTGGCCGGTGTGCTGGCGGTGACGATGCTCATTTCCTCCAACTCGGTCTTTGCGACCACGACGGCAGAATACGATGAGCAGATTGAATCCATTAAATCGCAGCAGGCGGAAAATGAAGCCGAGGCCGAGCGCCTTAACGAAAAGCTTGATTCGCTGCGCGACCAGACGAGTGAAGCCGAAGCGTATCAGGCAACGCTCGAAGAGCAGATCACGACGTACCAGACGAGCATCGACCTTGCGGTGCAGAACATTACGCAGCTCAATACGAACATCACGAACCTCGAAGCCGAGATTAAAAAGGCGGACGAGGAATATGCCGATACATTTGCGGAATTGAAAGTCCGTTTGCGCTCGCTGTATGCTTCCGGCGGCAACCTGACGACGCTGCAGATCTTATTTGATTCCACGAGCCTTTACGATTTTTCCATGCGCTCCGAGGCGATGAAGACCATCACGAAGCACGACCGCGAGCTGATGGAGAAAATCCGCCTTTACCGCATTCAGACGCAGGATCAGCGCGATGAGCTCAACAAAGAAAAAGAGGAGCTTGCCGACCAGAAGAAAGACCTTGAAAAGAAGCAGGAAGAATTGCAGGCACTCGAGGAAGAAAACCAGAAGCTCATCGACGAGCTGAATATCCAGAGCAGCGAGACGGAAAGCGATTTGGCGGCGGCCGAGGCGGCGAAGGAAGATTACGTTTCGCAGCTTGACCAGCTTATCGCAGACCGAAACGCGCAGGCCGAAAAGGAAGAGGAAGCACGCCGTCAGGCAGAAGCGAACCAGAATGCCGCGAACAACAACTCCGGTAGCGGCAACACGTCTTCCGGTTCGGGTAACACGAGCGATGTTTTGAACACCGGCGACCTTTCATTCAGTTGGCCGCTTGCGGGCTACGGCTACGGCAGCATCACACAGTATTTCGGCGGCATGTTCAGTGGCTCGCCGCACGGCGGTGTGGACATCGGCGTTCCGTACGGTACCCCCATTTATGCGGCGGAATCCGGCCAGGTCATCTCTGCGGAGTACCACTGGTCCTGGGGCAATAACGTGCTCATCTGGCACAACGGTACATATTCCACGCGCTACGCGCATTGCAGCTCGCTTGCGGTTTCCGCAGGCGAATATGTGGAAAAGGGCCAGATCGTCGGCTATGTCGGCTCCACAGGTCAGTCCACGGGCAACCACCTCCACTTTGAGGTCTACCAGAACGGCACGCGCGTTGACCCGCTGAATTTCGTGTAAGATAGCTTATAAAATGATAAACACTCCAAAAAGTTCGGTTTTAACCGCTTTTTGGAGTGTTTTTTATGTGGCGCAGGGTTTCAGAGAGTTACAAAAAAGTGCCTGCTTGTGCGGGTGAAAACAGTCGGTTATAATAAACCCAAAGAAAGGCGAAAAGCCGAAACGGAAGGAGTTTTCCCACATGAACGAAGTCATAGGCTCATAATTTTACCGCTCAAGTTTTTATAGAAGAGGAAATGTCTCGGGTGCAAACGGCGTTTCATGGAAGACGATGCGCCACGTGATCTTCTTCGGAGGCGCAAAATGCAGCGCCGAGCAGGTGGTCAGCACGGCTTTGTCTTCGCTTTTTGCCGTGACAAACAGCGCCGTGGGTCCGTCTGCGCCACCGATGACGATAACGGCAGCGTTTTGTGCTTCGGGCATGAACGGGTAGTCCTTGGGCGCTTCGCGCTCAACAGGCGGATCGTTCTGCATGCAGTCCTCAACGGAGATGAGGTCTTTCGGCGGGGCAGGCGAGACCGTATAGGTCATTGCGGTAAATCGATTCGGAAAATCGAAACGCGCGTCGGAAAAAGCGTTTTTCGGCAGCGTCTGCGGCTCCAAATTCTGAGCCGTCAGCGTGTACGGTATGCCGTTATGGGAAAACGCAAATATGTCGCCGGGCTTTTGAACTTCAAACTCCGCGCCGGGCACGCACACGGGCTGCGGGGTCAGCGTCAACGCGAGCGACGAAATGCTTTTCGGGCGGCGCTTCGTCTTCCACGGGAACGAATAGCGGTGGATCGCCCAGCCGTCTTCAGGGTTTAGCCCGTAGTGGTCGATGATCGCGCGCTCGGTGGGCGTGTCAAAATCGCTTTCGCCGTATTCGTCGAGTGCAGGTTCACAAGCCGCAGCGTTTTGAAACAGCGGGTGGTACGAAAGCCCGTGACCCTGCGAAAACGGGAGCGTCTGTCCGTTCAGCTCAATTTGCGGCGAAAACTCAAAAGCCAGCGGATTTTCGCGCTCCGCCTGTTCGAATACATCGTTCGGCACGTCTTCATCTTCAAGGTGCTCCCATTTTTTACAGAAATCTTTGAGCGCCGCTTTATCAGCGCGCATGAGAATGTCGAGCACAAGTCCTTTTGCGGTAAGGTACGCCGCGGGCACGTACCAATCGCGTCCCGCAAAGCGGAACTTTTGACTTAGCTTGAGCACCTGCCCGGGGTGGCTGCCGTCCGGGCTTTTGCCGCCGAAGCTGCCGTTAAAGTAGACTTTCCACACGTCTTTCATGGTTATTCCTCCATTTCCTTTTTCGCCCAGTCGGCGTCCTTGAAAATCGCACGACCTACGCCGATGAGGTCGGCGGCGCCTTCCTCAAGCAGTGCTTCGGCTTCGTTCGCCTTTGTTACGCCGCCCTTGGAGCGCGCGTCGTAGTATGCGAGCAGGTCGTCCTGCACGGTACCGTCCGGCGTTTTGCCGGTCGCCATCGGCGGCATGACAAGGCGGTTTGCAAGTTTCACATTATGGACGGTGAGCGGGGTGTGCAGCAGTTTGTTCATGGTGAAAATTCCTTTCCGTTCGGTTTTCAAAGCGATGCTGTTTTATTTGATATCATGCAGAAATTACTTTTTGGTGCAGTGTACAGAGGATGAGCACAGTATATCACAGCGGTTTTCAACTTTCCAGATATAAAGCATGAAAAAACGGCTTTTGGACATACTGAAAGCGTATTGCAAAACAGAAAGGATGAAAACGATGAAAATACAAAAGGTTCTGGCGACGGAAATTCTCGATTCCCGCGGCACGCCGACCGTCGGCGCAACGGTCATCTTGAGCGACGGCTCCGTCGGCACGGCGAACGCGCCCTCCGGCGCATCGACGGGCAAATTTGAAGCGCACGAAAAGCGCGATAATGACCGCAAGCGCTATCTCGGGCGCGGCGTGAAAAAAGCCGTGGAGGGCATTGAGGAAACCGTTGCCCCGGTGCTCGAAAATATGCAGCGCGTGACGGTGCAAAACGTCGACAGAATGCTCATTGAGCTTGACAACACCAAAAACAAAGAAAAGCTCGGCGCAAACGCCACATTGGCGGTGTCGCTCGCTGCTGCAAAGGCGCTTGCCGCGCACTATAAACAACCCTTTTTCCGCTACCTCGGCGGCACGAACGCACAGAAGCTTCCCGTGCCGATGATGAACATTTTAAACGGCGGCGCGCACGCGGCGAATAACGTGGATATTCAGGAGTTCATGATTGTGCCCGTGGGCGCAAAATCGTTTTCGGAGGCCGTGCGCATGGGCAGCGAGATCTACCACACGCTCGGCGGCATTTTGAAGCAGCGCGGTCTTGCGGTCTCCGTGGGCGATGAGGGCGGCTTCGCGCCGAACCTCGCAAGCGACGAAGAAGCGATAGAGGTTATTTTGGAGGCCGTTTCGAGCGCGGGCTACACGACGGACGAGGTGAAAATTGCGCTTGACGCGGCTGCAAGCGAATGGGCGGCGAACGACGGCTATCTTTTACCGAAGCGCGGCACAAAATACACCTCCGCGCAGCTCATCGCGTATTGGGAAAAGCTGTGCGAAAAGTACCCCATCTGCTCGATTGAAGACCCGCTTGGCGAAGAGGATTGGCCCGCGTGGACAACCATTACCGAAAAGCTCGGCAAAAAAATCATGCTTGTCGGCGATGACCTGTTCGTTACGAATTCGATACGAATTCGCGAGGGCATCGGGCGCAAGGCCGCAAACGCACTGCTTGTAAAGCCGAACCAGATCGGTACACTGACGGAAACGCTCGCCGCCGTGGAGCTTGCAAAGGAGAACGGCATGAAGATCGTCATGTCGCACCGCTCGGGCGAAACGGAGGACACGAGCATCGCGGATATTGCCGTTGCCGTAAACGCAGGGTTCATCAAATCCGGCGCGCCGTGCCGCAGCGACCGCACCGCAAAATACAACCGCCTGCTGCGCATTGCAAAGGAAAATGAAATGGACGAAATGTACGGTACAGGCAAATAAAAAAGGGTATCTCGGTTTTCGCCGAGATACCCTTTTAAGTTCAGAAAAAGGTTTACCAATCCAGACCGGAGAACTTGTGGAAGCTGTCCATGCTGATGCGGACGCTTTCCATCTGGGTCAGCTGCGTGTGATCCTGCTCAAGCACAATGTACTCTGCGCCAAGCTCGTTGCCCTTGTTGATGATGGACTGGATGTCCATGATGCCGGTGCCGATTTCGCAGAAATCCTTGTGGTCGGAACCCTTGCCGAAGCTGTCCCACGTGACGAGCACGTTCGGGTCGTTGACGGTCCACAGGTTGATCGGGGAATCGGAGGTCTTGGAGAAATCCTTCTGGTGAATGAGCTTCAGGCGGTCGCCGAGGCGATCCATAACAGCGAGCGGATCCATGCCGCCGCGCATTGCCCAGAACGTATCAAGCTCAAAGCTGACGTAGTTCGGGTCGGTATTGTCCATGATGTGGAACAGAATTTCCTTGCCGTTCAGCTTCTGGAACTCATGGTAGTGGTTGTGGATGAGGAACTTGATGCCGTGCTCGGAGAGCTTTTTGCCCGCCCAGTTGTAATATTCGCAGCGCTCCATCAGCTGGTCGTAGCCGGTGTAGAAATCTGCGGACTGGCCGAGGTACTTCGTGCCCACCTGCGTGTGGTACGCGATCATCGGGTCGATGGTCTCCTCATTGATGGGGCGGATGTGGCCGCTGATGAGGTTTGCGCCGGTTTCTTTTAAAAGCTTCTGCATGTCCTCAACGCTGACGCCGAAGCCTACGCCCGGGTCTGTATCTGCGTTGGAGCTTGCAAACTCAAGGTTCTTATAACCAATCTCTGCGACCTGACGGATCGCGTTGATCGGGTCTTTTTTCATTTCGTCGCGCACGGAGTAAAGCTGAATGCCGACTTTAAGTGCCATAATAGGTTCAATCCTTTCTTGTCCGTTTGCCTGCTGTGCAGGTCATTTCACTATAATTGTACTGCGTTTTTACTCTGCCGTCAAGCGTCCGAAACGGGAGATGGCGTGCAAAATGTGAATTAGGAAAGTTACAAGACGGTATCCTGCGTATTTTCGGGTCAGAGAGGGAAGAAGCAAATAGGAATGAAGTTTTTCGCCTTTTTGAAGACAATTTTAAAAAATTACAAAATTGTAATTTGATACGCCGTTACGGTGTACAACTCGAAAATTATTTGATTAAAAGATAAATATGATTTAATAATAAAAACAAAGGTACGTTTATGCTGTTCCAACTTGCACAGGAAAATGAAATTGCCCTAAATTGATCGAAATGACTGAACAAAAAATATTCCTGCAAAATTTCCGAAATTTTTGAAAAAAACCAGTAAAATACAGTTGAATAACTGCAAGAGTTGTGAAAGCGGTTTCATAAATTTTGCGAATTTAGCAATTTGTTGTCTTTTGAAAACGCATGAAAAATATGGAACCGCTTGCACAAACTTGTATGGCGCAGAAAGTAAAGCCGAAAATTTTAGGCAAGATGCACAAACCGAAAATCAATGACAAATTTGGGCAAAAAAATGAGTACAGGCTATTTTTGTTGTTGACATTCACAAAAGAGGGTGATAAAATCACAAATGCAAACAAAATGATATACCGCGTTTTTGTAAGATGCACCAAATACAAAGCAAATCGTTTGATTTGTTTTGTTCGTGTCTCTTTTTCTGTGGCAGCGGTTCCACAGAAAAGGGGACAAGTTTCGGTATGTTTTAGTGCCACGGGGGAAACCTGTTATTCGGGTGTTGCCTCGGGCAAAAACAGCCTTGTGTTTTCTTATTGAAAGCGCGGTCATCACAATATTTTTAGGAGGTTATACCGTATGGCAGCAGCAGCTAAACCGGCAAAGCCGGCGTATGAGCTGAGCGGCTGGGAGCGCTTTAAAAAAGATGTTGTCCGCGACAAGTGGCTGTATCTTCTGATTTTTCCCGGCATGCTTTTCATGCTCATCTTCCGCTATATCCCGATCTTCGGCAATGTGATTGCCTTTATGGACTTCAACCCCTACAACATGTGGAACAGCACATGGGTAGGCTTTGACCAGTTCATCAAGCTTTTCAATAAGCCGGCGTTCATGCAGACTTTCTACAACACCCTCTACATCTCCATTTTGAAGATGGTATGTGGCTTTCCGATTCCGATCATCCTCGCTTTGATGATGAACGAGATGCGCAACATGAAGTTCAAGAAAGTGGCGCAGACGCTCCTTTATCTGCCGCACTTCATTTCTTGGGTTGTTATGGCCGGCCTCATCATGAATTTCCTCGATCCGTCCACGGGCCTCATCACCGCGCTCCTCAAGAGCATCACGGGCAAGGACCTGCAGGTGCTTACCGACAAGGCGCTCTTCGTCCCGATGCTGATTATCACCGACATCTATAAGACGATGGGCTGGGGCACGATTATTTACTTCGCGGCGCTGTCCGGTGTTGACCCGCAGCTTTACGAAGCAGCCGAGATTGACGGTGCACGCAAGTGGAAGCAGATGATCAACATCACGCTGCCGGCGATTACCCCGACGATTGTTATCATGCTGATCCTCAACTGCAACAACATCGTAAACGCAGGCTTCGACCAGATCTTCATGCTGTATTCCGCACTGGTTTATGACGTAGCCGATATCATCGATACGTATGTGTACCGTATCGGTATCCAGAAGGCAGACTACTCCTTCTCTACCGCAGCGGGCATGTTCAAATCCGTCATCGCTCTCGTCATGATCCTCATCGTCAACTTTGTTGCCAAGAAGACCGGCAACGAGGGTATTTGGTAAGGAGGTTATGAACATGGAAAAGAACAAAATCAAAACCTCCACAGGCGAAAAGATCTTTACCGTATTCAACTACGCGTTCTTTACGCTGCTCTGCCTCATCATGCTGTATCCGTTCTGGCATGAGATCATGCTTTCCTTCAGCTCCCTTGAAGCATCCATGAAGGGCGGCATCTTCCTCTGGCCGAAGGGCTTTAACCTGGATACTTATAAATCCGTATTTAAAAACCCGAACATCTACACGGGTTTCCGTACCACGATCATCGTCACGATTGCCGGTACGGTACTGGGCACGCTGCTCACCGCTATGACCGCTTATCCGCTTTCTAAGTCCAGACTGCGCGGCGGCAAAGTACTGATGACGCTTGTCCTCTTCACCATGATCTTCTCCGCCGGTATGATTCCGAGCTTCCTGCTCATTCAGACAATCGGCCTTATGGATAACATCCTCGCGCTGATCCTGCCGGGTCTCGTAAGCGCATACAACTGCATCATCATGAAGAGCTTCTTCCTTTCCATTCCGGAAAGCCTTGAAGAATCCGCCCGCATCGACGGTGCAACCGACCTGCGCATCTTCTTCTCCATCATCCTGCCGCTTTCCAAGGCGACCATCGCCACCATCGCGCTGTTCACAGCAGTTGGCTACTGGAACGACTACTTCTCCACGGTCCTTTATATCCGCTCCGTTGATAAGTGGGCTCTGCAGGCGGTTCTGCGCAACATGCTGACGAATACACAGCAGGCAATGCAGCAGGCAGGCGTCAACGTCATGGCGCAGACGAATACCAACGCACAGACGATCAAGGCCGGTACCATCGTGGTTTCCACGGTGCCGATCCTCATTGTGTACCCGTTCGTGCAGAAGTACTTCGTTAAGGGCGTTATGATCGGCGGCGTTAAGGGCTAAGCCCGCACTCTTTTGGGTTGTCCCGAAGCATGGCTTCGGAAAACTATATTATCATTATTTCCAAAGAAAGGATTTTAGTCATGAACATGAAGAAAATCGCATCCGTTGTTCTGGCACTTGCACTGAGCGTAAGCGTATTTGCAGCGTGCGGCAGCAACGGCAATTCTTCCGCAAGCTCTACGGCTTCCACCGAGAGCAGCACTGCTTCTACCGACAGCAGCGCAGCTGCGACCGGCGACAAGATCGACGTTCTGAACCAGAGCGAAACGATGGACGTTTCCGTTGCAGTTATGACCGGCTTCACCGCATCTGACAGCCGCGTTCAGAAGGAACTTGAAGAAAAGTACAACGTTAAGTTCAATCTCGTTGTTCTCCCGGGTTGGTCTGACGGCCAGTCCCAGATCTCCCTGCTGATGGCATCCAATGACATGCCGAACATCATGTGGTGGTGGAGCATGGATACCGAGTACAACAAGTGGGTGCAGGCAGGTCTGTTGGACGATGTCTCCGCTTACATGGATAAGTACACCGTTATCCGCGACTACTACAACAAGATGGACCCGAAGACCCTCTTCTATGCATCTGAGGCCGACGGCTCCATTTACAGAATCCCGGGCGACGTTGCTGAACCGTCCTGCGAGAACCTCTGGATCCGTCAGGATTGGCTCGATAACCTGAATCTTAAGGCTCCGACCACGATCGAAGAGCTCAACGAAGTGCTCCGCGCTTTCACGGAGGACGATCCGGACGGCAACGGTCAGAACGACACCTACGGCCTCGGCGGCGACGGTTACGACTTCCGTTCCTTCTGGCCGTGGATCCAGTCCTATGACCAGACCCATTACGAACGTTTCTGCGTAGATGACAACGGCGTTGTCACCTACGGCCCGGCTAACGAGGGCACCAAGAACTGGGTTAGCGACGTTGCTGATCTGTATGCAAAGGGCTACATCACCCCGAACATCACGCAGGATACCGACCGTGACGAGCAGATGGCAAACGGCGGCTTCGGCGTAACGTACAGCTGGTGCGCATGGAACAACCCGGACTCTGCTCCGATGATGTCCTTCTATGCTTCCAACCCGGATGCTAAGTGGGTACCGATCGACATGGTCAAGGGCTCCAACGGCAACCCGCAGGAAGACCCGGCTACAAGCGCTGCTTGGGCATATTTCGCAATCACCAACACAGCTTCCGATCCGGAAAGACTGTATGCAACTTGGGACGACATGTGCGATTCCGATAACTACATCGCACGCCGCTTCGGTATCGAAGGCACCGATTACGAGTACGACGAGAACGGCCAGTATGTCGCTATCGTTGGTCCGGACTCCGAGGAAAACACCTCTAAGAATATCGGCCTTAAGCTGTTCGATAACCTCATGAACCGTAAGGACGAGTGCAACATCTCCAATACTCCGGAGACTACCGCTCTGTTCAACAAGTCCGGCGAAAACAGCCGCTATGCTGCTGCTCACCTCGTTGAGTGGAAGGATCCGGCTTCCTTCGAGTCCTGGACCGAGTGCAGAGCTGACATCGAGGCTGAGAAGGATCAGTACCTCTGGGGTGTCATCGCCGGTCAGGAATCCATCGACGATTGGGACAACTATGTTGCAACGCTGAACAGCCTCGGCCTCGAGGACGTTCTTGCTGAAGCAAACGAGGACTATGCAGAGCTCAACGCTCAGATGGAAGAGTACCTCGCTGCTCACGGCGAAGCGTAATCGATTGATTTGATCTCGATTAAAATGTATACAGATGGGGGAAGCTTTCGGGCTTCTCCCATTTTGTTTCTTATGCAAAAATAAGCCGCGAAAAAACTGTGCATGTTTGCAAGAAAATGTGCGTTTTTTTCTCTATATGAAATTTGCAAAAAGCTATTGAATTCTCGCTTTGCATCGGCTACAATGCAAAGAAAGGCAAATATACGCCTGTGCAAATCCCCCGAAGGAGTTGTAAAAAAATGAGCAAACTGTCTCTTGCCGGCGCGTGGAAGCTGCGCGGCGAATTTATGGACGTTACGGCAGAGCGCTACAACGAAGTGCTGCGCAAAATGGACGCAGCCCCCGTGCGCGCAACGCTGCCGGCGTTCTTAAAGCTTGAAGACCTTTCCGAAGAAGAACAGGCAGAGTTCTTAAAAGATCCGAACCCGCATTTTCACGTGATGACGGATAAATCGAATCATGCGTTCCCTTCTAAATACGGCTTTATCCCCATGACCGTGCCGGGCGACGTCACCACCGCCCTCATCGAAAACGGCATCGTAGAAGAACCTTTTTTGCAGGAAAACACAAAGAAAAACCAGTGGATCAAGGATCTTTCCTGGTGGCTCGTCCGCGATTTTGACGTCACAGAGGAGATGCTGAACGAAGACATCGTGCGCCTCAACATTGAAATGCTCGATTTCAATGCGGATATCATCGTAAACGGCATGCCCGCCGCGCACCACGAAAACGCGTTCTGTGCGTTCAGCGAAGACATCAAGCGCTTTTTGCACGTCGGCAAAAACCAGCTCGTCATTCGCCTCACCTCCGGCATGGAGCTGCACTATCCGCGCGACGCCGTTTCGTTCTACTGCGCAAGTGAAAACGCCATCTGTGACCAGCGTGTCTACACCCGAAAGCCGCAGTTTACCTACGGCTGGGACTGGTGCCAGCCCGTGCCCACCTGCGGCATCGGCCGCTCCATCGAGATTGAAGCGTTCAGCGGTGCGCAGGTCATCGCGTCCCGCGTCGATACGTTAAAGCTCGACGGCGATGACGCCGAAGTGGAGTTCCACTTCGAAATCGAAAAATCCGACATGGTCTCAAGCGCCGAGTGCGAGCTTACCTATACGCTCGAATTTGAGGGCAAAACCGTTTATACCGGCAAAAAAACGCTCATGCTCGTCGGCGGCGTGAACTTCGCCGAGGAACGCGTCACAATCAAAAACGCGAAGCTCTGGTGGCCGAACGGCTACGGTATGCAGAACCTCTATACCTTTAAAGCCTGCTGCGTCACAAAGGGCATCCTGCACGAGATGCAGCCGAAGAAGATCGGCATCCGTACCTTGGAGCTCGATACCTCTAAGCTCGAAGACGGCAGCCGCAACTTCTTCTTTAAGGTGAACGGCGTGCGCATCTTCTGCAAGGGCGGCAACTGGGTGCCGACGGACTCCCTTTATCTGCGCACCCCGAAGGAAAGCTACGAGACCCTCGTGCGCGAGGGCGCAGCGGCGCACTTCACCATGTTCCGCATGTGGGGCGGCGGCACATATGAGCCGGATTGCTTCTATGAATATTGCTCGGAGTACGGCATTTTGCTGATGCACGACTTTATGTACGCCTGCGCGTTCTACCCCGACCACAAAAACGATTTTCTCTTTGAGGCGGAGCGCGAAGCCGAGTACCAGACAAAGCGCCTTGCACATTATCCCTGCATGGCCATCTGGACGGGCAACAACGAGGTTGCGGAATCCTACACCGATTGGTTCCCGGCGCCCATCAAGCCGGAGCGCTTCTACGGTGAGAAAATATTCAACTATATTCAGCCGCGTGCCGTGCACCGCAACAGCCCGCTCGTTCCGTATATGCCGTCCTCGCCGTACTTCGGCGACCGCGCCAACGAGAGCGAACAGGGCGACGTACACGCATGGTCGTTCTTCGGCCGTCACCCGAAAACGAAGTTCAAGTTTGTCTATGAGCTTGAGGCGTTCGACCGCATCCCGGCGCGCTTCTCCAGTGAATACGGCTTCTTCGGCGCACAGATGGAAAGCACCGTTCGCCGTTACCTCGACGGCACCGAAATGCGCTTCGATAATCCCATCTGGAAGCACCACGGCGAGTTTGACCGCAAGCGCAGCAACATCGACGGCGCGATTGACCGCCATTTGACGGAGTTCAAAACCCTCGATGAACACAGCTATCTGCTGTACAGCGGCATCATGCAGGGCCTTCTGTACGCCGAGCTTGCCGAAGCCATGCGCCGCAAGCCGTACGGCGCAGGCGACCTCATCTGGATGTACAACGATTGCTGGCCGGAGACAGGCTGGACGATCATCGATTATTACCTGACGAGAAAGATCTCGTTCTATTTCTTAAAGCGCGCGTTTGCAACGAAAAAGCTCATCATCCGCGCGTGTGAGGGCGGCGCAGAAGTGACCGTCATCAACGAAACGCCCGAAGCGTTCACGGCGGATATTCACTGCGGCTACATGACATTCACCGGCGAGACCGACAGTCTCTGCACAAAGACGCTCAAGGTCGCTCCGCACTCCATGCAGCAGTTCCACATTTCCGTCTGCAATGATTTGAAGCACGGCTTCTTCTTTGCAAGCGCCGAGGGCTTCGACACCGCCGACAGCCTGCGTGCGTATTACCGCGATTACGTCTTCCCGGAAAGCGACGCGAAGATTGAAAAGGTGGAGCAGGACGGCAACGATCTGCTCGTGACGATCCGCGCGAGCGTGTACACGCCGTTTGCGTACCTCATGACGAGCGACGACCGTGTGCATTACGATGATAACTACGTTACGCTCTACCCGAACGAGCCGAAGACGCTCCGTGTGGAAAACTGCACGGAAACGCCTGTGCTGCACGTTGCCGCACCCGCCCCGAGCGAAGAAACGAAAAAAGCCAGCTATACGGATTCCTGGTTCTGATACGTACTGAAATGCTGCCGCATAGAGCCCCGCTTTGTGCGGCCTGCTTTCCATAAAATAACGAGTTTTGAAAGGAGTTTCGCATGAAATACCGTTTTCAAGATAACACCCTGCCGTTTGAAGAGCGCGCAAAAGACCTGCTCTCCCGCTTAACGCGCGAAGAAAAGGTCGGCATGATCACGTCGCAGCTCGATGATATTCCGCGCCTCGGCATTAAAAAGACACACATCGGCACCGAGATTGCGCGCGGCGTCGTAAACCGCGACCAGAAGCGCGAGACCACCATTCTGCCGCAGCCGTGGGGCATGGCGGCCATGTTTGACGATGCCCTCATGGAGCAGCTTGGAGATATGGCAGGCGACGAAACGCGCATCACGCACGATATGGAAGAAAGACCGTCCTCTCTGGAGCTTTTCGGACCCACCATCGATATGGAGCGCGATCCGCGCTGGGGCAGAAACGAAGAAGCCTATGGCGAAGACCCGTGCCTTACGGGTAAAATGAGCGCCGCCTACTGCCGCGGCCTTACGGGCAAGGACGAGAAGTATTTGAAGACCGCGCCTTTGCTCAAGCATTTCTACGCCAACAACTACGAAAACGAGCGCCAGACGACGAACGCGAACATCACCCCGCGCTTAAAGCACGAGTATTACTTAAAAGCGTTTGAGCCCGCCGTGCGCGAAGGCCGCGCGCCGGGCCTTATGACGGCGTACAACTGCATCAACGGCGTAGAGGGCGTCAACAACCCGGACGTTTCGGAAATCTGTAAAAAAGAGTGGGGCATGACGTTCGCTGTCAGCGACGGCGGCGATTTCGGCCAGAACGTCGCCGCGCACCGTACGTATGAAAACCACGCGCAGTCTATGGGCGACATCCTCGGCGTCGGCGCGGATATGATGCTCGACAGCCGCTCCATGGTTGACCCTGCCGTGCGCGAAGCGCTCGAAAAAGGCTACCTCACCGAAGAAAATCTCGATAAAGCCGTGTATTCCACGTTATTGCTGCGCTTTAAGCTCGGCGATTTCGATGAAGACCACCCCTATGCGCACATTGACCCCGCAAAGCTCGCAAGCCCCGCGCACAAGGCGCTCGCCGTAAAAGCGGCAAAGGAGTCCGTCATCCTGCTTGAAAACCGTGGTATGCTGCCTTTAACCGACGACGGCAGGTGCACCGTCGCGGTCGTGGGCCCGCTCGCAAATGAGAACTACACCTGCTGGTACTGCGGCTATGCACCGAACCAAACGCCGGTCGTCAAGGGCTTCAGAGAAAAGCTCGGCGAAGACCGCGTACTGTTCGATGAAGGCTTTGACCGCGTGCGTATCCGCTCCGAAAAAACCGGCAAGTACCTGCGTATCGCCGAAAACGGCGCGGTGTATGCCGATGCCGACGAGAACACTGCCGACCTCTTTGAGCGCGCGGATTGGGACTTCGGCGCATGGACGCTGCGCAGCGTGCGCACCGGCAAGTACCTCACCGAGGACAAAAATTTCTTCGACGAGACCCCGCAGGACGAAAACGCCGTCACCATCGACCCCGGCATGAACTGTACGGCAGACGTGGTATTCGGCTGGTTCGTGAAAGAACTGCTGTATGCCAAGGAAGAAGACGGCGTTTTGTACCTCGATACCTGGCAGCACCGCGCTGTGGCCGTAAACGACGAAAATAAGCTCGTTGCAAAGGCCGGCTCCGGTGACTGCCCCTGCAAGCAGTTTACACTGGAAGTCGTCTCCTCCGGCGCAGAGCGTGTGGCAGAGCTCGCGCAACGCGCCGACCACGTCATCGTCTGCGCGGGTAACCAGCCGCTCATCAACGCGCGCGAGGAGTATGACCGTCCGGATATCCGCCTGCCGAAAGCCCAGACCGCGCTCCTGAACGCCGCAGCAGCTGCAAATGAGAGTACTCTGCTGTACCTCGTCACGGGCTATCCGTTCGCCATCAACAAAGAGAAGGACACCGCCAAAGCCGTGCTGTGCTCCACGCACCTCGGCCCGTGCCTCGGCCATGTTGCTTCCGCGACCGTCTTCGGCGAAAACAATCCCGCCGGCCGCACCCCGACCACGTGGTATCGTTCTGTTCGTGATCTCCCCGCGCTTGACGATTACGACATCGCGAAAAACCATGTGACGTACCTCTATTTTAGGGGCAAGCCGCTCTACGCGTTCGGCTACGGCCTCAGCTATACGACTTTTGCATACAGCAATCTGACCGTTAAGCAGGAAAACGGCGAAGTCATCGCGACTGTAAACGTGCAGAACACCGGCGCTCTTGACGGCGACGAAGTGGTGCAGCTTTACATGAGCCTGCCGGGCTCCCTGCGTGTGCGTCCCATCCATGCACTCAAAGCCTTCAAGCGCGTGCACATCAAGGCGGGCGAGACCGTCACCGTTACGCTGAATTTCAAGATCGACGACCTTGCCGTTTGGTGCAACGGCAGAAAGATCTACACGGTCGAAAGCGGCGTGTATAAAATGGAAGTCGGCGCGGCGAGCGACGACATTCGCCTTACCGCCGACGTGGAGATTGCAGGCGAAGCGTTCCCGGGTCGACCGGGCTTCTTCAAGCAGGAAGCCATCGATGCCGATGATTACAGCGGTGTCACGTTCCTCACGGATAAGCGCGACGGCGAAACGTATGTGGAAGCGAAGGATTTCCGCAGCTTCCTCGTATATAAGAACATGGATCTTACCGGCTGCAACGCGTTCGAGTGCGCCATGAGCGCGCCCTCCGGCGACGTGGAGATCCTCCTTGCGGATAACAAGACCGGAAAAGTTCTCGGCAAAGCGGGCGGCACAGGCACCGGAAGCCTCACAAAGTTCACATCGTTTACGTGCGATGTCGCCGCCGAAGCCGGACTCACCGAGCTGCGCATCGTCTTCACAAAGCAGACGTCCTTAAAGTGGTTCCGTTTTTACACGGTGTGAGTTTTAAACCGATTTAAATTCAAAAGTTGAATACTCGAAAAGGGACAGCGCTAAGCTGTCCCTTTTTGCATGTGTGCCTTTCTGACGGTCGCTTTGCTCGCCGTTTGGGAGACCCGGTTTTTTCAGTTGCATTTGAAACCATACGAAAAAGGTATACTATGCCCGAAAAGCATGTGGTTCAATCCATTATAAGTATTTGACATTTTAACCCATCACGGGTATACTAAACTTCAAGTAAAGTACAGGGCGTATATTTGTATTGATATTCGTTTTCAGAAAGAGGGAAGAACAAAAGCTATGTTCAGCGGACGTTTATGGGAGCTCTTTATAGACTCCTTTCCGAAAATTCTCATTCCCGGCCTGACGGTCACCATTCCGCTCACGGTCATTTCGTTCACCTTTGCACTCATTATCGCGGTCATTATGGCGCTGGTGCAGTTCGCAAACGTGAAGGTTTTAAAGCAGATTGCGCGTTTTTACATTTGGATCTTCCGCGGCACACCGCTGCTTGTGCAGTTGTTCGTTGTGTTCTTCGGCCTTTCCCGCGTCGGCATTTTGCTCGATCCGTTTCCGGCGGCAGTTATCGTGTTCTCCCTAAATGAGGGCGCGTATTGTGCCGAGACCATCCGCGCTGCGCTTGAATCCGTGCCGAAGGGTCAGCTTGAAGCCGGTCAGTGCGTGGGGCTTACCTACCTCCAGACTATTTTCCGCATCGTGCTGCCGCAGGCCATGCGCACGGCGTTCCCGCCGCTTTCCAACTCGCTCATCTCCATGGTCAAGGACACCTCCCTTGCGGCGAACATCACCGTAACGGAAATGTTCATGGTCACACAGCGCATCGTGGCGCGCACGTATGAGCCGCTGCTTTTATATCTTGAGGTCGGCCTTATATACCTCATTTTCTCCACGGTGCTCACTTGGGTGCAGCGCTTTGGCGAAAAGAAGCTCGCGTCTTACGGACACAAGGAGGGCTGAGTTATGCTGCAAATTCTGGACATTAAAAAATCCTTCGGCGAGCTGCATGTGCTGTGCGGCGTCGATCTCGACGTGGAGCAGGGCGATGTGGTTGCCATCATCGGCCCGTCCGGCTCCGGTAAAACAACCCTCCTGCGCTGCATAAACTTCCTCGAAAAAGCCGACAGCGGCACCTTGATTTTTGATAACGAAAAATTCGAATTCGATAAGATCACCAAAAAAGAGATTGCGCGCCTGCGCCGCAAAACGGCGTTCGTGTTCCAAAACTACAACCTGTTTTTGAACAAAACAGCGCTGCAGAACGTCACAGAGGGTCTCATCGTCGCCCGCAAAATGCACAAGGCGGAAGCCATTGAGATCGGCAAAAAAGCGCTCGACAAGGTCGGTCTTTCCGACCGTTACGATTATTACCCCTCGCAGCTTTCCGGCGGCCAGCAGCAGCGCGTTGCCATTGCCCGCGCCATTGCGACAAACCCGGAGATTATCTTCTTCGACGAGCCGACGAGCGCGCTTGACCCGGAGCTCACCGGCGAAGTGCTTTCCGTCATGCGCGACCTTGCAAATGAGGGCATGACGATGCTCGTCGTCACGCATGAAATGGGCTTTGCCCGCACGGTCTCAAATAAGGTCATCTTCATGGAAGACGGCGTTATCGTCGAGCAAGGCTCCTCGAAAGAATTTTTCGAGAACCCGAAGGAGGAACGCACAAAAGCGTTCCTGCGCACCATTCAGGGAGACATGGATTGATTTTTGTCAGTTCGTTATCCATATTTATCCTACTTAAGCAAAGGAGTAAGAGAACATGAAAAGAACACTTTCTTTACTTATGGCTGTGCTGATGCTCACGGCAGTCGTGCTTACGGGGTGCTCCTCGGGCGGCACAACGTCCGGTGCGGCAAGCAGCGATGCTTCCTCTGCATCGAGCGAAGCGGAAAGCGAGTCTTCCGCAGCGGAAGAAAACGACCTGCTCGCGCAGATCAAGGAAAAGGGCACCATCACAGTCGCGATGGAAGGCACTTGGGCGCCGTGGACATACCACGATGCCGAGGATAACCTTGTCGGCTATGACGTAGAAGTTGCGCAGAACATCGCAGAAAAGCTCGGCGTAGAGGTCAACTTTGTCGAGGGCGAGTGGGACGGCCTGCTTGCCGGTCTGGATGACGGTCGTTATGACATCATGGTCAACGGCGTAGGCGTCACGGAAGAGCGCGCGGAAAAGTACAACTTCTCTACCCCGTATGCATATAACCGCACCGCTGTTATCGTGCGCGGCGATTACGATGAGATCAACTCCATGGAAGATCTCGAGGGCAAAACGACCGCCAACACCATTTCCAGCACCTACGCAACGCAGGCAGAAGCCCACGGCGCAACGGTCACGGGCGTGGACGACCTCAACCAGACCATCGAGCTTCTGCTTTCCGGCCGTATTGATGCCACGCTGAATGCAGAAGTCGTATTCGCAGACTACGTAAAGGAGCACCCGGAAGCGAACATCAAGATTGCTACGTTCTCCGATGAAGTCGAAAAGGTTGCCATTCCGATCCGTAAGGGCGACGACACCGCAACGCTGCTCGCAGCCGTTAACGACGCGCTGAAGGAAATGAGCGAGGACGGCACCCTTACCGCTCTCTCCGAAAAGTACTTCGGCACCGACATCTCCAAAGAGTAATTTAAAGTAAATTCAGCAAAACAAAGCTCCTACCCGCGTTTCACTGCGGGCAGGAGCTTTTTGCATATAAGAAACGCTCCGCTTCTGTGATAACCCACAAAAGTGTATATTTTCGTTGTAATCCCTCGTGATGTGGTATAAATGAAGCAAGCCGCGGCGTAAAAAAGGGGGCGAGCATAAAACACACAGCGAATCCGAAAGTTCCGCTTTGAAAGCGCCGCACGGTAAGCGGCTTCCTGTTCACGATTACTGCGGTCAACTTCGTTTATGTAATCAACAATGTCCATGAAAACCGCCTGTCCATGCTCAAAAACGAACAAAGTTTCGATTACAAATCCGCCATTTTCCAATAATCGGTAGAATATTCCCGAAACGCTTGACTTTTCGTCCTAAATTGCTTATGCTATATCCTGTTGCTGTACGCCCATTTGTGCAGCACGGTCAGTCGTGACATCCTGACCTTAAACAAAACTAGCGCGGCCGGGGCGGCTCCCGGACCGCGGAAAGGAATGCTGAAATGAATAAGAAAACCTCAAAAGTCCGCTTTCTGGCGCTCAGCGCCGTGATTGCGGCGCTGTATGCTGTCCTCACTTACGCCGCTGCCGCCATGAATCTGGCGTTTGGCGCGGTGCAGTTCCGCTTTTCGGAAGCCTTAACGGTGCTCCCGGCCTTTACGCCGGCCGCCATCCCCGGGCTTGCCGTCGGCTGCCTCATCTCGAACCTTGCAAGTCCGCTCGGCGTCGTAGACTGGGTGTTCGGCACGCTTGCAACGCTGCTCGCGGGCATTTTTTCTTACCTTGTACGCAACATTCGCTGGAAAGAGATCCCGGTTTTGGCGCCGCTGCCGCCGGTCATTTTCAACGCCCTCATTGTCGGCTTTGAAGTGGCTTGCCTTGCGGATAACGGCACGTTTGCTTTCGGCAATCTCTCCCTTGCAGGCTTCATCGCGGGTGCCGTTTCGGTCGGCATCGGCGAGCTCATCGTCTGCTATGTGCTCGGCGTGCCGCTGATGATGGCGTTGCGCCGCACGAAGATCAGCGAACTCATGTTGGCATAAATCTGTTCCGGGCGCGCCCGGAGAAAGTCGGTCGGAGTTTATGAAAACGAGCAGATTACAAAAAATAGTAAAGCGTACGTCACCCACGCGCATGTTCGTCGTCAGCTTTGTGATCCTTATTTTTATTGGCACCGTGTTGCTCACGCTGCCGATCTCGGCGAAAAGCGGGCAGTTCACAAATCCTGTGGACGCGCTTTTCACGGCGACCTCCGCCGCGTGTGTCACGGGCCTTTCCGTGTATGATACGTTTATGCACTGGTCGTATTTCGGGCAGGGCGTTCTGCTTGTGCTCATTCAGTGCGGCGGTCTCGGCCTTGCCGCGTTTGCAACGGGTCTCACGCTGCTCGTCCGCCGCCGCATCGGCATTCGCCACCTTGTACTCGCCCGCGAAAGCGCCGGCGGCAGCAATTTGGATGTCATCTCGCTGCTGCGCATCGTGGTTGCGTTTACGTTTGCGGTGGAAGCTCTCGGCGCGCTTCTGCTCATGGCTCGCTTCGTGCCGCTCTATGGCGGGCTCGGCGCATGGGCCTCGGTGTTCGTCTCCGTCTCGGCGTTCTGCAACGCCGGCTTCGATATTTTAAGCTTCATTCCCGGCAATTCGAGTTTATCGGCCTTTAACGGCGACCCGCTCGTCACGCTGACGATTTCCACGCTCATCATCATCGGCTCCACGGGCTTTGTGGTGTTTCAGGATATTTACCGCAAGAAAATCTCGACGCGCCTGCACCGGCAGCACGTGGAAAAGCTGAGCTTTCACGCGCAGGTCTGCCTGCGTACATCTTTGACGCTTCTGGTTTTCGGTACAGTGATGCTGTTTATCCTTGAGTACAACAATACATACCGTGATTTGAACTTCTTTGAAAAGCTGAACGCGGCGTTTTTTCAGTCGGTCAACACGCGCACGGCGGGCTTTGCTTCCGTCAGCATTAAGCAGGAAACGGATGGTGCAAAGCTCCTCACGTCGTTCTTGATGTTCATCGGCGGCTGCCCGGGCTCCACGGCGGGCGGCATTAAGGTGACGACGCTTGTGGTGCTGTTTGCGGCGGTGAAATCCACTCTTTGCGGCGAAGACACCACTACGTTCCTGCGCCACCGTTTTGACCCCGGTATGGTGAACAAGTCCCTTACGGTCGTGGCGTTCGCCCTTGTGGTCTCCGTTTTGAACGTGAGTCTCATTTTAGCGCTGCACCACGGTGTTTCCATATTGGATGCGATGATCGAAGCCGTTTCCGCCTTTGCGACGGTCGGCCTCAGCGCAAGCCTGACCCCGACGCTGCATCCGCTTGCAAAGCTTGCCCTGACGCTGACGATGTTCATCGGCCGCGTAGGCCCTGTCTCATTCGGTGTGGCGATTTTAATGCGCAAAAAGAAAGGCGGTTCCGTTCTGCCGGAGGGCAGAATGCTGATCGGGTGATTTTGGATCCTCTGTGCGTTTTGCACAGGGGATCTTTGCTTTCATCGCGCACATTTTAAGCCTGTTTCCTTGCGAAACAGGGGAAAAGTATGGTATACTATTTTGTACGTATTTTGTGTGCTGTTCAGGCTTCCTAAATGCGTTTCAATGCGGCAATTTACGATTTTGATATAGGAGTGATTTCAATTTGTCTCAGAAGACGGAACAGAAAGGACAGAGCTTTTTAAAGGGTACCGCAATTTTGACGGCAGCGACGTTTATCGTCAAATTCATCAATATATTTTTCTCTATTCCGCTTGCGAATTTCCTCGATGATGAGGGCATGGGGCATTTCAACACGGCGTATGACATTTTTGTGTTTTTCAGTGTTTTGGCATCTTCCGGCACACCGGTCGCCATTTCGCGCCTTGTCAGCGTGGCGTATGCACAGAACCGCAAGCGCGAAGCGGATAAAATTTTCCGCGTGGCATTCACACTGTTCTCCGGCATCGGTCTTGTCGGCTGCATCGTCATGGCGGTGTTTTCCCGTCAGTTCGCGATGCTCATGAACCAAAATGACCGCTCCGTGTACGCCATTGCAGCCTTGGCACCGATGTGCTTTTTCATGTCCCTTTCGTCGTGTTTGCGCGGCTATTTCCAAGGGCGTTCCAACATGACGCCGACGGCGGTCTCGCAGGTTTTGGAGTCGCTCATTAAACTGTTCGTCGGTATTGCGCTGGCACTGTATTTCCTGAAGACCACCGGCTTGCCGGAGCTTGGCGCGGCAGGCGCGATCCTCGGTGTTTCCATCGGCTCGTTCTTCGCGGTTTTGTACATTCTTCTGTACTACTTCCGCAAATCGCGCGATACGCGCTATTCACCTTTTGAGCCGAAGGTTTCGAGTGTTGGTGAAATTTTGAAATCTATCCTGACCTTTGCGGTGCCGGTCATCATCGGCTCTGCGTTTTTGAGCGCGCTCGACATTGTGGATTCCTCCGTGATGATGTATCGTTTGCAGGGCGCTGCCGGTGTGGACGCGAACTCCGCCATCGCTATGAAGGGCTGGCTCGGCACGGCGCGCAAGTATTTCGACCTGCCGAACGCCGTCATCGTGCCCATCTCTACCATCGTGCTGCCGATGCTTTCCGGTGCGATTGCAAAAAAAGAAAAGCGCGAAATCAACCGTATTTCCACGCTCTCCCTGCGCATGACGCTTATGGTAGCCATCCCGTCTGCCGCGGGCTTGTGCATTTTTGCAAAACCCATTTGCTCCCTGTTGCTTTACAGCCGCCCGGAGTTTGCGGCAAATACCGCGCCGCTGCTCGCTGTTATGGCACCGGCGGTCATCACGGCGAGCTTACTTTACACTACGAACTCGATGATTCAGGCGGTCGGCAAGGTATACGTGCCGGTCATCAACATGATTGTCGGTACGGTGGTACGTATCGGCGTTGTGTATGTGCTGTGCGGTATCCCGGAGATCAACGCCATGGGCTCTGCTGTCGGTACGTTCGTTTCGTATCTTGTTATGATTATTCTGAACCTTATCGCGCTGCACCGTATGCTGCCGGAAATTCCGAGCGTGGTGCGCATGGGCATTCGTCCGCTCCTTGCTTCTGTCATTATGGGCGCGGTCTCGTACCCCGTATATCTGCTGCTCACGCGCTTTATGAGTGAGAAGTTCGCGGTCATTCCGGTTATTCTGCTTGCAATCCTCGTTTACCTCGTGGCGGCGGTGTTTACCAAAGCCATCACGCGCGAAGAGATCGTGCAGCTGCCGAAGGGTGAAAAACTGGCGGATAAACTGCATTTGAAGTAACTTCCTGTCTTGTAAAGGCCATGTGCCTGTGATAAAATAAAATTATAAGTTTTTGGGGAATTTCGCGGTGCAGAAAACGATTTTGCGCCGACGAAAGAAAGGATGGGTGTTGTGGAAGCAACTGTGACAAATAAGGGCAAAAAGGGCCTTATACGCCGTTTTGCGCCGTACTTTAAAAAGTATCTGTGGATCCTCATTTTCGACCTGTTCTGCGCGGCGCTGACGACCGTATGCGAGCTGGCGCTGCCAATCATCGTGCAGCAGATCACGGACCGCGGCATCAATGACCTGGCGTCTTTGACGCTCAGTTATATTCTGCGCATCGGAGGGCTGTACATTTTCTTAAAGCTCGTCGACGTGGGCGCAACGTTCTTCATGGCGTCTATCGGCCACATCATGGGCACAAAGATCGAGACCGACATGCGCCGCGATATGTTCGCACACCTGCAGAAGCTCTCGTTCTCGTATTTTGACAACACGAAGATCGGTCAGCTCATGTCCCGCATCACGACTGACCTGTTTGACATCACGGAGTTTGCGCATCACTGTCCGGAGGAATTTTTCATTGCGGGCATCAAGATCATCGGCGCATTTGTGATTTTGTGCACGATGAGTGTGCCGCTGACGCTGATTATCTTTGCGGTGCTGCCGTTTATGCTGGCGGCCGCCATGTTCTTCAATAAGAGAATGCAGGCGCAGTTCCGCAGCCAGCGCCAACAGCTCGGCGAGATCAACGCGCAGGTGGAAGACAGCCTGCTTGGCGTGCGCGTGGTGAAATCCTTCGCGAACGAGCCGCTTGAAGAAAAAAAATTTGAAGAGGGCAACCATCGCTTTTATAACATCAAGCGTCTGCGCTACATGTATATGGGCGGCTTTGAAGCCTCCAATAAATTCTTTGACGGTCTCATGTATATCGTGGTCGTCATTGCGGGCGCTATCTTCATGATGAACGGCGCCATCGACCCCTCGCAGCTTGTGGCGTACCTTTTGTATATCACAACGCTCATCAATTCCATTCACCGCATCGTGCAGTTTACGGAGCAGTTCCAAAGCGGCATGAGCGGCGTGGAGCGCTTCTTTCAGGTTATGGACGCGCCCATCGAGATCAGCGACGCGCCGGACGCCAAAGACATCGGCATGGTCAAGGGCGACGTGACGTTCGACCACGTAAGCTTCAAGTATAATGACGACGGCACCGAGGTGCTTTCTGACATCGACCTCGACGTAAAGGCGGGCGAGAATATCGCGCTTGTCGGCCCTTCGGGCGGCGGTAAAACGACGCTGTGCAACCTCATTCCGCGTTTTTACGATACGACTGCCGGCACCATCCGCATCGACGGCAAGGATATCCGTACGGTGACGCTGAAGTCCCTGCGCGACCGCATCGGCTTTGTGCAGCAGGACGTGTACCTGTTCTCCGGCTCGGTGTTTGAGAACATTCAGTACGGCAAGCCGGGCGCGTCGAAAGAAGAAGTCATTGCGGCCTCCAAAATGGCGGGCGCGCATGAATTTATCGAGGGGCTTTCAAACGGCTACGATACATACGTCGGCGAGCGCGGCGTGAAGCTTTCCGGCGGCCAGAAGCAACGCATTTCCATTGCGCGTGCGTTTTTAAAGAACCCGCCGATTTTGATTTTAGACGAAGCGACGAGTGCGCTCGATAACGAAAGCGAGCGTATCGTGCAGGCATCGCTTGAAAAGCTCGCGAAGGGCAGAACGACGTTCACGATTGCGCACCGTTTGACGACCATCAAGAACGCGACGAAAATTCTGGTGCTGACGGATAAGGGCATTGAAGAAGCCGGTACGCATCAGGAGCTTATGAAGAAAAAGGGCATTTACTTTGACTTATATAAAAGCTACCAGGAAATGACGGCGGACACGGAATAAAGCCCAAAGGAAATTTTCGGGTATGTATATTTTGAAAGGACGGGAAAACTATGAAAACAGTGACACTCGGCAATACCGGCATCACGGTCAATCGCAACGGCTTCGGCGCGCTGCCCATTCAGCGCATTTCCGTTGAAGAAGCGGGCAAGCTGCTGCGCAAAGCATACGATAACGGCATCCGCTTTTTCGACACCGCACGCGCGTATTCGGATAGCGAATATAAGATTGGTCAGGCACTTGCCGATGTGCGCGACGACATCATCATCGCGACGAAAACGGCCTCGACAACCGTTGAAGGCTTTTGGAAAGACCTCGAGACGAGCCTTTCTATGCTGAAGACCGACCACGTGGATATTTACCAGTTCCACACGCCGTCTTTCTGCCCGAAGCCCGGCGACGGTACAGGCCTTTATGAGGCGATGCTGGAAGCGAAAGCGCAGGGCAAGATCCGTCACATCGGCATCACGAATCATCGCCTGCATGTGGCGCGCGAAGCCGTGGAATCCGGCTTATATGAAACGCTGCAGTTCCCGTTCTGCTACCTTGCGAGCGAAAAGGACATTGAGCTCGTGAACCTATGTAAGGAGAAGAACGTCGGCTTCATCTGCATGAAGGCGCTTTCCGGCGGTCTCATCACGCGCAGCGATGCGGCGTATGCGTACCTTGCGCAGTATGAGAACACGTTGCCCATTTGGGGTGTACAGCGCGAGAAAGAGCTTGACGAGTTTCTTTCCTACAATGATAACCCGCCGGTGATGACGGACGAGCTTGCGGCGTTCATCGAAAAAGAGCACGAGTCCCTCGCGGGCGATTTCTGCCGCGGCTGCGGCTACTGCATGCCATGTCCCGCCGGTATTGAGATCAATCAGTGCGCGCGCATGTCGCTTATGCTGCGCCGCGCTCCGTCCGCCGCATGGCTGACGCCCGAGTGGCAGGCGAAAATGGAGCTGATTGAAAACTGCAAGCACTGCGGCCAGTGCGTGAAGAAATGTCCGTATACCTTAAACACCCCCGAATTGCTCCGCAAGAATCTGGAGGATTATCGCACCTTTTTAAAATAAAGGAGAAAGTTCCGAATTATGACAGCAAACGAATTTTACGCGTCTCTTTCCGGCAAGCGCATCACGTTTGTCGGCGTGGGGCGCTCCAACCTGCCGCTCATTGAGCAGTTTAAAGCCCACGGTGCAGCCGTTTCGGTGCGCGATAAGCGCAGCGAAGCGGCGCTGGGCGAAGACGGCGAAGCGCTGAAAAAGCTCGGCGCAAAGCTCATCTGCGGCGAAGACTACCTTGAAAGTATCGACGAAGACATGCTGTTCCGCGCGCCCGGCGTGCCGTATCTGCTGCCCGAGCTGCAAAAGGCCCGTGCAAACGGTGTTGCCGTGACGAGCGAAATGGAAGTCTTTTTCGACCTGTGTCCGTGCAAAATTTACGCCGTGACGGGCAGCGACGGCAAGACGACCACAACGTCCGTCATTGCCGAAATGCTGAAAGCGGCGGGCAAGACCGTGCACCTCGGCGGCAACATCGGCCGCCCGCTTCTGCCGGAGATCCGTGATGTAAAGCCCGAGGATGTGGCGGTGGTGGAGCTTTCGAGCTTCCAGCTTATCTCCATGCGCCGCAGCCCGAATGTCGCGGTCATCACGAATCTGTCGCCGAACCACCTCGACGTGCACAAGGATATGGACGAGTACGTGAACGCGAAGAAGAACGTACTTTTGCACCAGAATGCGTTCGGCCGCACGGTTTTGAACGCGGATAACGCCCTGACGGCGGCCTGTGCCGCTGACACGCGCGGCATGACGTACATGTTCTCCCGCAGAGAGAAGACGAACGGCGCGTGGTGCAGCGCGGACGGCAAAATCTACTTCGGCGACGAGTATATTATGGAGGAAAGCGACATTCGCATTCCCGGCAAGCACAACGTCGAAAACTACCTTGCGGCGATTTCTGCCGTTTGGGGCGATGTCTCGAAAGAGGTTATCAGGACTGTCGCGAAAGAATTCAACGGCGTCGAGCACCGCATGGAGTTCGTGCGCGAGCTGGACGGCGTGAGATGGTATAACGACTCCATCGCAACGAGTCCGTCCCGCGCAATGATCGGCACGCTTTCGCTGTATGATTTCAAGATCGTTATGATTGCGGGCGGTGCGGACAAAAAGGTGCCGTTTGACGAGCTGGGCAAGGTCATTTGTGACAAGGTGAAGACACTCGTGCTGCTCGCGCCCGAAAAACCGCTTGAGGGCTTTAAAACGCCGGCTGCGGGGAAGATCGAAGCTGCGGTGCGCGGTGCCGAAAACTATAAGGACGGCGCGCCGGTGATTCTGCACGCAAACAACATGAAGGATGCCGTGCGCCTTGCAAGAGAAAGCGCAGAGCCGGGCGACGTGGTGTCTCTGTGCCCCGCCGCAACGGGCTTTGATATGTACAAGAGCTTTGCCGTGCGCGGTGATATTTACAGAGAAGAAGTGAAAGCACTGAACTAAGCACAAGCTGACGTGAAAGCGGACGCAAAAGTCTTTGATTAAACTTTCTTCAGAAAGTTTATCAGATTCCAAAGGTGAAACCTTTGGTCGAGCTCCGCAGAGCTCGGAAAAATTTATTTGTCTCGGCACTGTGCATAACAGCAGCTCGGCGAGAAAGATCAACAAAACAAGAAATTTGCGCACTCGGCGCCGCTTCGCCTTGGACCGGGCGGGGCGTGATTGTGGAAGATTGGATAGGTATAATGAAACAGTATAACAAGGGAAATGACAGAAACAAGGGCTTTCAGGGCAGAAACGGTCGTTCCGACCGCCGCCGCGACATTCGCGATACGCCCCTGAACCGCATGGAAGAGACGATTTTGGCGACCATGCGCAGCGAGGAAATTCACGACTGGAGCGCACGCCAGCTTTTGAAAAAGGCAGGTGTGCTCGACAAGCTTGCTTTTTACGATGCACTGCGTTCTTTAAAAGACCGCCGCATGATTTTACTTGACCGCGAGCACAACGCGAAGCTTATTCCGGTTGGCGAAGACGTGGAAGCGACGCTCATTTCGCTCTCGAAGAACTTCGGCTTTGCGCGCCCCGATAGCGGCGGTGACGACATTTTTATTCACGGCAGCGCTTTGCAGGGTGCGCTCGTCGGCGACAAGATCATCGTCGGCGACATTCGCAAGGACGACCGCGGCCCCTCCGGCCGTGTGCGCCGCATCGTAGAGCACAAGCCCGCGCAGACGACCGGCACGGTGAGTATCACCGATGAGGGCATTGAGTTCATCCCGGACAATGCCATTCGCTATAATTTACGTATGCGCGAGCGCGATTTAAACGGCGCGAAAAACGGCGACAAGGTCATGGCATCTTTGGAGCAGGATTACCGCGGTGACTGGGCATATGCCAGCGTGGAGAAGGTCTTCGGCAGCGGTCGCACGGCGCGTGTCTGCGCCGATGCCATTGTAGAGCAGTACGGCATTCCGCATGTTTTCCCGCAGGAAGTGCTCGACGAAGCCGAGCGCGTCGGCAACGAGCCCATCAGCGACGAAGAATACGCAAAGCGCCTTGACCTGCGCGGCGAGCCAATCTTCACCATCGACAGCAAGGACGCAAAGGACCTCGACGACGCCGTCTCCGTGAAGCGCACGGACTTCGGTTACACGCTGGGCGTGCATATTGCGGACGTTTCCCACTATGTGAAAGAGGGCTCTGCCATCGATGAAGAGGCTATCAACCGCGGCACGTCTGTGTATTTTGCCGACCGCGTGATTCCGATGCTGCCGGAAGTGCTTTCAAACGGCGCGTGCTCCCTGAACGCGGGCACGGACAAGCTGGCCTTCTCCGCGCTTATCGAGCTCGACAAAGAGGGCCACATCACAAAGTACGATTTTAAAAAGACGATCATCAATTCCAAGGTGCGCGGTGTGTACAGCGAGGTCAACGAAATTCTGGACGGCACGGCATCGGAGGAGATTTTGAACAAATACGCGCCCGTCATGGAGTCCTTGATGTCGGCGAAGGAACTTGCCGATATTTTAAAGGCGAACTCCGCAGCCCGCGGCACCATGGAGCTGGACAGCGGCGAATCGAAATTCATTCTTGATGAAAACGGCATTTGTATCGACATCATGCCGCGCGTTTCCGGCGAAGCGGAGCAGCTCATCGAGCAGATGATGGTGACGGCGAACATTGCGGCGGCGAAATTCTCGCTCGACCATAAATTGCCGTTCCTCTACCGTGTGCACGGCACCCCGGACCCGAAGCGCGTAGAGGAGCTTGTGACGCTGTTGCAGCTCGTGGGCGTTCCGTGCAAGGAGATCGTAAAGCCGAACCCCGAAACGCAGGATTTCGCCGCGATCCTCGACCGCGTGCGCGGTCTGCCGTGCGAGACGCTTGTTTCTCAGCGTTTGCTGCGTACGATGGAAAAAGCGAGATATTCGACGGAGGAGACCGGCCACTTCGGCCTCGCGCTTTCCGATTACAGCCACTACACTTCGCCGATCCGCCGTTACCCGGATACATCCATTCACCGCGTGCTTTCCGCATTTGTGGAAGGCATGCCGGCAGAAGAGGTGCGCCGCCGCTACGCGCAGTTCTGCGAGACCTCTGCGACGGAATCCTCCCGCAATGAAATTCGCGCGCTCATCGCCGAGCGTGACGCCGAGGACTGCTACATGGCAGAGTACATGAGTCAGCACATCGGCGAGCACTTTGAAGGCACCGTGAGCGGTGTGACGATGCGCGGTGTGTTTGTGCGCCTTGAAAACAGCGTAGAGGGCTTTGTTTCGCTCGACGCGTTCGAGGGCGAGGATTTTGTGTACGACGGCCTTATCACACAGCGCAGTCCGAAGCGCGAATTGACCATCGGCACGCCGCTGCCGATCATCGTGGCTTCCGCCTACGTTGCGACCGGCAAGGTAGACTTCGTGCCGGATAAAGAGAAGCTCGACATTTAAGGTATGAAAAATTCCCCTGCATCATAAGCTTTTCCGACAGGATAAAAATGGGGGAGAGCGTATGCGGGGAATCAAAAGGCTCATCGGCTCGGCAATGCTGGGCGTTCTGGCGCTGGCGGCTTTGTATTTTACGGCGCCGTACACCGGAGTGTATATTCCCGTCAGCCGGCTCAGCGTGGCGGTATCCGCTGTGCTTGGCGTGCCGGGCGTGACGCTGCTCGTTTTGCTGAGCCTGCTGTAAACGTATAAATGTATTGAAAAGAAAACTGCGGTTTTGCCGCAGCGGAGAGGAGTTTTTAACATGTTTCTGATCAACGCAAACGTACTGGACGACAAATTCTGCCTGCGCAAGGCGGATATCGAGATCGAAGACGGCAAGATCGTGCGCCTTGAGGATTCTTTGCCGTACAAAGAGGAAGACCTCGTTGTGGACTGCGCGGGCTACACCATTGTGCCGGGCTTTGTGGACGTTCACGTGCACGGCGGCGCGGGTGCAGATTCCAGCGACGGCGACGCAGAGGGTCTGCGCAATATGGCGAAGTTCCTGCTGACGAAGGGTGTCACGTCCTTCTGCCCGACTACGATGACCGTTTCCGATGCGGAGATCTTGAAAGCGCTTGAGACGATTCGCTCCTGCATGGACGACAAGGAAGGCGCGAAGATTGTCGGCGTGAACCTTGAGGGCCCGTTCATCTCGCCGAAGAAAAAGGGCGCGCAAGGCGACGAGTTCATTCAGGCGCCGGATTACGATGTGTTTAAGAAGTATTACGATTCCTGCGGCGGCATCATCAAGCTTGTGGACATTGCGCCCGAGTGCGACATGCGCGGCGATTTTATCGAAAAAGCCTCGAAGCTCTGCACCGTTTCCATCGCGCACACCGCAACGGATTACGACGGCGCGGTGGACGCGTTCAAAAAGGGCGTAACCCATGCGACGCACCTGTATAACGCGATGTCCGGCCTTGCACACCGTGCACCGGGTGTCGTGGGTGCGGTGTTCGACAACGAAAACGTCTGCGGTGAGCTCATCTGTGACGGCATCCACATTCACCCGGCTGTGGTGCGCACGACGTTTAAGCTCATGCCGGAGCGCGTGTGCGTCATCAGCGACGCGATGCGTTTGAGTGGCGTGGAAGACGGCGGCCAAGGCATGCTGGGTGTGAATATGGTCACCGTAAAGGACGGCAAGGCGACATTGCCGGACGGCACCATTGCAGGCTCTGTTACAAACCTGCATGCGGAACTCAAGAACCTCGTTTCCTGGGGCATTCCGCTGGAGACCGCCGTGCGCGCCATGACGCTGACCCCGGCGAAGGAGATCGGCATGGAAAACGAGATCGGCAGCCTTGCACCCGGCAAGCGCGCAGACCTTGTTGTGCTCGATGAGAACCTCGAGATTGTCGCGGTCTACCACTGATGCTTTTGCCTTTGCCGTGCGGCCTTGACGGCGGGGCATGAGGATAGAATTAGGGAAGAACAGAAAGGAAAAAAATATGTATTGCACAAATTGCGGAAGAAAGCTCCCCGAAGACGGCTCGCCGTGCGTTTGCCGGCGGCAGCCCGCACAGCCCGAGCAGCAGACGTACACACAGCCGGTGCAGCCGCAGCAAAACTACGGCGCACCCACGCAGAATTTTCAGATGCCGCCGCAGTATTACGCGCAGCCGCCGGTGCAATACCCGGTGCAGCGACCGATTACACCCGTGCACGGTGTGCTGAAAAGCTTTTTCGCGTCTCCGCTGTTCCTTATTACGGCGATCCTCTTTTCGGCGAATTTGCTGTTTCAGATCATCGCAAGCCTGTTCCCGCCGGATCCGGCGTATATTGTAAATCAGATTTACAGCAACCTGCCGTATGAAATGCAGTTTATCATTTCGCCGGGCGACCTGTACAGTGCGCTTTCGGATGCGCAGAGCGGCACCACAGTCGGTACGGTCATCGGTATGCTTATCACAGGCGGCTTAATGGCTGCCGCGTACTGGATCACGTACATATCTGCGAAAAGCCCGAGTGTTCCGGCGGCAAAAACGGCCGGCCTCACCATCATGAAGGTGTTCAGCATCATCAGTCTTGTTGTGATGAGCCTTGCGGAGGTGCTGTGCGTTGTTCTTGCCGTGATCTTCGGTGTTGCCCTTGCCGGCAATGACTACGGCTACATGGATGAGATGATGAGCGTTATCTTTGGCATTCTCATTGCGGCCTGTATCATCGGCTTTGTCGTGCTCATTTTTGAGATCATTTACGAAGCAAAGGTCATAAAGATGCTGAACGGCGCGAAGAACGCGATGCTGACGGGCATGGTTCCGAATAAGGCTTCCATGTTTGTGGCGGTCATCTGCTTTATTTCGGCGGCGGTGTCGTTCTTCTCCGTTTTCGGCGATGCGGTGCTGTACGGCTGGATCCGTGTTCCGCTCGGCCTGACGAGCGTTGCGCTCAACGTGCTTTACGGTCTGCTTGTTCTGCAGTTTAATAAGATGCTGAAAAACGCAGGCATGGCTCGATAAAACAAAATAAGTGAACGCGACCCGCTCCCGGCCGCGGCGGGACGGTGTAGTTCCGCTGCGCGGAAGCGGGTTTTGTGTTACGCAAAAGGAGGTTCGGTTATGTATTGCACGAATTGCGGGAGGAAGCTCCCGGAGGACGGTTCGCCTTGCATTTGCGGGGCGCAGAACGGGAATTTCAACACGCAGCCGCCGCAGAATTTTCAGGCGCCGCCGCAGTATTACGCGCAGCTGCCCGTGCGTCCGGTCACGCCGGTACACGGGATGTTAAAACGGTTTGCATCGTCAAAGCTGTTTTTCATGTGCGCGCTGCTTTTTACGGTGCAGATGGTCGTGTCGGCGGTCTCATCGGTGATTGAGGTGTTCACGGTGCTGCAAAATCAAGCGTATCTGCTGGAACGCACGCCCATAGGCACGAATTTCAACGTAGAGCTTAACGTAAACATTGTGCCCGTTCAAAATATTCTGGTGCTTATCGGGCTTTGGCTGCTGTACGCCTCCGCGAAGAAGACGGACACGCCGTTCATGAGCACAGCGGGCGTCACGCTGTTTAAAGTGACGGAAATTCTCCAGATCGTTGGGTGCGGTATTTTTTGCGGGATGTTGCTGCTCATCGGCCTTTTGGTGCTCCTCGCATCGAGTGGCGCCCCGAACGTGACAAATTACACCGGCTTGCCGGACAATATTGCTATTTTGATAGTGGGTATTGCTTTTGTGGTCGGTTTGGTGTTGAGCGTTCTGCTGCTTTTGTACAGCATCAAAATGCTCGGCGTGTGGACGAGCCTGCAGCGCGCGATACAGGTAGGCGTGCTGCCGAAAAAGCTGCCGGGGTACGCGCTCGCTTTGCAGGGATTTTCGATTTTCTGTGATGCCGCCGCGATGATTGTGTTTTTCGTGTGGAACGCGTGGATCCTCATCCCGGGCAGCCTGTGCAGCATAGCCGCGCGGGTATATGTCATCCGCTGTATGGCGGCGTATAACCGGGAGGTTGCGGGGATGGAAGCGAGTCCTTTCTAAAAGGCTTCGATTTTTTGGGCGTTTTTGTGCTACCGTTTAGCTTTTATGAACTTGCGTTGCAAGTTCATTGGGAGACCCCCTAATTGGGTCTCCCACACTTTAACAGTCCACCGGACTGTTAAAGTTCCCGTCCTGATTTTTTGAATGCAAAAAG
>OLRD01000460.1_pt1 | contig 33771 bp, 33 predicted proteins | sample 1672051 | NCBI WGS metagenome assembly OLRD01 (sample SAMEA3136640, study PRJEB25190) | human gut metagenome | biome: human gut; feature: human-associated habitat; material: faeces | place: Austria | collected 2013 | reverse complement strand
ATAGGGGATGTTTGCTCATTTATAATAGCGGATGCTTGCGACGACTTTTCCGATCACGGTGACGTCGGTCGCATAGATGGGTTCATACTCCGGGTTATCGGGCTGCAAGCGGATGCGGTCCGGCTCCCGATACAGATATTTGACCGTCGCCTCATCCTCGATCAGGGCGACGACCATCTCCCCGTCCTCCGCTGTGGATACTTTGCGGGCAATCACAAGGTCCCCGTCCAGGATGCCGGCGCATTTCATGCTTTCCCCGCGCACGCGCAGTGCAAAGTAGTCGTCGGCATTTTGGTTGGGCGGGCAGAAGGGGACATAGCCCTCCACCTCTTCCACTGCGAGGATGGGCTGCCCCGCAGCCACACGGCCAACGACCGGCACCTGTACAGTGGGCTGCTCCCCCACAAGATGGATGGCGCGGTTGAGGCCGGCGTCGCGGCTGATATATCCCTCGCGTTCCAGTGTCTTCAGGTGCGCGTGGACGCTGGACGTGGATTTCAGGCCGGTCGCTTTGCAGATTTCCCGAACGGTCGGAGGAAGGCCGCCCTGTGCCCGGCTTTTTAAATAGTCGTATACTTTCTTTTGGCTTTCTGTCAACATATCGCATCCTCACTTTCCTGGTGGTGGTTTTCGATCCATTTCCGGAGCCATTCGGAAGAGCATGTTAGAAAAATAGATGGGCGCCTGCGAAGGCTTCTATCCATTGCCCCTTTATTATAGAGAAAGGCGGTACACATCTATGAAAATGGTTATTTTAATAATTCCATTATAACACAGGCGGTCAAAAAATGTAAACGTTTGTTTGTGAAACTTTCGAGGGATTTCTTCCCAAAGCGTCCCTTTTTGGCAATTTCTACGGAAATTCGTTCAAAAAATCTACTGAAATAGTTTAAAGAATATTCATAGCATCGTAACAACTCAAATCGGTAAAGTGAGTATAATAAGAACCGTAATCAAGCAATGGAGCCGCACCAGAACTTGATACATGTTCTACCCTCCTCAATATACCCCTCAAGCTAAGAAGAAAGACCGAATCCGTAAGGGTTCGGTCTTTTTTCATTTGTTGTGTACGGTTCCTATTTTTGCAGCTGCCGCATATTCCCCGAAATAGGTGGCAAAAATAGACTCGGAGGTGCAACGAATGACTAACAACCACTATCAGAAGAACCATTCATCCGGAGGGGCTTCCAAAGGCTTTTACATTGCTCTGGGCGTCTGTTTAATTGCAATCGGTGTGGCCGCCTGGACGACGTATGATAGCGTTATCAACTATGCGACGCCGGAGGAGGAACCATCCAGCAGCCAAACAACGGCCTATCCAGCGAATGAAGCGGTGAGCGGCGTGTTGGAGGTCCCTGGAAGCAGCTCGCCGGGCACAACATCTTCCACACCATCCGCACCGCCGAGCACATCCCCCAGCAGCCAGGCGCCGCAATCCAAAGCGCCGGTTTCCTCGGAAGAGCCCGCCGTAAAGGCCACGACGGTTCCATTGTCTTTTTCGTATCCGGTCGATGGAACGGTTGTGCAAAAATTTAGCATCGACAATCTAATCTATTCTAAAACGATGAAAGACTGGCGCGCGCATGCGGGGGTGGATTTCGCTGCGGAATTGGGCACGGAAGTGAAAGCGATCGCCGATGGGACCGTGAAAAACGCCTACCACGACGACCTATTTGGGAATGTCGTATATATCGAGCACGGCGAGACCGGCGGATGCTACTGTGGCCTGGAAACGATGGACGTGAAAGCCGGCGATACGGTCAAGGCCGGTCAAAAAATCGGGACGGTTGGGACAACCCCTTGTGAGAGCGCTGACGACCCACATCTACATTTTGCGGTTAAGAAGTCCGGCAAGTGGATTGACCCCCTCACAATCTTTGAATAGGCGCCCTCGGCAACGTTTAGGGGCATAAAAAGCAGAGTCAAGAGAGGAATCTTTTGACTCTGCTTTTTTGATCTCTGCCTGTAAAGTTTAGAATATATTCATAAAAATTACAAGAATGTTGCTGGAAATATTATTAATTTCGTGGTACACTATATACGAAATGAAAAGGCCCCTTCTTTTCGGTGAAGTGCGTTTCAATTGATGTAACGGGGTGGAGATTAAATTGGATGCGAGTTGTCCGTTCGGGTGAATCCTTAACAGTTTATTCATGAAATAGACACCGAACGTTACCATACCCAGCGGAAATTTTACTATACTTAAATAGACGGGGAAAGAGAACAGACAGGTTTGTATAGCCCGGTTCCCCACGGGCATACGGAATGAGACTGGTAGAAAGGAGGTACATTCGTGAACAGCAGAGGAGCGGTTCTGGTTTGTGTTACAGGCCAGCGCGATTGTGACAGATTGATTAAAGCAGGGAAGCGGATTGCAGAAGAGCGGTCGGTTCCACTGCATGTATTGTGTGTACAGCCGACTTCGGCGGGGTTCGATGCCGACTGTGAGGAGTTGGAGTATCTGCGGCAGACATCGCGCGACGTGCAGGCAGAAATGTCCGTCTATTTTCATGATGACGCAGCGTTGTTGGCAGTCGGGTTTGTAAAACAAATAGGAGCGACTCATATTGTGACGGGAATGGCGGAAGCCCCCGTTAATGGATTTGTGGAAGTCCTTCATAAGCTTTTGCCCCAAATCCCCATTTCCATGGTGGCAAAAGACGGCATCATATATAATATCTGCCCGACAAACAGAAAGGCAGTGCCCGCCAGAATGATGAATGCATAAGCTGGCGGCTGTTCCAGGGGTCCTGGCCTTGTGCCAGGACCCCTTTTTGCTCCCTCTAGATGGCAATTTACATCTCTTAAATTAGCAAGATGGAATTTTGCTTGTCTGCTTGCCATTTCATGGCCAATGCCGTACAATAGACACATCCCTGTGAAATCCGAAGAAAGGAGGGGGATACACAGATGCTCAAAGAAAACCAACGGATTTTTAATGTGACCATGGTGGTGCTGGATGCATGCATCTGCCTGATTTCTATGGTCCTGGCCTTTGTGATCCGTTTTAACGTGTTGGATGGTGGCCATGACCGCATTGGAATCGTCTACTATTTGAGGCTGATGGTCCTGGTAATCCCGTTTTATTTTTTATTGTATCAATATTTTGGCCTGCACGATTCCTTCCGAAGCAAAGCGCTTGTGTCGGAGATCGGAAAAATTGTTCAGGCGAATATGGTTGGTTCGATCTTTATCTTTGTGTTGGTCTTCTTTTTGAAGGAGGTCAACGTTTCCCGAATGGTCGTTGTGCTGTTCGCGGGGATGAATACCCTGTTCGGCTCCATCGAACGGGTGGCGATCCGGAAAATCCTGCGGCGCTTGCGCGAAAAGGGATATAACCTGAAGCAGCTCCTGATCGTCGGCTGGAACCAGGCGTCCGGAGAATTTTACGATAAGATCATGCTGAACCGCAGTCTGGGATACGACGTCTGCGGCTATCTGAGCGGGCAACCGGAAAATGTGGGGAAACGCAACCTTCCCTATCGGGGGACGTTCCAGGACCTTTCCAACCTTTTGGAAAATAAGGAGATCGACGAGGTGGTTATCTCGCTCGATTACGATGAATTCCCGGAGTTGGAGGAGATCATCGATACCTGCGAAAGGGAAGGGGTCAAATCCAGCCTGCTCCCCTTCTATACGAAATTCTTGCCCACCAGGCCGTATATCGACGTGGTGGAAGGCATGCCGCTCATCAACCTGCGCCGCGTGCCATTGGACAATTTGGTAAACGGCTTTTTAAAGCGGAGCTTTGATATTGTGGCTTCACTTTTGGGCCTGGTCCTTCTGTCCCCCGTCTTTTTGGGGGTGGCGATCGGCGTGAAATGTTCGTCCCCCGGTCCGGTGATCTACCGCCAGACACGCATCGGCCGCCGCAAGAGGGAATTTACTATGTATAAGTTCCGTTCCATGAGTACGGAGAACAATGCGGATATGACCACATGGGGAACCCGCAACGACGGACGCCGGACCGGGTTTGGGGCCTTTTTGCGCAAGTACAGCCTGGACGAGCTGCCGCAGCTCTGGAATGTGCTAAAAGGGGATATGAGCCTAGTAGGGCCGAGGCCCGAACGCCCGTATTTTGTAGAAAAGTTCCGGGAGGAGATCCCCCTGTATATGATGAAGCACCTTGTCCGTCCCGGGATTACGGGATGGGCCCAGGTCAATGGCTGGCGTGGGGATACCTCCATTGAAGAACGGATCAAATGTGACATTTATTACATTGAAAACTGGACCTTCCTTTTGGATATCAAGATCTTGTTCCTAACCATATTTAAAGGAATTGTGAACAAAAGCGAAGATCTCTGAAAAGGAAGGGATTCTGTGCTATAATGATTCCATAAATGCCTGTGAAAACGAAGATTTCCGCGTGGATAGAGCGTTGCGGCTACCCCAAAGCAGCGGGGACTGCCGTATTGCCGTTTGGCGGAAGGGTGTGGAAATAGGGAGGAGACAGCTTTGCTGCCGTATGTTTTGCTGTTGCTGTTTCTTGTTGTGTCTGGATTCCTCTTATGCGAACGGAATCCAAGCAGGAGGAAAGACGCGATTTACTTGGGGATCGCTTCCTTGGGGTTGATTCTCTTTGCTGCATTCCGCGGGGAGACGGTTGGCATTGACTATCCGATGTATCAGACATACTTTGAACAGATGCATCGGGAGGGATGGCAATTTTTGACCGGGCCACAGAATGAATACCGCATGGAGTTCGGCTTTAGCTTTCTCAACTTTGCGATTTCCCGGTTTACCGGGGATGTCCACGTCTTTATGGCGGTTGCGGCAACGATCCTGGTGCTATTGGCGGCCATTGCCATCTATCGGGATTGTTCCATTCCCTGGGTGGGGATGTTTATCTTTGTAAGTTTCCATTTTTTCGGCAATTCCATGAGTTTTATCCGGCAGTCCTTCGCCATTGGGATTTTCTTATTCGCCATTCGCTATCTCAAGGAAAAGCGTTTTGTGCCATATCTGTTGATCGTATTGCTGGCGGCGACGTTCCACAAGTCCATCCTGCTGCTGATTCCCTTCTATTTTTTGGCGCAGGTTCCCATTTGTTGGAAAACCCTTGCGGTGTATGGGACAGGGACGATTCTAATTATGGCCTTCTTCTGGCCGATTTTCGAATTTATCACCCAATTTGTTTACCAGTTCTATGCAACGGAGGAAGGGCTTTATTTCCTGCGTGGGCGCGATTGGCAGACCGCGTTTATCCCCGTATCCTTGGCGGTTGTGGCCCTTTTGTTGAAAGGCCGCCTACTGCGGCAGAACCCACAGAATGGGGCGCTGGTCCATCTGGCGGTATGCACGGGTTTGCTCTTTATTTTAACTTGCCAACATTATATTTTTCAGCGGATTGGAAATATTTTCTTTGCCGGCGCGATTTTTTTGCTCCCCGAGCTCCTTAAAGGGATCCGGATCGAACCCGCTGCGGACGAGGACTTGGAGCAGCGGAGGTTCCAGATGCGGTCCGAACGGAAGCAGCAGATGCGGGAGCGCCGGAAGAGGAAGAGTGTGGAGAACTGGCACCGGCAATATTATTATTACAGCCTCGGCGTTACGCTCTTTTTTGGCACCCTATATTATATCTGGTTCCTGCTGCAGAACCGCATCAATCTGATTCCCTATGTGACCTTTTTTTAAAGAGGATATTTGTGCTTAGAGGCGCAATATAAAACGATAAGAAAGAGGGCGACTATATGTGGGCATATGCCATCATTGTATTTAGCATCTTAATTCTTGGCCTGCTTTTGGGGGAGTGGAAACCGAGCCGGAAAAAGGAGATTTTATACCTTTGTATTTCCTCGGTGATCCTAATTGTTTTTTCTTCTATCCGGGCGACCAACGTGGGGATTGATTATTTCCAGTTTTATGTGCCGTTTTTTGAGAATGTCCACAGCGGCGGTTGGGGGTATTTAATCAGCGATGCGAACACCTACCGGTCTGAATTTGGGTTCAGCCTGTTGACATATCTGATTTCCTTTGTTACGGGAAACCCCTTTGTTTATGCGGCGGTGATCGCTGTTTTTATGGTCGGCCTGACCGCGCTAGTGCTCTATCGGGACTGCCCGAAACCGTGGGTTGGGATGTTCATTTTTGTCGCCTTCAACTTCTTTGGGAACACGCTGAGCTATCTCCGCCAGTCTTTGGCAATCGCTATTTTCCTATTTGCCATTCGCTATATCAAGGAAAAGCGGATCGTCCCATACATGTTGCTGGTTTTGTTGGCGGCGAGCTTTCACAATTCCCTGCTGCTGATGATCCCCATCTATTTCCTGGCGCAGATTCCGGTCAACCGGGTTTCTATGGGCGTCTATGCGGGCGTTACGGTTCTGGTACTGATCTTTTCCTGGCAGCTCTTTGACCTGGTCACGCAGTTTGTCTATCAATATTATGCGACTGAGCAGAACCTCTACTTTATGAATGGCCGCGACTTCATGACGGGATTTGTGCCAGTTTTGGCCATGGTGATGATCATCGGCTTCAAAAAACTGTTGCTCAAACAAAATCCAAGGAATGTGGTTTTGGTCAATCTTGCCATGTATGCAGGGATCTTTTTTATCTTGACCTGGAAGCATTTCCTGTTCCAGCGGATTGGCAATATCTTCTTTACCGCTGCGATTTTGTATATCCCGGAGCTGTTGGCTGCCTTGCAATCCACCGCCACCGAAGAAGAGAAAGAAAAACGCTTTCTGGCGGGCAAAGGTAGCTGGCGCAATTATGGTTATTACTATGGTTTGGCGGCTGTCATGGCCTTTGGGTTGATCTATTACTTCTGGTTCATCCAGCAAAACCGCATCAACCTCTTGCCGTTCTATACCGTCTTCCAGGAGATCCAGGTGAGCGCTCTGCGCGTACAGGCGATTACGACGACCATCCTGAATACTTTGGTGCAAACCTTTGGATAATAAGAAGGAGACGCTCTTTTTACAGAACGTCTCCCGTTTCTTCTATGGACTTCTCAACCGAGCGCTACGTCTAAAATCATCATCACCAGGAAACCAAGCATGACGCCCGCCGTCCCTGGGTGGGAATGTTCGCCGAGGTGTGCTTCCGGAATAAGTTCCTCCACCACAACATAGATCATCGCGCCTGCGGCAAAGGAAAGGAACCAGGGCATCAATGGCGTCACCGAACCAGCGATTAAAACCGCCAATAGGCCGCCAATCGGTTCGACAATCCCGGAGAGCGCCCCGTATGCGAACGACCGGGTGGCCGACAAGCCTTCTTGCCGCAAGGGAAGGGAAATTGCTGCGCCCTCTGGAAAATTTTGAAGGCCCATTCCGAGGGCCAATGCCATTGCAGCCGCCAACGTCACCGGCGCGCCTTCCTGTGCGACAAGCGCAAAGGACAGGCCGACTGCCATGCCTTCGGGGATATTGTGCAGCGTCACGGCAAACACCAACATGGTCGTACGCTTTAGTGAGGAAGAAATCCCCTCCGGTTGGTCGCTGCCCGGGTGCAGATGGGGAAGGAGCCGGTCGAGCAGCATTAAAAACAGGCCCCCCAAGACAAAACCACCCGCTGCGGGAATCCATCCGATTTGCCCCTGCTCCTCTGCCATTTCAATCGAAGGGATCAGCAGGGACCATACGGAAGCGGCAATCATGACGCCGGCGGCAAATCCTAAGAAAATGCGCTGTAGATTTGCCTTTACCCCTTTGCGGAATAAAAAAACCATAGCTGCGCCCATAGCGGTACAGAGGAAGGTGAATCCCGTCCCGATCAAGGCCAGCCATGCGGGATGCAATCCTTGCATGGACGTCCTCCTTTTCCGACTCCCGATATATGGATTATAATCACGAGAATCGTTATTATGATTATAGAGGAGGAACGTTTGAAATGCAATGGAATTTTTCGCAGGCCCTCCCATCTGGTTCCATCGGAGGGAGGTTTCTACTTTTACCGGTTGGAATTGGGCACAGCGGCCAAGGAACTCTTTTTGTATTTCATCCTGGTGGCCATGCCGCCGCGGATATGCCGCTGCGCTTTGTTTACCTCTAGCACATTTTTTACTTCCCGATAGAGCTGTGGATCGACATATTTTAAACGCTGGGCGACATCTTTATGTACCGTGCTTTTGCTGACGCCAAACTTTTTGGCTGCTTTTCGGACTGTGGCCTTGTTTTCGATGATATATTTGCCGAGCTCGACAGCGCGCTCTTCAACGATGCCTTTCATGGTACGCCCCCCTGTTCTAGTTAGGGCATGTTCAGATTGCAAGCTCAAGACATGGAAAACGGTGCGGTTTTCGCTTGAACGCGCCCTATGCTACCAAATATATGTGGGGGGACCCGAGAATATGAAGGGGCCGTCCTCTGGCGGTTGTTCTGGGGTGCGGCCTATGATATAATTCTAAAGAATGAGCTTTACTGTTGGAGGGACAAAGAATGGATGCCCCAAAGGTCAGTGTGATTGTACCGGTTTACAACTGTGAGGACTATATTGCAAGGTGCATACAGTCCCTATTGGCGCAGACATTACGCGAAATAGAAATTATCGCGATCGACGATGGGTCAACGGACAAATCGGGTGCGATATTGGATCGATATGCTGAAAAAGACCAACGCCTTCGCGTATTTCATCAGAAAAACGGCGGGGTGTCCGCAGCACGGAACAAGGGGCTTCAATACGCGCAAGGAACCTATATCGGTTTTGTGGATGGGGACGACTATGTAGAACCTGATATGTACCAAGAGCTCTTGGCCGCTGTCGATCATCGGGCAGAAGTCGCGATATGTGGTTACGACCTGCAATTTGTTGGACATCGGGAAACTCGGCCATGTCAAGGGGCGCCCCTGATCCGAATCACATCTCCATCGGATTTTTATATGCAATATTTTTGGAAGTCTCCAAATCTGTGGGATAAAATTTATTGCAGGCAGATGATCGAGCAAAGGCGGGTATTTTTTTCCGGTGATGTTGGAGAGGATCTTTTGTTTAACCTGGAACTGCTCCCCCATTTAAAGACCGCAGCGATTGTACAAAAGGTTTTATATCACTATGTACAGAGAAAAAACTCTATTATTCACAGAGGTAATTGGAAAATCCTGCGGCAAGGAGATCTTTTCGAAAACTATCTTGTGAAGTTCTGTGGGAAAGCATCTATGGAAGAGGAGCAGAGCCCTCTACTTTATATTTCTTTCTTCTCGGTGTTAACGGGTTATTTGTGCTCTGCGAAGACAGCTTCGAGGCCATTTGGCTCTCTAAAACATCATATTTATAAATTGACTCGGGACACACAATTATGTGCGATTTGCGAAAAAGCCATGCAGAGTGGGGAGTTGTATAAACTGAGAAAGAAATGTTTGATCACGCCAGCGTTTTACCAGATCGAAAAGTGGCTTTGTTTTTTGCTGAAGCACCGGATGGTCCGTGCTTCTTCAGCGGTTATTTGGATGATAAGCCGGTTGTATGTAAAAAGTCACTTGGAGGATGAAACAATACTTTTCGCATAGTGATCAAAAGGACTCGGTTGACGGCAAAGACCGATTTACCTCAAGCGTATGCTTCATTTCGGAATGGCAAAATTGATAGGGATTGGTAAATTGTGGGTGTGAAAGGAAGTGGCTATTCGCAGTGAAAACGTTATTATCTATTTGCAGATATTATGGTTTAAAGGGAACAGCCGCAAAAGTTTGGGAAAAATATGTTGTTGACCGAAAGCGTTTTCACACAGACGGGAAGACGGAAGTACCCACTTTTCCACCTTGTCCAGAGAGGGAACTTCCGGTTATAAAAGAGAGGGTTCAACCGTTCTGTATCTATTATTTGGTCCATTATTTTTATCCGAACCGGCAGGGCGGGACGGAGCGCTTTGTATTCAATATGGCGCGGGCCCAACAGGAAAAAGGGCACCGGGTAAAAGTTTTTACTCTGGGTACGGCAGATTGTAACGAGTACTCATTTTCAGTAGGAGATATCCTGTATCGGACCTTCCTCTTTGAAGGGCTTGAAGTGGTAGAGTTTCGCTATCGCAAGACACCTTATGGGTTGTTTTATAAACGCATCGATCCGAATGATCGATCCATGCATCGTTTTGCCATGTATTTTCTGAAGCAGGATTGTCCGGACATGGTGCATTGTGCCTATCCGCAGCCGATGGCGGCGTTTTTGCAGGCGTGTACAGAGCGTGAGATTCCCTATGTTGTGACATTGACGGACTTCAATATTTTCTGCCACTATGCTACAATGGTAGACCGGCAGGGACATTTTTGCCCCGGCTGTAAACAGGGACGGCGATGCGCAGCGGTATGCAAAACGAATACGGTTCCGGACTTTTCCCAGCGTTATAGATATGCAGCTGAACTTTTGCAAAAGGCTGCTGCTGTTTCCGTACCCTCCGAATTTGTGGCGTCCGTGGTTCATCAGGAATTTCCGGAGGTTGTGCCATATGTGATCCCGCATGGGATTGCACCCGAATTTTCTTTTTCCCGTGGGCCGGTCAATCGAGTCAAGGCTTTTGCGTATGTAGGCACCTTTTCGGAATTGAAAGGAATCCATATGCTCATTGCTGCTTTCCGACGCCTGTCTGGAGCTTATACATTGGAGCTGTATGGGACAGGAACGGATGCCTATGAACGGCAATTAAAGCAGCTAGCAGGAAACGATCAAAGGGTTCACTTTCGTGGGCCGGTTGCGTTTAAGCGCATGCCGGAGATTTACCGAACACACGATTGCATTGTTGTCCCCTCCCTGTGGTATGAGACGTATAATTTCGTGGTTCGTGAGGCAATCGCTACAGGATGCTTGGTGGTGGCTTCCCAGATGGGGGCAATGCCCGAAGCGATACAGGAGGGAAAAAATGGCTTCCTTTTTAAAGCGGGGGATGAAGACGCACTGCTGAATGCCTTGGAATGCGCCGCTCGTTTCTCCGGCGATGGTTTCCCGTCGAGGCAACCGTCTACGATAGAGGAAGCAAGCAAGTATGAAGCGATCTACAGGCAATATGTTCCTACAAAATAATGTATGAGAGATTTGGTGACGATCATGAAGCAAATTGAAAAGACTCTTTGACTAATGTATAATTCATAGGACTTAAAAGTAAGGTGTACAAAATTTCTATGATATACAATATATCTTAATAATCAGCCGTTTAATTGCGTCTATTCTTTTAGGGGATCTTGTCGCAATGAATTGCTTGTGCATTCTATGGCGTTTTTTATGGTTCACCGTAATGGGGGTTAGACGATGGATACACCAAAGATATCGGTTATCATTCCTGTCTATAATGCGGAGAAATATTTAGAAAAGTGTTTGGATAGTATTTTGCAGCAAACCTTTAGGGAGATAGAAGTGATCTGTGTAGATGATGGTTCTCAGGATGCTTCAAAACAAATACTTCGGAGATATGCTTCCCAAGATGCACGTGTAATTGTTGTTGAGCAGAAAAATATGTATGCAGGAGTAGCTCGGAACCGAGGGATGGAGCTTGCAAAGGGAAAATATTTGATCTTTTTGGATGCGGACGATTTCTTTCACCCAGATATGTTGAGGAGGGCTTACGCATGCAGTGAACAATACAGGGCAGATATTACGATATTTAATGTAAAATGTTTTTCCGACCAAACAAAGATTACTTTTAAAGGAAAGTGGTTATATAATAAAGATTTAATACCGCAAAAGCAGCCTTTTTCAATGCATGATATATATTCTCAAATTTTTCAAATCACAACAGCGGCGCCGTGGAACAAATTGTTTAATAGGGAATTCATACAAAGGGAACAAATCCTTTTTCAGGGGACACGTAGTACAAACGACGTATATTTTGTAAATTTGGCGTTGGCACTTGCAGAGCGGATTGTCACAATTGACCGCTCTTTATTGTATTACCGCGTAGATACAAAAAATAATTTGCAAAACACACAAGAACAATCCCCCCTTGACTTTTATACAGCATGTAGAGCTTTAAAGAAGTCTTTAGAGCAGAGAAAGGCCTTTCAGAATGTAGAGCAAAGCTTTGTAAATTTTGCTTTAAGCTGTACAATGAATGCTCTACGAAAGGTAAAGAACGAAGAGAGCTTTCGGGATATATGCGAATGTTTTCGGAGAGAGATTGCTATGGAATTAGGCATCCATTCTCATATAGAGGATCGTGATTATTTTTACAACGATGAAGATTATAGAATTTTGATCCATTTATGTAACGCATCCATTCCTAGCAATAAGGATTCTATTTTTAATTTAACAGGGTCTAACAACCTTGATAAGAAGCCGTTACCCGGATTACGGAAGTGGCGAGGAATTCTTTTGTGTTTCTATCATCACGGATTGTTCTATACTTTAAATGAAGTATTAAAAACGTTAAAAAATAGATTAGGGTGAACGAACATGTTACAAAAAATGCGGAAATACCAGTTCCTCTTTGAGGAGCTGGTAAAAAGAGATTTTAAGAAAAAGTACAAACGCACCGTATTGGGGATGTTTTGGAGCGTCCTATCCCCTTTGCTGATGTTGTTGGTCATGAGTTTGGTTTTTACGCAGTTCTTTGGGCGGTCTACGCCCCATTATACGATTTATCTTTTTAGTGGACAGCTGGTATTTTCCTATTTTACCGATGCGACAAATAGTGGTATGTCCTCGTTGATGGACAATTCCACAATATTTTCAAAAATTAATGTACCCAAATACATGTTTTTATTGTCGAAAAACGTCTCGTCCTTCATCAATTTTTGTTTGACATTAGTCGTGTTCCTTCTCTTTGTGGCGATCGATGGGATTCCATTCCGTTGGACCTTCCTTTTGCTGCTCTACCCAATCGGATGCCTGGTTGTGTTCAATATCGGCATGGGACTTATCCTATCTGCGCTGTATATGGTTTTCAAAGATGTCAAATATCTCTATACGGTGGTTACACAGGTCATTATGTATTTTTCTGCAATCTTCTATAACATAGAAGCGTTTTCTCTGCACATCCGCTATTTGTTCTACCTAAATCCTATTTTTGTATACATCCGCTATTTCCGCAAGATTGTAATTGAAAACGATATCCCGGAGCCGAGTTTCCATCTATTGTGCGCCTTTTACGCGTTGGTTGTCTTATTGATCGGTGCATTCATCTATAAGAAATACAATTATAAGTTCCTGTATTATGTGTAAGGAGGCATTACGATGATCATAGAAGCGAAGGATGTCTCCATCCGCTATATCCTAGGGGACTTTAAAGACATCGGGATCAAGGAGTATGTGCTCCGCAAAATCAAACGGAATTACCACGTACGGGAATTCTGGGCGGTGGACGGCGTATCGTTCACATTGGAACGCGGGGACATGCTTGGGATCATTGGCAGCAACGGCGCGGGCAAATCCACGCTCCTAAAGGCTGTCACCGGCATTATGGTGCCGACAAAGGGCTGGGTCAAGGTCAACGGGTCCATTGCCGCGTTGCTGGAATTGGCCAGTGGCTTTGACGGGGATTTGACCGTGCGCGAAAATACGTATCTGCGCGGGGCGATGCTCGGCTATACCCGCAAATTTATGAACGAAAAGTATGAGGAGATCATCGACTTTTCGGGCTTGCAAGAGTTTCAGGACCGTCCCTTCAAGCAGCTCTCCTCCGGTATGAAATCCCGGCTGGCATTTTCCATTGCCTGCTTGGTACGGCCGGATGTCTTGATTCTGGATGAGGTCCTCTCCGTAGGCGACGGCGCGTTCCGGAAAAAGAGCGAAGAAAAAATGATGGAGATCATCAATGGCGGCGCAACCACAATCTTAGTTTCCCATCTGTTGGAGCAGGTGCGAAGTATGTGCAACAAAGCCCTTTGGCTGGAGCGTGGGAAGCAGATTGCCTTTGGTGACGCCAACGAGCTCTGCGACCGCTATGAAGAATTCTTAAGCCAAAAAAAATAGGCGAATTTTTGGAAAAGTGGCATTAAGAGGCGCATTAGCCTCTTTACTTTATCTCGCTAATCTAGTATTATATTGGTATATTACCCCTCCACACTCCCGGCAGCGGTCCGGCGCGGCAGCGGAGGGGCTTTATCTGACTTTTGAGAGATTTAAGAAGGAGAGAGTACGCATGAAAAAACTGTGGGGAATTTTTCTGGCGGCGCTGATGGTCATCGGCTGCGTGGGATGTGGCAACGGAGCAACAGGGAATGGAGACGACGCTGCGGGATTGGCCACGAATGGCGATATGGCGTCGGAAACCGGAGGAGAGGCGGCTGACGAATCTTGGACAAAGGTCGAAAGCGCGGGCCAGCTCATACTGGGCTTGGACGATGCATTCCCGCCGATGGGCTTTGTCGATACGCAGACCGGCGAATTGGTTGGGTTTGATATCGATGTAGCAACCGAGGTGTGCAGCCGGCTGGGGATTGAGCTGGTCACACAGCCCATCGATTGGGATAGCAAATCCGCAGAGCTCAGCAATGGGAATGTCGACTGCCTCTGGAACGGCTTCAGTGAAACGCCGGAGCGCGCAGAGGAATTTAATCTCAGTATCCCTTATATGAAGAACGACCAGATCATCTTAGTGAAATCCGATTCCACCTATCAGGGTTTGAACGATCTGGCAGGAAAGATTGTCGGGGTGCAAGCGGATTCTTCTGCTGAGGTTGCGCTGAATGAGAACCCTGACTTCAAGGATACGCTTCAAGAAGTCGTACAGATCGACGACTATTCCAAGGCTGTTATGGAAATCCAGAATGGAACCATTGATGCGATTGCCATCGACGAAGTGGTGGCGCGCTACTATTTGCAGAACAACCCCGGCGCCTATACCATCTTGCAGGATGAAAACGGCGACGACGCTTCCCTGGCAGAGGAAAACTATGTCATCGGTTTCCGCAAGGGCGACGACGCTTTGAAGGAAAAAGTAGAGGGCGCTTTGAAAGAGATGTCGGCAGACGGCACGTTGGCAGAAATCTCCAACAAGTGGTTCGGGGAAGACGTCACAACGATTCCGGCGGAGGAATAAGAAGCAATTTCCATGAAAAGGGCTGAAAAGGAGGTGGTTGCAGCGTGAATTACCAGGTATTGCTGTCCCAGATGTTGGAAGGGACGCTGATGTCGCTGCGCATCTTTTTTTCCACGCTGCTTTTTTCCTTGCCACTGGGATTGTTGGTGGCGCTGGGACGTATGTCCAAAAATCCGATCATTAATTTGCCTGTGCGGTTCTACATACTGGTGATGCGCGGTACGCCGCTGATGCTGCAATTGCTGTTTATCTTTTATGGCTTAAAGCCCATTTTTGGTATTCAGCTCGACCGCGTGATTTCCGCGCAGGTGGCATTTGCCTTAAATTATGCCGCCTATTTTGCAGAGATTTTCCGTGGAGGAATCGAAGGAATCCCGCAGGGACAGCATGAGGCGGCAAAGGTGTTGGGCTTTACCAAGAAACAAACCTTCTTCCGAATTGTTTTGCCGCAGGTGGTCAAGCGGATCATCCCGCCGATGGGCAACGAGTTCATCACATTGGTCAAAGATACATCGCTGGCCCAGGCGATCGGCGTGGTCGAATTGCTGCGCATTACGGAAAATTGGGTATCTTCGGCGGTCGACATGACCCCATTCCTGATCGCGGGTATTTTCTATCTGGTGATGAATGGCATCGTGACGCGCTGCTTTACAGTGGCAGAAAAGCGCCTCAGCTATTACCGTTAGGAGGGGAAGGACCGTGGAGATATTACAGGCGGAACAAATTCGAAAGAGCTTTGATGGAAATGAAGTATTGAAAGGGATTTCTATCTCTGTGAATAAGGGCGAAGTACTGGCGATCATCGGCCCTTCCGGTTCTGGGAAGAGCACCTTCCTGCGCTGCGTCACCCAGTTGGAGACGGTCGATTCCGGCGCCATCACCCTGTGTGGGGAGACGTTGGTCAAAAACGGGCCGGATGGGAAGGCTGTCTACGCGGATAAAGCGACATGCAGCCGCATCGGCCTGCGTATTGGCCTGGTGTTTCAGAATTTTAACCTGTTCCCGCATTTTTCCGTGATGCGCAACATTACGGAAGCCCCCATCCGCGTGTTGGGAAAGAAGCGCGAGGAGGCGGAGGCAACCGCACGGGAGCTTTTGAAGAAAATGAACCTGGCGGACAAAGCGGACGCTTACCCCTATCAGCTTTCCGGAGGACAGCAGCAGCGGGTTTCCATTGCGCGCGCGTTGGCCATGGAACCGGAAATCCTGTTTTTTGACGAGCCAACTTCCGCGCTGGACCCTGAGTTGACTGGGGAGATCCTCAAGGTAATCCGGGAACTTGCCGCAGAGCATATGACCATGGTGGTCGTTACCCATGAGATGAAGTTTGCCCACGATGTGGCCGACTATGTGGTGTTTATGGATGACGGCACGATTGTCGAACAGGGAAAACCGGAACAGCTCTTTGACAGCTCCACCAATGAACGCACCCGCGCGTTTTTGGCGCGGTATCACGATATGTAAAAAAGACTCTACAATCACTATCCTAAGCTGTAGAATAGCGATTGTAGAGGATTATTTTTATGTACACATATGGCATCTAAAGTAAGCGATGACTTCTTTAGATGCCATTTTATTATTAAATGATATTAATTAAAAAATATTGACTAATAGTAAAAAATATAGTAAATTTATATCAGAAATGGTGATTCCAATGAGAAAGATTGATTTATAAATTGTACATAGACAATACAAGGAGGTAATATTATGAAAAAGAGTATATTTACTTTATTGACGATCGCTTTGCTGTTTTGTTTTGTAATAAATACGCAGACAGTATTTGCAATTCCGCAACCTTTTATTAGAAAATTCTCTATAGAGTCGTTGCAGGGAATCCGTCCAAGTGAATATGTCAGTGCGAATGCCGCATCACTTGCAAAGGGGAAGATGTTGCTTCGTTCAAAAGGCAGAGGGGAAATATCCATAAAACGTTGGCAACAAAGCGGACAATCTTACAGCAATGACTTAATGCAGGTACAAAATGTTGATATAGGAACATATGGTTGTATGCTTACAAGTTTTACAATGGTTGCAGATTATCTGAGAAATTTAGATTATGATCCTGGACGGGTCAATAAGATTATTACAACGGCCGCTTGTCCTTTTCAATCTGTCGTCGCAGGTCAACGTTGTAGCTTATCAGTAGATGTGAATGAATTTAAAAACGTATCTGTAGCCGATACAGCGGCTTATGTCGCGGATGGAATCAGTCAAGGCTTGCCAGTGATTATTGGAATGGAAAACAGCTATACAACGCATTTTGTAGTCGCATATGCTTATAGCGGCGAATTAGTTTATATTAAGGATCCAGCATCCGACAATAAAGCAACTTTACAGGACTATACGAATAATGGATATTGGGTGAATCGAATTTTAAGGTATAGCTATTAATCATGCAAAAAGGAGCTTGTTATGAAGTGGACTTTCTTCTTTGGAGCGGTGGTTTTCTTATGCTTTGCGTTGCTTGCTTGCACAACGGCCCCAGGGCCCTCGGATGATCGTTTTGATAAGGGGAGTCCCCTTTCTTCTGCTGGGCCGTCGGAAATCCCTGTGGGAACATCAACGCCGGCAGAGCCGGACGCCATTCAGGAAATCCAAGGATACTCCCTGAAAGATGCCGGATTGACGATCACAGCGGATCAGGTTTTTTCCGACCCCAATACAGATCAAAAGCGCATTATATGGGACACATGGCACATGGAGGATGCGACACAGGAATGGTTTTCTGTAAAACGCGCAGATTATGGAGGAAATCTCACCTTTGTGACGGTTGAAACCACAGAAAGTGGAATCGATTATACCTCCCACGTGATGTTCCTTTTACAATGCTACCGCGGCGAAGATTTGGCAGATGGAAACACCATACAGATTCAAGGGGAACAAGTCCCAGTAGAGGAACTCCGCGAAAAAGAGGTCTGCGAAGTTGATGGGTGGATGGTGTGTGACCTGACCAGCTATGTACTGCCGGAAGGGTTTCCAGCGACTATGGAGAAATGGGAGCAGGAGAATCCAGGAGACTACGATTACCAATGGACATTCGAAGTCTATGATGCGTTTAAACAAAATCTTTCGAATTGGATACAAGTGGGCACCGCATCGGAACCGGCTATGACTTGATCTTTTGTCCGGCAATGTTTTAAGACCCTTCTAACGCTTTTTTCACTGGATACTACGGACATCAAACAGAAAAGCCATGGTGTCTAAAGTGTTTTATCGCTTTAGACACCATGGCTTTCCGTTTCTATAGAATGTTTCGCCGATCAACGGCCGTTGATTTCATCGATGATCGAGATGACATCATCCAAGCTGTCCACCTTGCGCAGACAAAGCTGCAAAACGTCCGGTTCCAATTTGCAGAGGTCGGGAATCAGGATGGAACGGAACCCTCCGTTGTGCGCAGCGCGGATTCCGGCGTTGGAGTCCTCCAAGACCAGGACATTTGCGGGCGGTTCCCCCAACTGTTCTGCCGTCAGCAGGAAAATTTCGGGATTCGGTTTGCTGGCGTGGACCTGGTGCCCGCTGACCACACAATCGAAACGGTGCTCCAAGCCGTGCTGTTTCAGCAGGAAATCGATTTTTTTTGGCTGGGACGAGGAGGCGACGGCTTTTTTTAAGCCGCGCTGTTCCAGTGCATCCAACAGGGGAAACAACCCTTTTTTCGCGGGGATCTGTTCCGTCTGCAACGCCTCAAAAAAGAGCGGCGTCTGGCGGTCGATGACCTTCTGGACAGGGAAATCCGGCCCATAGACGTCCAGCAAGATCTGTGCGGAATCGGCCTTGCTGCGGCCCATAATCAGGCTGTGAATTTCGCGTGTAAAAACCTTTCCCTGTTCCGATACCGCCTGGCCCCATGTGCGTTCATAGAGTTGTTCGGTGTCAAACATCAGACCGTCCATATCAAAAATAACCGCTGTAATCCGTTCCATGGTGATTCTCCTTCCGCTTTGGGGCAATGCACAACTTCAGATGCTTTGCCGGTGCAATATCTCATGGCTGCCCTAAAGGTCCCGCACGATCGTGCGCTGTTTTTATGCCGGTGGGTCGGCTTTTCCGTATGTATTATACCAACCTGGGGCGTAAACCGCAACTGTGTTGGACGGCAAGACCTTTGCAAGGATGCTTGATCGAAAGGGCACTTGACCAAAAAGGATACAGACCGGTCTCCCGCGAAATCCAGGCCGGAGAAAGCGTTCCGGCAGGATTTACAGGCGCATCATCCCGGACATAATGCATACGCCTGCCGCGCCGCAGGAAAGGACACTTTGCATTTGCTCGGAATCAAGGGAGATGCCGCCGATCGCATAGACGGGCACGGACGCTGCGTGGCAGACCTCCCGCAGGAACGCCAACCCCCTGGGGGGAATCCCCGGCTTGCAGCCCGTTGCAAAGATATGGCCCGCGATGAGATACGAAGCCCCGAGTTGTCCGGCGCGGCGTGCGTCCTCAACGGAATGCACCGATGCGCCGATACGGGAAAAGCTGTCCAACGGCCGGTTGGCGTCCGCAGCGGCCTCTTCCAGCTTCCACAGGGGGAGCTGGATTTGTTTTACACCGAGACGCTTTGCCACATCGAGGAAGCTGTGAAGGACACAGGGAACCCGGTGGCGTTTGCAGATCGCCAGGACGTCCGCCGCCAGCGCTTCATAGGCGCTTTCGTCCAGGTCCTTTTCGCGCAGGATCAGGGCGGCGGGCTGGAAGGCGCAGACCCGCTCCACCTGCTCGAGAAAGGGCCTGGTGCAAAGCGATCGATTGGTAACCGCGACGACGGAGCGATTATACGTAGACATAGTCGTTCATCACCGGCTGTAGGCCGAGCTTTTGGAGGTCGTGGAATACTTCGTCCACGCTCCGCCCGTCGGAAATCTCGAACTGGTCGTCCCCCTTTGCTTCGATCTCGTCCGAGTGTTCGCCAATCCCCGTGCTGACACCTGCGGAGATTTTCGTCGCGGCGATCGAGACCAGATTGTCCCGCACGCGCGCGCATTCCCGCGTGGAGATGGTGATGCTGGCAAACGGCATCAGAAGGCGGTAAGCCATCACCACCTGCAAAAGCTGCGGTTCGTGGACATCCATGGGATTGATCTTGTCGTTGTTGATGATCGGGCGGAGACGTGGGCAGGAGAAGGCGATTTCCGCGTGCGGGTATTTGCGCTGGAGCAGCCAGGCATGGCAGCCGGTGGCGAAGGCGTCCTTGCGGAAGTCGTCCAGCCCCAGCAGCGCGCCGAACCCAACGCCGCGCATACCGCCCTTTAAGGCGCGCTCCTGCGCGTTCAGCCGGTACGGGAAAATCCGCTTATGGCCCTGTAGGTGGAGCGTCTCATATTTGTCGCTGTTGTACGTTTCCTGGAAGACCGTGACGTAGTCGGCGCCGCACTGGTGGAGATAGGCGTATTCGTCGGAATTCATCGGATACACCTCCAGGCCGATCACCTTGAAATACTTGCGCGCAATTTTGCAGGCCTCGCCAATGTATGCAACGGTGGATTTGGAGCGGCTTTCCCCGGTCAGGATGAGAATCTCCTGTAGGCCGGTGGCGGCAATCGCCTCCATCTCCTTTTCGATCTGCTCGGCGTTCAGCTGCGCACGGTGAATTTTATTGTGGCAGTTGAAGCCGCAGTAGATGCAGTAGTTTTCACAGTAATTGGCGATGTAGAGCGGCGTAAACATGCAGACCGAATTGCCGAAATGCTTGCGGGTTTCCTGCTGGGCTACCTGTGCAATTTCCTCCAAAAGCGGAAGGGCAGCGGGGGAGAGCAGCGCGCCGAAATCCTCCAGAGTGCGGTTTTCATGCCGGAGAGCGCGGCGGACGTCATCCGCGGTATAACGGTTGTAATCGTAGGCGGCAGTGCGGTCCAAAACCTGCTGGCCGATGCCGGAATCCAAAACCTCCATGCCCGGCAGGTATGTCATGTGATCGATGCGTTCCTTTTTCATATCCTGCCGCACTTCGTCGCTCAGGATACTTTCGTTGATATGTTCATTCTGTGCCATGGCGCGTTTCCCTCCTTATTCTCTCAAAAAGCCGGTCAAAGGGGAGGAGGCGCTTGCGCCTTTTTCCAGTGTGCGGCCAAGGCCGGAGAGGTAAGCTTTGCGGCCCGCCTCAATCGCCTGCCGGAACGCTTCCGCCATGACGGGAATGTCGCCAGCGGTCGCGATGGCGGTGTTGGCCATCACAGCGGCAGCGCCCATCTCCATCGCCTCACACGCCTGCGAAGGACGGCCGATGCCGGCGTCCACAATGATCGGGAGGTCGATTTCGTCGATCAGGATCTGGATGAACTCCTTGGTGCAAAGGCCCTTGTTCGTGCCGATCGGCGCGCCAAGCGGCATGATGCAGGCCGCGCCCGCGTTGGCCAGATCCCTGGCGGCGTTCAGGTCGGGATACATGTAGGGCATGACGACATATCCCTCTTTTGCCAGGACCTCCGTCGCCTTGATGGTCTCGTAGTTGTCCGGCAGCAGGTATTTGGAGTCGTGGATCACTTCGATTTTGATAAAGTCGCCGCAGCCCAGTTCCCGCGCGAGATGGGCAATGCGGACCGCTTCGTCGGCATTGCGCGCGCCGGAGGTGTTGGGGAGCAGGGTGACGGTTTTGGGGATATAGTCGAGGATGTTGGCCAGGCCGCCCTCGTTTGCGCGGCGAAGCGCCAGTGTGACAATCTGCGCGCCCGCCTTTTCAATGGCAGCCTGGATGAGCTCCAGCGAATATTTGCCGGAACCAAGGATGAATCGGGAGGTAAAGGTATGCCCTCCGATGGTCAAAAGATCCTGTTGTGTATTCATGGTTCTTCTCCTTTTGTTGTACAGATGTATTGTGCGATGCAATTGGCCTCATGCGCTGCGCAGAGCGCTACGCGGGGAGCCATCAGGCCGTAGCCGGGCCCCGTCTGAGCTATCCCATCGCCGCAGAGGTAAAAATGATCGGTGATTTTGCGCGTCTGGATGCGGTTGCTGTCGCTGTATCCAGCCATTCCGGAGGCGGAGACCAGGAAGGCCTGCGGGAAATGCTCCAAGATGCCGTTCACCAGCATCGCCTTTGCCTCCGGGGAATCAAAGGCTTCACAGACAATCGGGTCCTCTGCAAAGAGCTCCGGAAGATTGCCTTCCGTCACGCGGATGCAGTCGGTCCGGATGTCCAGATAGGGGTTGATCTGCAGCAGTTCCTCCTTTAGGGCGTCGGTTTTGTACATGCCCAAATGCCGGAGGAAATACTGCTGGCGGTTTAAATTGGCGAGGTCCACGCGGTCAAAGTCGATCAGGTGCAGGTGCCCGACGCCGATGCGGGCCAGAGCAAACGCGACGTTGGAACCCAAACCGCCGAGCCCTGCGACAGCCACCCGCGCGTGGTCCAGCTTGTCCTGCACGCCTGCGGAATGGCGCTCCCGCAGCGCGCGTTGAATCTGTTCTTTGGTGATGGGGTTGCGCGGTTCCAAATCAGCCACCTCCTACAAAATGGACGATTTCCACTTGGTCGCCGTCCGCGAGGACGGTCGAAGGGTACGCAGCTTTTGGGACAATCGCGCCGTTCCGCTCAACGGCGACACGGGCCGGATTGTACTGGTTTTGGTCGAGGTAGTCCTGTAGGGTCGTCCCCTCCGCAAGTTCGACGGCGGTGCCATTGATCTGAATCATCATGCAGCTCCTTTCTGGAATCCGGCTGTAAGCAAAGAAAAAAGAGTTCACGAAAAAATACACCCGCGGTGGTGTACCCCTTCGTGAACTCTCGTTCACTCTCAACCGTTCCGATTCAATTGTCTTCTCCTGTTGGAGAACCTGTAAAATGTGCGCAGACGGGATGCATACAAAAACGGGAAATGCCAAGCATTTCCCGTAGGGTCCGTTCTTTCCCTACGTTGGCATTATCCAAGTCAGGTTATGGGTCGAAGTTCGCAACTTCCTCTCAGCCTATGTATAAGCTCCCCTGTTCCATTTACGGGTCTACTATACACGATCCACCGGAATTTGTCAAGTTTTGGATAGTGAGTTTCTTGCATGGAAGTGTGGGCAGGGGCTTTGAACAGGGGCATTGGCTGCCGCCCGTGCCGTGCGCCGGCCAGGAGAAAATCCCGGTTTCTCAGAAGATGGCCGCCTACTCCAAACGGAGCTGCATGTCCTTGAGGGAACGGACAGGCCGTTCCGTAATTTGATCCTGTGGCCCAACCGTTCCGCACAAAAGGGGCGCATGTTCCGCATAGAGCCGGACGGTGTCGGCGACTTTTTCCGGGCTGAAATTGGCGTAGCAATAGTTGCATCCGTTCCGGCAGGTGTGATAAGCGCCGATGTCGATGCTCTCGACACACCCGCACGCTGCGCGTTGGTTGCGGTCTTTGCCAGCGCGGAGAGGACAGCCGATGATCCGCTCGATCAGACGAGGGTCGATGCAGCTTCCGTGTTGGACGCCCACCGCCTGTAGGTCGCAGGACTCCGCGCAGCTCTCGATGGCCATGCCGTTCTCAGCGGCGATCTGGGCCATCTGCCCGGCCATATGGAACAGCGTGTCCCCCTCTGGGGGATACAGAGAAAGTCCCGCTGTATTGCGCTTCGTTTTCGCATAGAGGTCGATGAAGCTGATGACCACCCTTTCCGTATACCCGCGCAGGCGCCTGGCAATTTCCGAAAAGGAGGCCAAATGGTAGGAAACGGTGTACCGGCGGTTGAGAAAGATCGGATCGTACCGCCAGACGACCCGCTCTTTGCCGATTTTGGAAGAGAGGGCCTGAAAGGTGGGGATTAGGCGGTTCTTTTTGTCAGGCAGATTGGGTTCGATATCCCGGCCATAGCTGGTCAATGTAAATTGGACATAATAGGGATATGCCGCCAGCTCTCCCAGATGGGGGAGCATGTTCTCCGGATTTTTGGTCCAAAAGACGATGCAATCCACCACCGAAGGCGATAAAGAGATGCGGCTGATTTGATGTGGATTTATCGGGTTGCGGACATACACAAAACCCTCTTGGACGCGGTGCAGGAACCAATCTATATAGTAGTTGGGAATGTCCGTCCGGCGGCTGGCGCTGAGAATCATCGCTTCACATCCTTTTAGAAAGCGGTAAAACGGCGCTTCCTATTCGAGAAGTTGTATCTGGCTGTCCGGTAATAGGATTCAATCGTACGCTGCTAACAAGAATTATTTCCGATATTTATTGCTCCTGAGCATGCTCAAGAAAGCTTGGCGGTTTGTACAGTGGTGTAGCCAATCGTGCTTTTTGGCCTCGTTTCTTGCATTGTCAATGAGATCTAAATGATTATGTAGATTGTTTATGGAAACCGTTTTTCCTATCCATTGCATTGCGGATAGAAATATATTTGCAGGGTGAGAATCCTTCATAAGATGTTGCCTGACTTTCTTTTGAATAAGGTAACACATTCTACATGGCACGAGAGGACAGGAAGTACGTCTAATTCCCCTCTCGGTATGCGGGAACTTATCGACCGTCATTTTGCTATTTCATCCGTATAGGGAAACATGTCAGTAAATATTACTCTTTGGGTAAAACAGTTTTCAACCACTCACTATCATTCCAAAAATCACTTTCATCCAACTCTTCCCATCCATTAAAATCAATGTGCCTAATAGTATTTCCGTATGCTACAAATGATAATAATTGTGTGCGAATGCCATTGACACCTAATATAATGTTGTTCATTGTACCAGTTAATAGTAAATCTATAATTTGGCTGAATTGTTGTGGATAATGCTTTTTTAGCTTTGTTCCATTGGTAATTAACCATTTTGCAAACCAATGATTAGCGGTAATTGCCCTACGGCTTATAGCCGTCTTAGAGCACAGATATTGCTTATCTTGTACGTTTTCAGCATAACAAAACATCATAGGTGGAAACATGTCAAATATAAAACTGTCTATATCACATTCAGTTTTCTCACTAAACCGAATAATTTGACCATTTTGATAATCGACGGTCATTTTATAATAGTCTTGGAAAAATGCTTGCCAATACTTATTCAAACCAAATCCGGTTTCTTTATCTTCACCTGAAAGATTCATTTGCTGACGATATGTATACATAGGTGTGCTGAGCTCGCTTTTACACTTTTCGGCATAATCATTTCCTGTTTGTTCCATCCATTGTGCTATTTCCAATTCACGTACATTTCGCCATTCCGCCAAAGAAATCTTATACCAGTTTATCATGCAGCTTATTACATTTTTCTCTGCTTTTTTTTGGTAGGGTTTCCTCAGTTTTTCGTTATAAATTATGGTTTCAATCGCTAAAACTGCATCTATTGGCAGTTCCCTAATTGTGCTGCGCCCTATATCAACACGCGGGCGCCATCTCTCATCCAAGAGAAAAATTGTTCCATTTTTGGGCAATCCCCTTCTAATTATGCTATCTGCTACTTTTATTCCTCGGTACATCCATCTAAAAGTTTCCTCGCGCCCTTTTCCTGCGAACACTTGAATTATTGGCAATGTTTGATAAGATATCTCACATTCAGATTCTTGCTGTGCATCCACCCATACCTGCCATATATCTGTCAAACTTTCATTTTTAAGTGCTCCCCACGCTTCTCCTAATTTTTCTGGAGTTGAAGGACAAGAATTGTATTTGCAAAAGCACTCCTGCAAAGCTTGCATTGTTTCTGAACCATATTGTCGCACCATATCAGACCATTTTTTCTTTACACGTCCCCTAGCATTTCTAATTCTCAGGTGCACCCGTACCTGATTACTGAAAGTAAAATTATAATCTTCAAGAAAATATGTTTCTCCTCGCACTTTCCAACAATGCTTCGCTGGTCCTAAACCTCTAAGATTTGTAGTTACCAACGCTCCAGAAAGATTGGGTAAAACTGAATACTCTTTTGAATCCAGTGGGATGACATTAATTTCAAGTGTAGGATACTTTCCTCTGCAAAAAGGAAAAGCTTTATCAAATTTTTCTTTTTCCAGTTGCGACAATTCATATACTGTATTCCCTTTAACCATATGAATTTGTTCCATAAACTCACGATACGTCATGCCTATACGTGTCCCGTTGTAGTATATTGGCATCTTCGTTCCACAAATGTATCTCTCAGTTTCTTTTAGCAAATCTTCATTTCCTAATCTATCCGGGTTTATTTGTATTGCAATCGAAGTTCCTGCTTTTTTTCGATAACCATTCGTTTCTAAAATTTTCGTTGAAAATGTCCCAGGCTTAGGTAATGGATTATCTACAACATGTCCTTTTGCTTGATTCTTAATTATGTAACATCCGTCAAGACCTGTAACAGATAAATTGACTGCAAATCCATCAATATAATCCTTTTCCACCATATTTAATTCACGCTTATTTTTATTTTCATCAATATAGCAAGTAGCAATTTCAGCCTGACTACCACATAAAAAGCAGGACAGAAACCCCAATCCAAATCGACTAATGCTATAATATGTTTTGCTTTGCTTATGTTCAAGCAAATCTTGCTTTAATTCTTTAGAATTATAATAGGAATTACCTATTTTCAAAAAATAGCGTTCGATCATTCCCTGAGTCATTCCAGTACCACGATCATCAATACGATACCACAGCTTTCCACTTTCATCATACCATTCCCAAATGTCAATACGAGCATCATCGCTTTCAGGATCAAAACTAGAGTCGATTTCACTACGTAGCAAAGTTGCATCAACTGCATTTTGTAATAATTCCCTAATAAATACAGTTTGCTTCTCATAAAGATTTTCCCCTATTAATAATTCGAGAATACGTTCTTGATCCATCGTCAACCGAAAATCGCCACTCTCATATCCATCGGATATTATTTTGTCTCGTCTGACTGATCTTGGAAACATAAAGTTTCGCTGCCAAACCTTACCGCAATTTCGTTGTAAACTTATACATGTTAGAAGTTCATCATCAATCCAATCCAAGAATTTTCTTAACGCATACTCTATGTTTGGATCAGAACACACCGCCTTGTAATTCAAACTATTCATTGAAGGTTTTTCTGGAAAAGCAAACCCAAGTGAATTCATATGTTTCTGCCATTCACATGTACTTACTTTATTACTAGTTACATATTTATATAGAATTTGAGGAGAACGAGTATCATCGAAATCTAGTATATCTGCTATTCTTAACAACATAGCACAGAACAATAAATCTACGTCATCATCTTCTTGGCATGTCAGACTGGCCCACGCAGAAGTTTTTCCCCAATCCTCTCCATGCGCCTGCCCAACTACAATAATATGCTCAAGAGCTAATCGCTTTTTTGCTCCTGTAAAATATACTTTCCAGTCATTCTTATGTAATACTTCTGCAATTCTAAATGGATGAAGCATCCGTAAATAATCGCGCCTTATATCATCTGATAATTCATCATATGTGCTTCCATACTGTTCCGGATATCGTTGTTGCAAAAAATGATCAAACTTATTAGTATTAGAAAAATGATACTTTTGCTCGTCTTTATCATATACCATTCCGATATCATGAAAACATGCTACCAAGATTAATAATTCTGCTTCAGCACAAGTCAGATTACTAATTTGGTCACCTAAGAGTCCGCCCATAATATCAATTACATTTAAGACATGGCGTTCATTATGTAAAGTATAGTTAGGAAACGTATCTCGTACTAGTGAAAGATAATTTGTGGATACTTCAAAAACTTCTTCAACCCATCCAAGCCGTGAATAACCTTGATCTTCATCCAGTACCTTTTGAGAATAAATTTCCCAAATTCTAGTATCTCTCAATTTTTTTGAATGTCTCATTTTTTCACCTATTAAATATTGTATTTTCTACGCTTTCGTTGCTCCACTCAAAGCATCAATATTCTGCTCAATGTAATTCAAAAAACAAGTCGCTTGTTCAAGAATATTAATAAATGCTTCTCGATAGTTACCTTTTTGCACATCAAATACCTTTGAAATTTTCTGATACCCTTTTCCTTTACGATGCCCAGTTCCACTTGAACGCAACTCTTGAAGATTTCTCAAAAATTTAATCTGAGCTTGATAATCTTGTAATCCCAATTCGCTCATCCATGCTTCCAATTTCGATATGCTACCCACCATTTTTTCATAATTTCCAGCTAGCTGTTTATATATTTCCTTTTCGTTTAAAGAATCTAATAAAACTTTAACAAGAGACAACACAAGCATATCCATTTCAACTATTGAATTATTAATAGGTACACGTAATCCTTCAAAATTATACAAATCTTGCTCATCTAAATCTAAGAATAAATTCCAACCCATTTTTTCAGAAAATTTCCTATTTACCTTTATATATGTATTTTTAAATATAAAATCTATTGATTCAGGATTTGTCGCTTGAGCCAAGAAATCACGTTTAAACTTTGTATCGCTTAGCTTACCTTCTATCGCCTTGTTAAATCCCCGCCAATAATGTTGCTCCTGTTCACTTGGTAAATCTCTTCCCAAATCTCCAAGATATGCTGAAATATATCCTTCCTGTTGATTATCAATATACAATGACCATAACGATCCGCATCTAATAATACTGTCACCAACCTCATAAACCTCTGGTTTTAAATAATACTTATTTAATACAGATGAATCAAAAAATACGGGTGTTAAATAATGTGGGGCACCTGGATTTGCCCCAAAATAATTGCTTAATTTACGGGGGTCTGATGTATACTCAATTTCATTTCCATCATCATCTACACCTATAACAAAATCCAAATATTTCTTTTCTTTATCATACGGCCATATCCCGCAATTTTTAATATCGCATCCAAAAAGCAGTTTTTTTCCATACATAATGGAATAGTTTTGATTTTTATATCCCATATTACACTGTCCAATTTGTAATGTATAAAATATTGTATTACGATCATTCCTATAGGCCAAATTATCATCTGGCAAAGAAGGATCATATTCTTGAAAAATACATCTACTGTCTACATGCAGAACGAGTACCATTTTTTTGACTGCCAGGTAACTTTTTAAATATTTTTTATGAATTTCAACAACTCCATCCTTTTGAATACGAACAACTACTATTCCATTAATTAAATCGTTATATTCATTATTTGCTGCGTTAAAATGTAGATTAAATAGTAATCGAAACTCCTCAACAATTTCAAGATTGTCTTCTGCAAGTCCGCCATAGTCCCTAACAATCACAATTGGCTCTGCTCCTATACTACTATTAAATCTATCATAAACTACATCGCCATCCTCCCAAGCACCATATTGTGTAAATCCAGGTTCTAAAGTATTGATATCATAGGTATCTTTTTCTAATTGCTCTTCTGCCTTTTGTTCTGGTATTAAGTAGCTTTGTATAAAAATATCATATTCTTTATCTTTTCTTGCCCCATATACTGGCACCATTATTTCGCTTCCCCATGAAGATTCTATCCATTCTCTTATATTCATTTGATACAGAAAATTATTGTTCATTTTTAAACTCCTTTATTTATTGATATTTTTTCTCCATCCGGCAACACAAATGTCTGCTCATATCCGACATCTAACACATCTGCAATTTTCGCCATTTCCTCAGAGGATACGGTACCACGCTGCAGCTTCTTATTAAAATTCTGCGGAGTCTGTCCAATCCGTCTGCAAAGTTCCGCAAGGCTGATATTCATTCTGTCACACAATTCTCTGATCATATCCGATGTTGTCATTTTCCACCTCCATCAGCAATAGTACAATTATAAACCCTATGGTTGATAAACACAAGCTGCCTTCTTCAAAATTAGCATCATATTAAAAAAGCACCTTGCAGCCATTTCAAAAGCCACAAGGCACCTCATTCATTCTGTTATTTATCTCTCCACATCCACCTTCGCCCCAGATTTGAACTCCACCTCAAACCGCTCATCATAAACCGTGACCTTTTCAATCAACCGCCGTACCAGCAGTTCATCATACTCCGTGACCTCTATGGACTGCTGCTCCAGAAACTCCCTCATCTCTTTGATCCGCTGTTTCAGTCCTTCCCGCTCGGCGCTCTTCACCAGAGCATTCTGTTTCAATTCCCGCAGCCTGTCTATCTCATCCACAACACTGTTATAATCCTTTTTAGAATTCGCCAGTTTCAGAAGTTCCTTTTGCAGTTCCATCAGCTTGGCCTCAATCCCTTCCAATGAGGTTTCATCCTCCTGTCGGATCACCGCTTCCACGTTCTCCTGGAGAGTGACCATCATGTTTTCTCTGTTGCCAAGTGTAAGGTTGATCGCCTGCGCCACCGCCGCCTGCAGATCTTGCTCCTGAATAGTTGGTGCATCACAGGCGGTTGGCCCATGCTCCACGCGGGTACAGCACCGCCACACGGTGGAGTGCTTTCCCCGGTTATTCCATGCAATCCGCCGGTAAATCTCGCCGCACTTGGAGCAGTAGACAATGCTGGATAAGGCATACTTGCTGCTGTAAACCCTCTTTTTCCGGTTGGCTCCGCTGTGGAGGTTCGCCCGCCGGATCATTTCCTCCTGCACCTGCATATAAAGGTCACGGGGAATGATCGGCTCATGGCTATTTTCCACATAATACTGTGGGACAATCCCCTTGTTCTGCACCCGTTTTTTATTAAGAAAATCAACAGTATAGGTCTTCTGCAAAAGGGCGTCTCCGATGTACTTTTCATTCTGCAGGATTTTCTTCAGTGTTTCCGGACGCCACTTCGTTTTCCCAGCCCCGGTAAGAATCCCGTCTGCTTCCAGACCACGCCCGATCTGGAGCAGGCTTGCCCCTTCCAAGTACTCCCGGTAAATCCGCTTTACCACTTCCGCCTCCGCAGGCTCTATGATCAGGTTTCCTTCCTCATCCTTTGTGTAACCCAGGAACCGGCTATGGTTGACCCGGACCTCTCCGTTCTGGAAACGGTACTGCAGGCCGAGTTTGATGTTCTGGCTCAAAGACTGGCTTTCCTGCTGTGCCAGGCTTGCCATAATGGTAAGCAGCACCTCACCTTTAGAATCCATGGTATTGATGTTCTCTTTTTCAAAGAAAACCGGGATGTTCTTCTCCTTCAGTTCCCGGATATACTTCAGACAATCCAGGGTGTTTCTGGCAAACCGGCTGATGGACTTGGTAATGATCATATCAATGTTTCCGTCCATGCAGTCCTGGATCATGCGGTTAAATTCCTCCCGCTTTTTCGTATTCGTTCCGGTGATCCCGTCATCAGCATAAATCCCGGCCAGTTCCCATTCCGGATTCTTCTGGATAAACTGCGTATAATGTGCCACCTGCACCTCGTAGCTGGATGCCTGCTCCTCACTGTCCGTGGAGACCCGGCAGTAAGCAGCGACTCTCAGCTTTGGTCTCTGTTCCGTTGCGGCTGTGTTACCCACACGCTTTCTGGCTGGGATCACGGTAATATTCCTACTTAGTTCCATCCCCATCCACCTCGCTCTCAATCAAACTGTATGCATACGACGCCTGTTCAAAAGGATCGTCAGAAACCTTTTTCACTGCAGGTATGGTAAAGCTGGTAGGGAAGAAGAGGTCCTCCTTTCCTTCCAGTTCCCACACCCGCCCCAGTGCTTTTGCTCGGCTCATGCGTATTTCTTCTGCCTTATCGAAGGTTTCTTTGTCGATAATGGCAGGATAGTAATCATCTCCAAGATACTTCTTATTCCGGAGCATCCTTCCGGCGCTCCCGTGGTACAGATTTAATCCGACCTTCTCAGCGGCGCGCATAAGCGCCATGCCAGAAATATAGTTCTGAAAAAAATCCCGCACCGTGGCGGCCTGTTCTTCATCGATGACCGCCCGGCCATTTTCAATCCGGTATCCATACGGAATGTGTCTCATGGTTCCACCAGCCTTTCTTTCAAGGACAGTCCGCATTTCCATTCAAAAACCACTTCTTTTCTGGACAGTACGGTGATCCGCTCCACGAAGGAAAGGAAAATTTCATCATCGAATTCCGTCATCATTGTTCCTTTGGATGTAAACCGGAGCAACCGCTGCAATTCCTCTATTTTGACCATATCTCCATTGACAGAGCGCATCAGCCCATCCTTTTCCTGCCGCAGGGCTTCCACTTCCGCTGCAAGTTCATTACTTTCCTTATTAAAAAGAGCAGGCTCCAGATAGCCGCTTGCCATCAGGTTCGTCAGCACCTGTTTCTGCTCCCTGTTTTTCTCGATTGCCGTTTCCAGTTCTTCAATCTTTAGCAGCCGGGATTGATCATTCAGTCCCCGCAGGCTTTGCAAAAGAGGACGCAGCACCATCTGATGTCCAAAGACCAGCTTATTCATCATGGTAACAAACGCCAGTTTCAAAGCATCATCCGTGATGTATTTCTGCGAACAGCTTTCCTTGTCTTTCAGATGATTGGCACAAGCCCAGGCCACATACTGGCCGCTGGGTTTATAATGCATTCGTCTCTTATATTTGCCACCGCATTCTCCACAGCAGATCCGGCCGGAAAAGCCGTACCGGTTCTGGTATCTCCCGGTATCATGGCCATTTCCTTTTTCCCGTCCCCGCTGTTTCAAAACCGCATTAGCCAGCTCATATTCCTCTCTGGTGATAATCGCTTCATGGTGATCCTGCATCAGATACTGGTCAGCCTCGCCCCGGTTCTGATGGCGGTTAAAGCTGCTGTCCGTATAAGTCTTCTGGAACAGAACGTCCCCTGTATACTTTTCATTCCCGATGATGCCGTTAACAGTACCCGGCGTCCAATGCCCGCCACGCTTGGTAGCAACGCCCCGTTTATTCAATTCATCGGCAATCGCATGGGTACTTTTCCCTGCCAGCGTATCCGCAAAAATCTGTCTCACAATCTCTGCCTGTTCCGGCACGATTACCATTTCCCCATCCACGTTGGCATAGCCGTATGGGGGATAGGAAATAATGAAGGTGCCATTCTGAAACCGCCGCTTGATACCCCACTTCTCATTCTCAGAAATAGATACGGACTCACTTTCTGCCAAGCCGCTTAGGATGGAAAGCATCAGCTCGCTTTCCATGGAACCCGTATTCAAATTTTCTTTTTCAAAATAGATGTAGATATTTAAGTCCAGCAGTTTCCGCACCAGTTCCAGACAGTCCGTGGTATTTCTGGCAAACCGGCTGATGGACTTGGTAATGATCATATCAATAGTTCCCCGCTCACAGGCGGCAACCATAGACAATAGCCCATCCCGCTTTTCCTTCTTCGTGCCAGAGATGCCTTCGTCATAGTAAAGTCCGGCAAATTCCCACTCGTCATTGGATTTGATATAGTTCTCATAGTGGGCCTTCTGCGCTGCCAGGCTGACAAGCTGTTCCTCACTGGCTGTAGACACCCGGCAGTAGGCAGCCACTCTGATTTTCTTCTTTCCAAGGGATGCATTCTCCGCAATCTTTGTGATTCGTTTCATCCTCTCACCTCTCTTTCGGTACGGACATATTCGCTCTAAAACCCACAAATAGCAAGTCATTCAGGGCATAATCCGAGCCAGATAAGGAGAGAAAGACTGGCGGTTTTTCGCCGTGATTTTGTCCAATTCACCCTCAGAAATCAGGTCTGCCTCCCGCAGCTTTTTCAGCAGCTTTTGCGCCATGTAATAGTCAAATTCCTTTTGCAGTTCTGCGTCCGTGAAGCGTTTTTTCTCTACCGTCTGGTTCTGAAAACCAGCTGTTATCTTCGTCACCTGCATGGTATTCCTCCCATCCGAAGGATGCCTCCTTCAGAATACGGAGATTTCCCCGGTGCTTTGAGGGGGTATCGCAGACAAAAAAATAAGGCCCGCGGGCCATGCAGCTATCGCACAGCCCACGGGCAATCCTACTCTTCCTCTTTTTACTTAAAGACGCTTACAGTAATCCAGGGAAATCCAACCAGCGCCGCTCTTGAGTTTACCCCAACCCGCAGTAGAACCCGTACCGGATTTTACCTCGGTGATCGTGAACACGCCTTTCCCCGTATACTTGCCGGTCTTG
>OLRD01000455.1_pt1 | contig 33902 bp, 29 predicted proteins | sample 1672051 | NCBI WGS metagenome assembly OLRD01 (sample SAMEA3136640, study PRJEB25190) | human gut metagenome | biome: human gut; feature: human-associated habitat; material: faeces | place: Austria | collected 2013 | reverse complement strand
TATAAAGGTAAAACTAAGAAACAAATTCTTTGGGAATGGGAACAAGAAACTATTAAGGCTTGTGATAAAGGAACAAAGAAACATAATTACCTTGAAACTGCTATTAAGACTTGTAACGGATATAAGCTGAACGCTAATGGTTTTATCAATGATAGAATCTATACGATAGATGATATTGTTGGTAGTCATAAATACGGTAAGCTTAATCTTGAATATTTTGTTAAGACTGGTATTCGAGAGAAGTATCCTGATATATTTAGTCTGATTGCTGCTCTTGTTACGAAAGGTTATCATATCTACGCTGAGATTGGTGTTTATGATAGCCAAAATCTTGTTTCCGGTCTTATTGATATTCTCTTAATTCGTAATAAGGAATTTATCATTTTAGACTGGAAAACTAATAAGGCTCCAATTAGATTTGAAAGTGGTTATTATGATAAGAAACTTGATGGTACACTTGACCTCAATAATTTTATTTATAAAGAGGAATATTTCGGTGCACCACTTGACCACCTCGCTGATAGTATAGGTAATCATTATGCAATGCAACTTTCTACTTATGCTAATCTTGTTGAGAGCTGGGGTTATAAAAATGTAGGAATTATTCTCTGTCATATTAGAACTATTCAGAATCAATTTCAAGACGAAAATGAAGAAGATGAAGAAGTCGTAGAAATGTATGATATGCCTTATCTTAAAAATGAAGTCGGAATGATGATTGCTGATTATTCAAGTAAACATATTTATAAAACTGCTAAAACACTTTTTTAAACTATGAAAACTATTAAGATTTATTATATAGATACTCGTGGTAAACTTGCAGTAAATCTTATTAGGATTTTTAATAGTAATTATCGTGGGCAACTATAAAATTTAGTTTGGACGATAGAAATGTTATAAGTGATGTTACAAATGGTGTCGCCAGTGGGCGTCCAACCCACTCCCCCACCGGGTGAGGGTGCGGAGCACCCGAAAGGCCGAGCGGAGCGAGGCCCACACAAGTTACAAAAAGTATTACAAATATGAAAGCAACTAAGGAATCAAAATATAACGCATTATTTAATAAACTTATTGATGTAAATGATTTACCAAATAGACTTATTGAAATTGCTAAAGATTTAGAATATCCTATATTTAGGAAAAATGATAAATATCCTATTAATCTTAATATCTGGGGTATTCGTTCTAAAAGTACTTGTACTAAACATTATAATGATGTTATTGTAATGTTTTATGAACGAGATTTTAATATATGGGAATGTATGGTTTTTGAAGCTACTACTGACCCAAGTAATCTAAATCTTGAAACTCCTGTTAATAATAAAGGTTGTGCAGTTCTTCGAGAAGGTGTACACAAAGCTCTTTGGAAAATAGGTAAACATAAAGGACAATATAAAGCACTTGTTCAAGCTAATCCTTGTCAAGTAATTCGTGATAATAATCGAGATGACAAAATTGATATTACCGATAATACTGACTTTGGTATGTTTGGTATTAATTTACATAGGGCGTCAAGCTGGAAAGTAAGTGACGAGATTGGTCTTTATTCTGCTGGTTGTCAAGTTATCAAAGATGTGAATCAATGGAATGATATTATTATTCCTTTGTTTGATAAGGCGATTGGTAAAGGAACTCAATCTTATGTTCTTATTAATGAAATGGATTTAGATTTGTAAGTTATGAAAGATACTGTTCGATATATATTTTATATTGTTTTGATTCTTGCGATTGGTATTGGAGCTACTTATTTTAGTAGATATATTAATCGTAAGTTTTTAGGTATTGAAAGACATGATGAAACTATTAAATCTTTAAGAGATAGTCTTAATAGTTTCATTAAGAAATATGATACGATTATTAATGAACAACAATTTGTTATTGATAGTCTTAGAGGAATTGAACAAAAAACTATTACTATTTATGAGAAAGCTGAAAGTGATTTTAATGATAGTAATATCATTAGTGATGATTCCGTTCTCCGCTATATCGCAAAAAAGATACAAGATTGATGGCGATACAGTTATTATTTTTACTCCGAAAGAAACTCGTAAGTTAGCTATAAAACTTCTTGAAGGTGAAAAATATGAAAAACTTTATCTTACTGCCAGTGAAATTCAAAGGGTACAAGATAGCGTTATATCCTTCCAGTCTTATCATATTGCTATTCGTGATAGTCTTTTGGTTGTTTCTTTTGGTAGCCTTGATTCACTCAATAATAAGTTAATTGATTATCAAGAAAGATATTTAGCTGAACGAAAAAAGAAACGTAGAAATGGTTGGATTGCAGCTGGTTCTATTGCTTTGAACGCTGTATTAATATTTGTATCAAGTCGATGAGTAAAATTAAAAATTATATTCCTAAAAATTGTGTATTAGCTGGTGTTGATATTATAACTGTTATTACAGAAAATAAACAAAACGCTGGAAATCTCGGTAAATCTTCTATTGCTAATGGTATAATTCAATTACAATCATTAGATTATGGAATTGAGATTTCTAATACACAAATGCAGAATACATATTTTCATGAACTTGTTCATCAAATGCTTAGTAGTATTGGTGAATTAGAATTAAGTGAAAATGAAAAGTTTGTTCAGAATATGGGAAATATGATATTTGAATTTCTTCGTACTGCTGATTGGATTAGATTAGAAGAGTTCAAACATAATAAGTTTTCTGATGCAGATAGTAATGCACCTTTTATTAAAAAAGGTATTGCTGAAATAAGATAATATATGGTACATGGATTTAAGATAGAAAATGATAAACTAATTCTTGATGTAGAAGAGATACTTCAATATCCTTTACTTCAACAGATATATGCTCGTGATGATAGTAAAGATAAATCTTTTGCAGAAAAGGAATTTAGATTTATATTATATTTATCCGATAGAAAAGGTTATGTAACGAAAGCAGGACTTACTAAAAAAGAAGCTTATGCTTATGCTAAGTCTAATGCCGGTTTGGATGAATCTTATCTACCGGATAAAGTTGTTTTATCTGCTATTGAATTTGTAAAATCAAATCTTAATATTACAGCTGTTGAAGATTTAATTAATTCTACTATTAAATCTTTGAATCTTTCAAGTAAGTTAGTTCGTACATTAACTGATGGTATAGAAGATTTAATGTCGAAAGAACTTGAAATGAAAGATTTAGCTCTTTGTGAAGATACTCTTAAACAGATTATTAAAATTGCTAATGAAATTCCTGCACGAGTTGAAAGTCTTACTGAGCTTAATGATAAGTGGGATAAGATTGAAAAAGGTGTAACGTCAATTCGTGGTGGAGCTGAATATAGAGATAGCTATGACGGAACAAATGATAGAGCATCTAACGCTCCTAACGAAACAGAAACATTATCGTAAAGATAATCGTTATGGTTATGAAACTGGTCGAAGTCCGTTTATAGATTACATACTTGAAGATAAAGAAAGTTATAAACCTTTATCTTCAAGTATTTGTCGTTTTACTGGTAAACCTTGGATTGACAGAGATAACGATTTTCTTATAGGTGAAAGTGGTGGTGTACTTATGAAAATAGACTTTGTTTTCGTAGGTACTGAAATATTTAGTCGTGTTGCAGACTTTTATGAAAAACATGGATGTTATTGTCTTGAACCTGATGATAGTCCTAATGCCGTAAAGTTTTGGCAACGTGAAATGGATAGACGAGTTAAAGGTGTTCAAGCATATTGTAAATTATACATTAAAGATATTCCTGCTTATTTAGCAGCTAAATCTGATGCTGAACGTAAGGTTTTACTTCATAAAGTTCGTATAACTGGCGACCATTATAATTATCTTAATTATGGTCGTATCGAACGTGCTCCTAATGAAAAGGAACGTAAACAATTAGATAAAGAGGGGAGATTTAAGGTTAATACTGTTGAAGGCTTTCCTCGATTTTGGGATGGAGATTATTGGAACTTTAAGATTGATGAGCTGATTGCTAATAATAGTTGTAACTTATGTAAAGCAAAAGCTCGTCGTAAAGGTTTTTCATATAAACGTGGTAGCCAAGCAGCTAATACTATCAACGCAAATAAGAATGTAACTGTTACACTTGCTGCCGACCAAATGGATTATTTAACTGAGAAAGGTGCTACATCTTATATGGTTAAAGTTAATCTTGATTGGTATGAAGATAAAACTTATTGGCGAAGAGGTTATTTAAGTGAGAACTTTGATAAAGGTATTGAACTTGGATATAAGAAATCAAAAGAAGGTCAAAAGGCTTTCGGATTTCGTAGTAAACTTTTAAGTGTTGCTATTGGTAAAAATGAAAGTGCCGCAGTAGGTAAGAAAGCTATTGAAACTGATTTTGAGGAAGCAGGTAAATGTTTTGGGGAAAATACTGGTTTTATAATGTCTGATGGACAAATTAAATTTGTTCAAGATATTAAAGTAGGTGATAAACTTATGGGATCTGACGGAAATCCTCGTACAGTATTAGCTACTATAAATGGTGAAGATGATTTATACGAAGTTACTCCTTTAAATGGTGAATCTCATGTTGTAAATAGTAAGCATGACATTTATATGATTTATAGGAAAAGTTATGGTAATATATGTAAACCGATTACTATGACTGCTCCAGATTATATAAATATGATTAAAGAACATCCTCGCTGGAAAGATAATCATGCTCTTATAAAAACATGTATTGATTTTGATAAAAAGAATGTTAAAATTGAACCTTATGTTTTTGGATTATGGATTGGTGATGGAGATAAAGATACATGTAGATTTACCAATGAAGATAGTGAAGTAATTGATTATTTAAAAGAATATTCAAAAAATAATAATCTTGATTATTCGATTGCAGATACTAATTCTAATGCTAAAAGAATTACATTAGTAAAATGTGAAGATGCTTCGGATAATTGGTTTAGACAAGAACTTTTTAATATGGGAGTTCTTCATAATAAATATATTCCAAAAGAGTACATTTATACTGATAAACAAAGTAGATTAGAATTTTTAGCTGGTATTATTGACACTGATGGTTCTTATAATTCTAAAAAACATAATTTTGAAATAGCTCAAAAAGACCCTGCAATTGTTTATGATATTGTTTATATTTGTAGAAGTCTTGGATTGAAAACCACTGTTTCAGAAAAGATTATAAGAGGTGTTACTTATTATAGAATTTTTATTTTATCTGGTTGTCATTTAATTCCTACTAAAATAAATCGTAAAAAAGCAGAAAATTATATTTCATTACAAAAGAATGTATTGGAAACTCGATTTGATATTAAACCTATTGGTCGAGGTAGATATTATGGATTTGAAGTAGATGGTGATAATCTTGTATTATTAGAAGATTTTACTATTACTCATAACTGCCCTAATCTTCAAAAGGCATTAGATGTTATGATGTCTAATAGTGAATCAGGTGCAATGCGAATTGGTACTATTCGTGTATATGGTACGGGTGGTACAAAAGGTGCTAACTGGGAAGCTTTTAGTAATTGTTTTTATAATCCCGGAAAGAATGATATGCTTCCTATGGAAAATATCTGGGATGCTAATAGTAGACATGCTGTTTGTGGTTTCTTTTTTCCGCAGATATGGGATTATGAACCTTTTATAGAAGATGGTAATTCTTTACTGTTTGCTTCTTGGAAGGATGATTATGATAAGAAACGTGGTGCAGAAAAAGAGAAAGATGCTGGTGAATATAATATTTATGTAGGTCAACGTGCTAACAGTCCTAATGAGGCATTTACGAACACACAAGAGAACATTTTTCACAGTCCGGAACTTACTAATCATATTAACGCTATTAAATATGATAAGTCTAATCATTTTTATGAAGATGGTTGGTATATACTTGATGATGGACGTGTTAGATTTGTTACTAAACAGGAATGTATTGAACGAGTTATATTTGGTTCCGATAGATTCCATGAGTATATAACTGATGTACCTCATAATTCAAAGACTGATGTTCATGGTTGTATAAGAGAATTTTATTCTCCTATTCCAAATGATGGTAGTCTTTATTTTATTTCTTATGACCCATATCGTGTAGATAAAAATAAAGAAGAAGTTAGTACAAAAAATTCACTTGCAAGTTTTCAAGTGTGGATGCGTACTAACAGTAAAACTCCTTACATGGGTAAACGACTTGTTGCTTCTTATTGTGGTCGTCTTGATACTATGGAAGCTGTCGATAAACTTGTTCTTTATGCTTGTTTACGTTGGAATTGTAAAGTTCTTTATGAGGCTGGTACTGGTGAACTTGTTACTAATTTCAAGAAATGGGGTTATAGAGATAAGTTATTAAAAGACCCAAGTAGTTATATTAATCGAAGTGTTGATGGCCCTCGTATTACTGGTTATGGTATTGTAATTGGTGATGGCGATATTAAGTTAGAGGGTATGCGCATGGTGCGGGATTTCTTATACGAAATTGTCGGAAAAACGTCCGACGATACACCAATATATAGATTTAATCAAATTTATGATATAAGTTTCTTATTAGAGTTAGATAGATTTATATTTGGGCGTAATGCAGACCGATTAAGTTCGGCTATCGTTGCAATGTTTGAATTTCGTAAAGATTCTCTTTTACTTGAACGAGAAGCTAACTCGAAAAGTAAAACTAATAACACTGGTCGTAAAGTTAATAGATTCCTAAAATGAGTGAACGTGATTTAAGAGCAACTCCACTTGTTATGCCTGACCAGCGTGCAAGTACTGCTACAAAACAAACGAAAGCTTGGTACATTCCTAATTGTAATTATTGGATTAATCTTGCTATTGGTCAGAATGATAAAACTGTTACGCAGAAATTTCTTAATGCTGCTAATGGTTTAGTAGACCCTAAAACTTATGAATATGTTCTTCGGAATTATATTGATAAGGTTGGTGAGAAAGCTGTCATGTATGGTGAGATACGTGATGTAGATTTTCTTACTCCTATTAAAGAACGATATATGGGAGAATTTATTAATATGTTCTCTAATTATCAAGTATTTAATAATGACCCTTCTGTAACTCTTGCTCGCAATAAAGTTCTTGCTGATAAAGTAATGGCTTATTGTAATCAAGAAATTATTAATCGTCTTAATGAAGCAGGATTTAATACTGGTCAAAAGACAATTAAGCAAGGCGAACTTAATGATATTATTGAGGAAGTTCTTAACGATTGGATTGATGATGTAACTATTACAACTCAAAAACGTCTTGAACTTATTAATACTATCGTTGAAGCGAAAGACAAGTATCAACAATGTTATTTCTATTGGTGGGCTTGTGAAGAGGTTTATACTTATCGAGAAGTTTATAAAGGTGATGTTTATCTTCAAGTAATATCTCCTCTCGAATATTATCGTATTGAAAGTGGTCAACGATATATTGAAGATGATGATGCAGGACTTCGTGTCTATCGAATGACTATTCCTCAAATCATTGATAGATTTCGTGATGAACTTACAGATGCAGAAATGAATTATCTTAAAGATATTTATACTGTATCTCCTAAATATGATGCTCCTGATGGCATAGTTCAAATCTTCAATAAAACAGATTTTGCTGAACGTAAAGCTATCTTACATACTAACGTAGAAGCGCTTCGTAGTGAAGCTCGATTATATGGTAAAGAAATTGATATTTATCATTATGTTTGGAAAACTGAAATTAAACAAGGTATTCTTAAACATCGAGATTTATTAGGAAATATCGTTGAAAGTGTTGTAGACGAGAATTATGAATTTGATGCTTCCGCTGGTGATATTGAAATTGAATGGGAATGGATAAATCAAGTTTGGGAAGGTTGGCGTATAGGTGGTTGTCATAGTGGTATTTATATTAAGCCACGACCTATCGAAATTCAACGTGAAAGGTTTAACAATTATAGTGATTGTAAATTACCCTATAATGGTATTGTAGGTTTACATAAAGATAATCTTCGTAATCCTATTCCTTTCCGTGTTTTACCTTATCTTGCTCTTTATCGTATTTATACTTTACAACAAGAACGTGCAGTAGCTAAGTTTAAGTCTTGGTTATTATTCCCTGAAAGTATTCTCGCTGATAGTAGCGACATGACTACTGAGGAACGTCTTGCTGTTGCGAATAAAGATAGTTTCTTACCGTTTGATGATTCTGATGCACAACCTAATGCTTTACAATCTATTCGAGAAGTAGCTACAAGTGCTATTACGAATTATATTCAAATGCTTGATAATCTTAAACAAGGTTTGAAAGCAGAAGCTTGGGAAGCAGCTAATATGAATAATGCTCGCTTTGGTGATGCCAAAGATTATGCAGGTAAGGCTGTTAATGAATCGAATTATTCTCAAGCAATGACCGGAAGTGTTTGGAGTCTTGAATGTTTTAATCTCTTCCGTGAACGTGATTATGTTGCAAATATTGATTACAGTAAGTTTGCTTGGATTGACGGTAAACGAGGTTCTTATGTAGACCCGACAAATAATAAAGTTGTTGTAGTTGATATTGATGGTTCTTCTGATTTCTCTGGTAATATTGGAATTTATATTCGTAATAATGCCGATGTTCAGAATAAGCTGAACATGATGAAAGAACTTGCATTTAGTGCAGGTCAGAATGACCAACTGGAAGTTGCTATTGAAGCTATTGAAAATAATAATATTACTTCTATTGCTAAGAATATTAAGAAAGCTATTCAAGCTCGTCGAGATTATGAACTTCAAATGCAACAAGTTCAACAACAAGCTCAAGCAGAAGTTGAACAAATTGTTAGTCAGCGTGAAGCAGCTAAACAAGAATTTGAAGCTCAACAAAATGCTCTTGATAGAGAACATGATGTTAATCTTGAGATTCTTAAACAAGAAGGTGAAAAAGAGATTTGGAATATGCGACTTAAAGTCGATACCAATGGAAATGGTAATATAGATAAAGATGAAGCTATGGCTGCTCAATCTGGTTACACTGCTTCTGATGTTAATAGAATAAAGTTACAAAAAGAGTTAAAGCAATGATGACCGAGAATTATCGACGGCGAGCAAGAGAACCTGCAAGATAATACTACTATAATTATTGATAATATATTATATATAGTATATCTTTGTTCATGTAATAATATTCAACTATAAATAAATACTAATATGGCTGTTGAAAAAGTTGTTATACCTGATGATGAAACTCAGGAGCAAAAACAAGAACGTCTTCGTAAAGAATTAGAAGAACGTAAAGCTAAGGAAGCTAAAGAAGCTCAAGAAGCTGAAGAACGACGTAAAGCTGAAGAGGAAGCTGCTCGTAAGAAAGCTGAAGAAGAAGGTGATAAGGGTGGTTCTACTGGTAATGATGAAGAAGAAACTGAACCGGAACAAGTAGAAATTGATGGTACTCTTTACACACTTGATGATAATGGAAACGCCATAGATGATAATGGTGAAATCAAGTTCACAAAGGAACAGATTGATGCAATGTCTGATGAAGGTGCTAATGAATTAGACGGTGATTATATCGAAGCTATTTCAAAAGCCAGTGGCATTGTTATTAAAGATGAGAAAGGTGAACCTGTTAAGTTTGAACCTACGATTGAGGGTTTTGCTAAACGTGAAGCTGCTGTAAAAGCTCTTGGTGAACGAGAGGGTTTTGCAAAAGGTTTTAATGAGTTTTTAGCTAACAATCCTGATATTGCAGCTCTTGTTGAATATAAGAGTAAGTTCGGTACAATCGAAGGTTATTCGGCAAATGTAGATTATAGCAAAGTTGAAATCAAAGATGATGATAACTTACTTGCTGATTTAATCTATAAAGCTGAAATTCAAAAAGGTACTTCCCCGGAACGTGCCAAACGAATTGTTGAGTTTGCAAAAGCAAATAATACTCTTAAAGATGATGCAACTGAAAGTCTTAACTGGTTGCGTAAAACTCAAGAGAGTGAGATTAAAGCAATTCGTGAACGTGAGGCCAAAGAAATGCAGGCTGAACTTGAAAAGGAAATTAAATACTTTGGTGTTTCTTATGAAGATGACGGTACTGTCAAAGTTCATAATGCACCGGGTAGTCTTTATGATTTAATTGTTGTTAAAGGTCAGATTGGAGAATACGCTCTTCCGAAAGAAGGTCTGAGAATTAAGACAACTGATGGTGAGAAACTTGTTTCTCGTCAAGAGTTATTTGATTATTTCTCTCGTCCTGTTCAAGAGATTAATGGAATGGTTTATAGTCAAGCACAGATTGATGAAATTAATCGTCTTTCTAATCCTGCTGAATTGGCTATGCGATTTATTATGAATCTTGACGGTGGAGTTGACCAACTGATTAAAGCTGAACTTGCTAAAAAAGAAGTTAAACGTCTTCGTTCATTAGCAAGTAAGACTGGTAAAAACAATGGTAATCCCAGAGTTCAAAAGACTGCAAAGGATGATAAAATTGTTTTACCTATTAAATAAAGCAAATGTTCTTGCCTTATAATAATAACTTAACCAAAAATCTAATTTACAATGCGTGAAATTGGAACTGTAAAATTTGACTCGAATCAATATACAGATGCTAATATGCTTCTGAATTTTGATTTGATTGACCCTGTTAAACTTAATCGTAATCTTACTTATCTTTGGGGTAAGGATAGTGACAAGTATCCTCTTCTTACTCTTACTGAGGGTCAAGGTGCTGTTACAACAAAAGTTAAGCTGAATGGTGGTGATACTCAATATACTTGGGAAATTGCTCCTCGTCAGCGTGTTACTTCTCGTCTGAAAAAGCTGGTATCTGATAAAACTGCTATTCAGCCTTACGGAACTGTTGAGGTTGAAATGGAGGATAATTGGTTTATTTATCAGCACACGGCTATTGCTCCTTCGGGTATGCAATGGCGTATTCAGAATGAGGGTATTGCTACTTCGACTGGTGGATACGTTTATCGTTTTACCAATATGTCGGGTGCTCCTATCTCGGCTGATGCTGTTGCAAAAGACTTCATTAGTGGTGCTATTTGGGCATTAGGTGCTTCGACTATTCCGGGTAGCAAGTCTGACGGAAACCGCTCGAATAACCAGTCGTTCAGCAAGGCAACTAACCAGTATGGTTACTACCGTTTCTCGAAAGAGATTGCTGGTAACATGGGTAATAAGGTTGTTAATATTGCCTTTGATACTGCATCAGGTGGTGAGCGTAGTCTTTGGATGCCTTATGAGATGAAGATGTGGGAAATCATGCGACGCGAGATGCTCGAAGAGGACTTATGGTTCTCGGAATACAACCGCGATTCGAATGGTATTATCCACTTAAAAGATGAAAAGACTGGTGAGGCAATTCCTCGTGGTGCTGGTGTTCTTGATATTCTCAAAGCCGTTGGTAATTATGAAACGTATTCTGTTCTGACACTTAATCGTTTCGACCGTATCATCACTCGTATCTTTGACAATCGTATTGACTCTACCGTTGAGGAACTTGTTCTTTATTGCGGTAAAGGTTTTGCACGAATGTTCAATGATGCTATCTACTATGATGCTCGTCTTAAGAATTACTTTGTAACTCTTGGTGATAACGAGATTAAGAGTGATGGCGAGATGATGTCTTATGGTAAGTATTTTAACCGTTACAAGATGTTTAATGGTAAGATTCTTACTGTTAAGATTGTTGATATGTTCGACCACGGTATTCGTGCTCGTCGTGACCGTGAAGCCGGTAATATGTATCAAGGTCTGCCCATTACTTCTTATAGTGCTGTATTCCTTGACCATACTATGGGTTCGAATGGTGAGCGTAATATTAAGTTTGTTTGTGAAGAGGGTCGTGAGTATAAAGTAGGTGTTTATAAAGGTATGGCTGAACTGCCTGCTTCGTGGGGACTTGCGAGTGGTACTCAACTGTCGGATACGAAGGATATTGCTTCTTATGAAGTTCTTGGTTCGCAGGGTATCAATATTGATAATCCTACTACTTCGTTCTGGCTTGATTTAGCTCTGAACTAAACACCCAATTTGAGTAGTAATAATCGAAAGGTTATTACTACTCATTAACATATAAAAGATTGAATAACTTAAAATGTTAAAAATATGATTAAAGTTAATCGTTCAGTTCGTATTGAATGGAGGAACAATCCTTCTTCTTTTGAACTTCGGAATAAAGATGCTTTCAAAACTGACTTTCTTCGTCTTGGTTCTGCTATTCGTCCTGTTAATGAATTGCTGAGCCGTAGTGAGGAAATGCGAGTTCTTCTTCCTACTGTTGTTGGTGTATCTCCTATTGATAGTTCTTGGCAAGAACGAATCACTACATACTTAAATGATTTTCTTCTTGAGATTCCTGTTCATGGCTTAGAGTTCGATACTTCTTACGTTTTAGATTTAGGTAATCCTGCTCTGAAAAGTAATATCGACGAACTTATCGGTAAACTTAAAAAAGCTGATAAGATTAAGAATGAAACTGGTTCGGAACTTGAATCTATTGTTCTGAAACGAATTAAGGAACTTGATGAAACGGAACTTTATAAGTATGTTACTTTTGTTAATATTCCCGATTATATTAGTTGGAGATATTGCCTTTTAAGTAGCAAAGTTGCTAATAAGGTTGAAGACATTAATAAGAGCGTCAATATTCAATTTTATCTTACTTCGGATAGTGAGCGTAAAGCACTCAAAGCTGCTCGGACGAAACTTCGCACTGATGCTCTCAAGAAATATACAGAACTTATTAATAATCCGAATAGCGCACTTATCGACAATGTTGTTGTATCGACAGGTAGCGTAGGCGATTATTCGGAATTTATGGCAATGACTGCCGATGATAAGCAATCTGTTCTTCTTGAACTTATTGACAGTGACCCACAGAAGTTTATTAGTATTGTTGATGATAAACATCTGGAGATGAAAGCTAAGATTACTATTTATCTTTGGATGAATATTATTCGACAACTTCCAAATAGTTCTATCATTGTCGATGCTTCTAATCCGGAAAATGTTATTGGTAATAATATTAATGATGCTATCTCGTATTTCTCGAATGATAACAACAAAGGTATTGTTGCCGAGTGGAACGCGAAGTATCGTAGTTTGAAAGGTTAGTCATGTATGAAACGGTAAAAGAGTTACACATCGAAATAGAGCAACGAATACAGCAGATAACATCTAATAGACATCGGAGTATTGCTCCTCAGTTTATTGATATGATGCTGAATCGAGCTGCCGTTAAATATATACAAACTAAATCAAATAGGAAAACTAATTATAAAGGCGAAGGTCTTGAAGATAGTAAAAAACGTGTAGATGATATTCAATCATTAAAACGTGAAACACCGTGGCTTAAACTTAAACGTGATAAGCAAGATGCGGATTATCCAAATAGAGCTTTCGTTATTCTTCCAGGTGATTATCTAAAACTTATTTCTTCTACTTCTCGATTAACTTATGGTAAAGCTCGACTTGTTGAGAATTTACATGAAGTTTATCCTGATGATGAAGTTAAGAATTTATATTATCATCTAATTGATTTGTCTAAAATCGCTTTAACTGGTGATGAATTTAATGGACAAATTATTGTTAATGGGAATGAGATTGATATTTCAGATATTCTTTCTCTTTATGATAGTGATTCAGATAAGATTGATTTGTATGAAATCGCAGGTTTGACTTGTGATAGATTACGTCAAGCTCTTTCTAATGAATATAATGTTTATTGGGAGAATCTGATTGGTCGTTATTATAAAGATTGTATTATTATTACTTCTAATGCAAAAGATGAAATTGCATTGAAAGTTAATGATATAGACATTCCTGTTATTACTTATAATACTACTTATGACGAGTTCGTAAATATAGGAAATAAGTTTTCTGAAAATGATTTAATTGCTACCGAAAATATTCGAGCTACTCTAAACAACTTCTATGGTAATAAAAATAGACATCTTAATCCAATAAGTGAACTTGTTGATGATAGGCTGTTTGTTTATTATGGTGATGATTTTTGTGTTGATGCGGTTAAGATTTCATATATTAAGAAGCCACGTCTTTTTAATATTGATATTAACCAAATGTCAGATATGGAAGTTACACCTGATTTCATAGATAGTGTAGTTAGCGATATTCTTCTTGTTCTTAAAGATGACAGTTTTAGTGCTGTTAAACAACAATCAAATTTAGAATAGAAAATGAAAAGTGTAATTGTCGCAAATGATTTTCTGACAACACTTGCTAATAATGATGTTAGCAAGCTGACTCGCGGACAAGCTGTTCTTCTTAATTCGGCTGGTAAAGTCGTTGCAGCTGCTTCGGATGTCAAGGATGATGAGATGTTGCAGTTTGTTCTTGGTCTTGGTGATGGCAAGGTTAAACGCGGCGTTTGGATTAATCCTAAGTGGTCGAAGCAACATAAGGAAAAGTATCTTGCTCCTGCTGGTAAAACGTATAAGTTTACGAATCTCGTAGCTAATCGTGGTATTGGTTATCAAGGTTTCGATGCTGAGGTTATCATCTCGTGCAAGCCTATTAATTCTTTTGGTGGTTATCCTCTGGAAGTTTACAATGCTAGCGTAACTATCAACGGAATTGACGAAGCAAGTGCTGATATTATTGCTCGTCTGAAAGTTGAAGTTGAAAAGACTTTAACTAAGATTAATGCTCGTTTTGGTGCTAATAGCATTATGATTGATGATTTCACCGAAGCAAGTGTTACGTTCACTGGCGCCGCAGGTTTTGAGTATTATGTGACGTTTGATGGTATTCTTCGTGCTACGCTTGAAGAGGGTACTGAGAATCAAACTCCGGTTGGTACTTATGACCAAGTTGCTAAACTTGAGAAAGAAGCAGATGTTGCTGGTGTAGGTTATAATCCTAATTTCAAGGAATATGACCGTGTTTATGGTGATATTTTTACAGCTACCGAGGGTGTTATGTATGACACTTATGTAATTACTTCTCGTGCTGATTTCACACATCCCTTTAATTTACATACAGAGGGTTTACAGGTTACTCAATTTATTGCTATTGACAATACTAAAACTTCTGCAATTACTGCACTTGAAGGGGTATTGGCACTCATTAAGTAAGAAATTGATTTGTTAAAAATGTAACCACAAGGATAACTCCTAATGCTATTAATTGTGGTGTTAGGAGTTATTCTCTTAATGATGCTAATGTTATGTGACAAATGGGCGTGCAACCTCCTGCCCCACCGGGGAGCGAGGCCGCAGGCCGAGCCATACAAGTTGCACCATTATTATTATTAATCGTCATATAACAATAAATACGATTAGTATTATGATAAAGAGAATATGGAATAAAATAACTACTTTTTTAAGTGGTTATTATTCAGAACATAAAGACGATATTATTATTGGTTTCGTCATTGCTACTGTCGTAGGTATTTTATTTAAGGCTACTGTTGCTACTTGGTTTATGAGCTTATGGATTACATTAGCTTATCAAATCATTACTTGTGGTATTCAAGCTGCAAGAAAGAAAGCAATAACTGGTCTTAAAATTCATCCTATTATTATTAACTTTGTAGTTGGAGTATTTATTTCGTTATTGTTCTTGGTATGGCAGTAATTAATCTTCGAAATGTTGTAGCGCTCGGTGTACTTGAAGATGGTGTATATCCGAGTGTTTATAATGGCCAAACCGGAGAATATATTGGTACAGTAGATGGTGAAGGTGCTGGTGTTAAAACAGTTCCTACATTATATATGTACTATCGAAAGAACGGCCACCTATATTTATATAGGACAAAGGAGAGGATTGAAATAGACTTAACTAATGTAACTGCTTACGATAATAGTGCTCTATTTAAGCTAACTGAAAAATCTGATATTAGTTCTGCAAAGATTACTGAGTTTGAATCTCGAAATATTGATGTAGGACATTATGAATATAAAGTTCCGTGGGTTAAATCAACTCAACAATATCTTTATATACTTGTACCGATTGTTCGTTCTATACATACAATTACAGTACAAGGTATCATAAGTAATCAGATATTTACTCTTACTGGTATTTATGTTCATGAAGGTAAATCTTGGTGGATTTATCGAACGAATGTAAAGACCAATTTTGATTTTAATGATGCTGTTAATGAGATTCTTGATGTTCAAGTATATGTTCGTGAGCTTACAGCTGAGGACTTAAATCCTGTTGAACAACTTACAAAACTTTTATTTGAACATATTAATAATAAGTTTAATCCTCATGAGGTAACAAAAGAACAAGTTGGTCTTGGCAATGTTGATAACACTGCCGATATGGATAAACCTGTATCTCGACCTCAAAAAGAGTACATTGATGCTCTTGAAAATAGGGTTAAAGGTTGGTTCAAACAGTTGAATGTTTGGATTAACAATCATGTTACAGAAGTTAATAAAAAGTTTCAAGATGTTTGGGCTGCTATAAACAAGAAACTTGATAAAGAAGATTACGAGAATGACAAAGATAATTTCAATGCTCATATTCGTAATTATGATAATCCTCATAGAGTTACTGCCGCACAAGTTGGTTTACCAACAGCCGCAAGTGATATTGAGAAATTAAAACAAAAAGCTCAAGAACTTCAAGGTTTGCTTATTAATAAGCAAGATAAAACTTCTGAAGAACTTGTTACTGATAATAAACGTATTGTAGATGCTATTAATGAGATTTATGGTATTGTTGTAGAACACAATAATCATGTTCGTAGCAACAGTATTAATCAAATTGAAGTTACAAGCGAAATTCCTACTACGTTTGAAGATGGTACACTTTGGATTCGTATTCCTCGAAATGAAGAAGATTATATAACAATTAAGATTGAAGCTGTTCCGGTTGATTCTACTATACGAATGATTAATTCGGAAGGTAAAGAATCGGCAGGTGTTGGCAGTGCAAGTCTTGAATGTTTAATTCAAAGTCGTTTACATTATATTGTAGAAAAAGAGAATTACATTACAAAAGATGTTTATGTCGATGTAGGTGTTGAAGATACGACAATTAATGTTGTTCTTACACCTAAGACTAAAAAGACATTAACTGTAAATGCAACTCCTGATAATGCTTTAATTATATTTACTGATAAACCTTCTAATGTAGTTATTGCTCAAGGTACTGGTACTCTTACATATGAAACTTATGACCCGCGTGATATTTTAATTCAAGTTGGTGCAAGTGGATATGAAACTTACGAAGAGTGTATTACATTAGATGAGAATATAATTCGCGATATTACTCTTACAGCTCTACCAGTTGAACAAGGTGTTGTAAGTCTTACGGTAGTTGATAGCGAAACAAAGGCCAAAATAGCCGCATACGTCTATGATAAAGACACGGGTGGTATATTAGGTCAAGTTACAAAAGATACGCCGCTACAACTCATCGGAGATATCAATACGAGCCGAATTTTAAGGTTTGTTTCGTCGGGTTATATAGAGGTTGAACAACTGGTAACTTATGCAATTCCTACCGCAGAAGTTACTGTTGAAATGGATAAAGTTCCAGTTCAATCTGGTACTATCTATGCAACTGCTGTAAATACTGAATCTACTGCTTTAGACAGTGTTACGTTTGAGTATAAATTCAGTATTGAAAGTGATTGGAAACCTCTCAATAATGATGAATCGACTGCTGGTAAATCTGAGGCTGTTACAGCTCCAGTTGGAACAAGTGTTGATTTCCGAGCTTCTAAAACTGGTTATATAACTAACACTGGAACTGGTACGATTAATTCTACTGGTGAACATAGTGTTACTATTGTACTTGAAGAGTTACCGCCTGAACCCGAAGAGGTTTCTGTAACCATCAAGGCTTATGAAATTTATGATAGTAATAAACTTTATTTAGCTGCTGATATTAAAGAAATATCAAGTACTGGAACTACTGTTGGTACAACCAGACCTGATGAACCTTTGGTAATCACAAAGAATAAAGATAGTGTTATAACTTATTATGCTTTACCGTTATCTTCTGATTGGTATAATATTGGTAGTGAAGAAGTAGTATTTGATACTGATAAAACAGTTGAGATATTATGTCTTCGTAATAATAACGGCCTTATTAAAGTTCGTACACGGGATGCTTTAACTGGTCGCATGATTAATGATACCATTTATGATGAAACTGGTAAAAAGATAGGTAACTGTAATTCATTAGAAGATGGTTATGTTAGTGAAGCTAATCCGATTGGTTTCGAACGTAATTATAAGACTTTAGGTGATACTCGTTATGAAGCTACTGAACCTGCATTGTTTATTGCAGCTAAACCTTCTGAAGCTGTTGTCAATTATATTGATTTACATCCGAAAGAAGGTCAAGATTATATAGCTCTTAAATTTGTAGATTCTGTTACTAAAGTTCCTATTACCTCAGGTATTAGTTGTTGGTTTACTTCTACTGTTAAAACTATTGTTACTGATTATCAAGGTATAGCTCATATTAGTGGTACTTATGATTCAAAGGTTGTAATTTTGGTTAGACGTGATGGCTACACTGAATATAATCAAAGTTATGATAATTTTGCAAATCATAGTGTTACAACTATTGAATTAGTACCTGAACCAGTATTTGAAAATGATGGTATTGACTATATGCAAATAGAAGGTAATGGTATTGAACATCCTATATTTAGGGTTGGTAATGTCGAATCTAATTAACGGTTTAATGATATGAAAGAATCAGTAATTCGCAAAGTATTTTGTGCCTTAAACTGGCCTCCGAAAACTGGTGCTTTTCAGAAGTTAATTACTTTTGTAGTTGAAGGTTTAGCCACTAAGGCTGAATCTTCAACTGTTCAAGAATTACAAACAAAAGTAGAAACTCTTGAAGGTACTGTTAATACATTACAAGAAACTGTTACTACTTTAAGTGGTAAAGTAAGTACATTAGAGAGTAATTATACTTCTTTGGAAAGTCGTGTGACTGCTCTTGAAACACCACAAAGTTAATAAAATTCTACAACTATGGCACAACTTAATCTTCTTGAACGAGCTACGGAAGCTGTCGTAATGCTTAATGGTAATCGTCGGCAGGTTCTTGATATGTGGCTTAATGGTAAAAAAGTTTGGCCAATAGATGAACCTGTTGTAGAATTAGCTGTTGATAAAACTCTTGTTATTCTAAATAAAGATAATAATTATCATGATACCATAACTGTTTTCGCAAGTGATACAGCTGAATGGGAATTTGGTAATTAGTTTGTTATTATAGTTAATCAACCAAAAAAAAAACAATGGCAACTATTCCGAGTTATTTATCTTGGGTTCCTAAAACTGGTACTGGAAATGCACAGATTAAGATTAATTCTGCGAATCCTTATACTGGTCGTACAGATAGAAGCACTGCAATTTCCGGTAAGATTGTCGGAAAGACTAACACAGTTAGAGTCATAGTTACTGAAAAGGCTACTGACGAATTTATTACTCCCGATAGTTTAACTATTGGGGTTGCTAAAGGTGGTGAAACAATTCATGTAACTGGTAAGTCTAACTCGAAACTTCTTACATTTACATGGAAAACTAACTTCGGTATTGCAAATGTAACATCATTTAAGGTTAATAGTAGTACAACAGCTACTTCTGGTACTGCTATTACTGGTGACCCCGGTGCTACTGGACAATATAATTATGATGTTACTGTTGTTGTACCGAAGAATGAAACTATTAAGGTTCGTCCTGCAACTCTTGAAATCAAGGGTGAAGGTGCGAGTGTTGTTAAAACTATTACTATTATTCAGGCTCTTGGTGACAGCTATCTGTATCTCAATTCGCAGGGTACAACTACCGCAACTGTTACTATTCCGAAGGGTGGTGGTGAACAAACGCTTAAGATTCTGTCGAATGACGAATGGACGTTCGAACCTGCTGAATAAATTAATTAATCATTTATGAGTGTTATCACTAATAAATGGAATGACGGGAGTGGAGATTCAATTAATATTGAATCTCCCTATTTTCAAGGAAATCAGACTGTTAAAATTTCATCACCTGTTCAAAAAGGTACTTCTAAGAGAAGTATGCAGTTTATTGGAAAGTGTAAAAAAGATTCCAGTAAACAAGTTATTCTTACTGTTGAACAAGAAGCATCTGTTTATACATATGATTTAATATTAAGTAGTGATAATACTGAAATTGCCGCAAAAGGTGGAACTACAAATATTACAGCTGTACTTAAAACGTATCGTAATGGTAATTTAGTTAGTACAGATAATGTTACTCCAGTTCTATCAGGAAGTGCTACTGGATTTTCTATATCTGGTGTTACAGTTACTGCAAGCAATCGAACTACTATTGTAGGAACTGAACGGAGTATTACTGTAACTGGCAAGTTCTCTAATACGTTCGATGGTCAAACTGTTTCTGCAAATATTGTTATTAAACAAGAAGCTAATTCTCAAACATTACGAGAAATAACTAATAGATATACAAGTTCTAATCCTTTAACTGGACAAAATACTGTTAAAGCTAACGGTGGTACAATTTGGGTTTATACTTTTGCTATATATGATTATACCAGCGGAGATAGTTCTGAAACTAATATTAGTAATGAATGTACCTTTGGTAATGTTACTTTTGGTACATGGGATTCTGCAAAACACGTATGGATTTGTCCTTCTGCTGGAACAACTGTTTATTCAAAAGATAGAGGTACTTCTATTAAAGTAACTTGGGGTTCTAAAAAGACAACATATTATTTATATCAAGAGAAAAATCTTGAAAGTGTTAAGTCTATATCTGGTGGAATTTATACTTACGGTAATATTGTAGCTGGTACTATTTCAAATAAAATTATTCCTGCATCTGGAGGTTCTGCTACTGCAACTGCCGGAAATGGTAGTCAAACTTGGAATAAATCTGCTACAATTACTACTTACGAATATACATCTGGTGCTACAAAAGATGTTACTACTGAAGCTGCTTCAAATGGAACTGCTAATGTTGTTCCGAATGTATCTTCTATTACTGCTACTGCTTCTTCGAAGGGTACAACTGTTTCAGCTCAAACTACTGTTAAAAGTCAAGCTGTTACTTGGTCGGCTAATGGTAAATCTGCAAGTGGAACAATATATATTTATCAAGCGGCTAACAAAATTGAATCTTATAATTACGGTAGTTGGAATATTGCTATTTCGGCAAATCCTACAACTATTGCTGCATTAGGTGGAACTTCTACTATTACAGCAAGTTGTACGAGAACTAAAATTCCTGTTTATACATCTGGTTCTATTGGAACAGCTATTACTGAATCTGCAACTCCTACGTTAGCTTTAACAACTAATCCGGGAGGTTTTACATTAAATGGTAATAAACTAACAGCAGCTAATAATCCTATTGGAGCAAAAACTGCTACTGTAACTGCAAGTTATTCTGGTGCTACTTCAAAGTCAGTAAATGTTACACAAGCAGCTGGCCCGGATGGTATTGGGTATATGCAGATACAAGGTGATGGAACAAATCATCCTATTTTTAGAGTAGGCGGTAACACAAGAAGTGTTGAACCTATGTCTATTAATAAAACCTCTGAAACTGCATCTGATAAAGATGTTAGTATATTTGCAAGCATTAAGAAATTTCTAACTAAATTAGTTTAAGTTATGACTAAAATAAATAAAGCAGCTCTCAAAGCATATTTTCAAACTGGAAAAATACCTACTCAATCTAACTTTGCTGATTTAATAGATAGTGTTATGAATATTCCCGATGGGGGGGAGATTCAACATTAGTTCTTGGTAATGGTGATAAAAACGGTGCTCCTTACGTAAATGGTTATAGATTTGTTAATAATAGGGATAGCAATACTTATTTAATTATTTCTTGTTGGGATAATGATTTAGGTGATAATGTTCCTGTTTTATTATTTTATTTTCCAACTAATAGTCCAAGTACTAATCCTGATACAATAACTTATCATGTTTTAACAAGTGCTGAAGTTAATGACATGTATCAAGAATTAGGTGGGACTTTTAATGAAGCATCTGATGATGAAATTGTTTCAGCTATTAAGTATTTAGCTGTAGATTGGTTTAAAATATTTAATAGATATAATAATAATCCTCCTGCACCGAGAGTTGTAACATACAGTAGTGGTAGTGAATACACTACTTGGTATGTTTATCCTGCACTTTACAATAATAAATGGGTAATAGGTTATGCACTTGAATGTACTATCGAAGGTGGCGCTGGTAGTACATATCAACATTTGATGGTTCAAGGTAATAATGTTGTTGAATTTAGTTATTCAGATAATGTTATTGTTGATAGATTACGTAATGGCACTTGGAATAAAAAACTTCTTTAATCTCTAATTATTATTAGAGATTAAACTATTATACAAATTCATTTAATTTCTAATAATTTTAGAGAAATGACACTTGCACAAATTAAAGCTCTATTCAAAACTGGAGCTATTCCTACACAAGCTGATTTTGAAAATTTGATAAGTAAGATTCCAAATAGTGAATTAACAGGGAGGGGGGACAATACTTTAAATTTTACCAACCCTGATTATGCTAATGTACTTGGTTATAGATTTGTTACTATTGGTGATGAAGCATCTTATTTATTTATAGGATTATATGATGCAGCAAATGCTACATATTTACCTTATATAATTGTACATTGTAATACTGGTTCACCTTCTGAATATGGTAATACTCCACCTGTTAAATATACTATTCTTACATCAGAATTAATGACTAAAATGTTACAAAATGGTGGTGAATTATATTTAGCTAATGATGAAGCACTTGTAGGAGCAATTCCTGCAACTGCTAAGTGGAATTGGGTTGGTTGGTATCATTTATCCAATACACATCGAATTATTAAAAATGATCTTGTAGAAGAACACTTTTTTGTAACAACTGATGGTTCTACAAGAGCTTATTTTAAAATAGTTTATGCTACTGAAAATGATACATTCCCTATTGTTTCTGAAGCTATTAGAATAGGTGCATCAGGTGGTGCTGTAACTACATATAATTACATTCTTACTTCTATTGCAAATATAAATGATTATAAAACAGAATTATATACTATTTTAGATTCAACAGATTTAAAAACTACACAACTGTTGAATTTTATTAATAAATATATGAGAGATATTAACGTTACAAATTAAAAGTTAAATTAAGTTTGACTTTTAGTTGTTATAAATAATTCATTTAATCCTAAATCAAGTACATTTTATGATTAATTTATTCGTAATACAAAAACAGTCAATCAAATTATGGCAACTAAAAGTCAGCTTAAACAATATTTTGAAACAGGTAAAATACCTACACAAGCTCAATTCGGTAATCTTATAGATTCTATATTTAATATTATTGGTTCACCTGATGGTAGTTTGAATATAAATGGTGATGAAAATAACATTAAACTTTCTATAAAGAATTATAGAAGTTTACATGGTGTATATATGTCTCAATTATCTGTTAGTCTTCATTTATTTTTTAATAATGATATTAAAAATGGTACAAAACCAGTTCCAGTATTTATCATATTTAGTACTGTAAATAATTTAACTAATTCTATAAATGCTAATATTAAGTATGCTGTTCCGAATGTCACCTTACTTAAAAGTATGACAAATGATAATTTGGATTATCTCACTGCAAGTTTGGATGTTATCATTCAAAGATTTACTGCGCTTAAGATTACATATTATGATTTAGTACCTAAAGAAAAAGAAGTAAAGAAACCTTCCATTGTAACAATTATGTATACTGATATTAATAATATCAGTTATGTATGTAATTGCATTATGGGTATGGGGGATATTAATTCTATAGTACCAATTTGTATTCATACGCTTGTTAAAGTACCCAATATAGAAGATGATATTTATGCAGGTGCTATGTGTATTTTAGAAAGAACTGTTTATAATAATATGATAGTAAAATCTGAATGGGAAAAGATAATGGAGTTACGAGGTTATGAAGATGGTTTAGTTATTGATGATAGCGGAGTTGCTGAAAATTTTATGAATACTATACATGCTAACTGTTATAAACAAATTCAATTAAAATAAAATCATGATTAAAGTCTATTGTAAATTCCTACCATTCAAAGGGTATTTATGTATGACGATATTATGGTGGTTAATCATACGAACTGAACAAAAAGATAAAATTACTGAAACTGTTGAACGACATGAAACTATTCATAGTTATCAACAAATTACTCTTTTTATTACAAGTTTGTTGGTTAGTATTATATTAAGTCTTATTACAAGTTATTCTTGGTGGGCTTTGCTTGCTACTCCAATATTTCCTTTATTAGCTTATGTTGTTAGTTGGATAATTGAAATTATATTACCTCCTTATAACCGAGCTTATAAAGATATTTGTTTTGAAGGTGAAGCAAGAAGTTTAGAATTTGATAAAGATTTTAGAAAGAAATTGTTTCCTTTTAGTTTCTTAAAATATATTCCAAATAAGAAATATGGTGGTCGATGAAATTGATGAATGGTAAATGGAACAACTCGTAGGACATTTCGTTGAGTTATTCAGTACTCATTTCGATTTATCATTTATGCTTTGTGTGAATGTTTTAACATATATACTTATTAAAGCAATAGATGATATTAATGGTGATAAATCTGTTGGCACATGGACTAAACGACTGGTTATGCTAATTAGTTGTTTTGCTATTGCCACAGGATATATAGCAGGTGGATATGAAAATACTACAATTCTTATTAATTCTGCTATTCTTGCACCAGTTGCTTGGAGTTGGATATTCAAACCTATTCTAAAAAAGATTGGTGCTGATTATAAACAAAATCATTAATTAATTAAGATGATTACTACTATGGCATGTGGTGGAAAGAAAGGTGGTAAAAAGGCCACTGGTAAGAAAGTAAAGAAATAAATTGTTAGTAATATAACAATTTATATTGTTAAAGATTGAATTGAAATGGTAAGAGGTGTTACTAATGTAGCACCTCTTTTTTATAGTGAATATGGTGGGAAATCGACTATTTTAACGTATATTTGTTAGTAGCCCAATATAATATACCTATTAATATTAATCCTCTTATACGCCTATCTATGTTCGATTATACAGCTATTATAGTAGCTATAATAACATCCATAAGTACGATTGCTGGTATTTATCTAAAAGAATGGTTATTTCCTAAACGTAAAGAACAAAAACTTACTATTGAAAAAAGTAATTGTTATATAGAACTTGATAAGATATGTGCTTCTATTCGAGATACTATTCACGCTAATGCTGTTTATATTGCTTATTTTCATAATGGCGGTCATTTCATTAATGGTGTAGAAATGGATAAATACACTGTTGTTGGTGAAGATTATGATTGTTGTATAGTATCTTATAAGAAATCTTTTAAGGATGTTCTTGTTAATAATTTTCCTTATTTATTTCACAATCTTCTTGTTAGAAATCGTCATTATTGTAATGATGTTAGTAAATATAAGTTTCAAGACAGATGTTATAAAGATGAACTTGAAAGTAGAGGTATGAAGTCTGCTTATACTTTTCTTATTAAAGAGCCTATTAAAGAAACACCTATTGGTTTTATTTCTCTTGAATATAATATCGTAGAAGGATTTAATCCTGATGATGAAAAATATATTTGGAAAAAACAAAATACTATTGCTAATCTTTTGAATCTAAATAAGTAAGATATGGGAACACTTAATCAATATGCAGCTCGTATTGCAAACATGGTTAATCAACCTAATAATCACGAACTTAAAGAACGTGTTAAGGATATGATTAAAACTATGTTTGCAAATCGTATCCGACAAAGCGTTGAGAAAAATGGAATAGATGATATTCTTAAACTTACTTTTATTGCTCCCGTTGAAGAGTTGAAATATAGTGATATTCTTCCTACTGAATATCGAGTTGCTAATAAAATTAGATTGTTAGGAACAAAGTACAAAGTTCCTACACCCGTGCGCATACAAAGTGATGCGCCTTTTGCGTTTGTAGGTGATACTATTGGTAATGGATATATGTATGAGAGTTCTATTACATCTCTTAAACTACGTCAAAGTGGGCGTCCAACCTGCTCTCCCACCGGGTATCCACGAGCTTATATTATATTAAACGGTCATATAATTATTGCTGAAAAAGTTGGTACAAAAGATATTGATGATAGACGACCAATTAATGAAGTAATGATTACAGGTATATTTGAAAATCCTGATGAAGTTCTTTCGTTCTTTAAGAATGAAGATGGTCAAGATATTGAATTACCTTTACCTAATGATATGCTTGAAAGTATAATTCAAGAAATACTTAAAACTGAATTTGGTATTTATCCTCAAGATTTGGATATTAAAACAAATAATAATAATCCTACTATTGCTCAACGTGGTAATGGTCAAGATTAACCTCATGTTTCTATCATTATGGTTGATAATGAATATTATTGGAGAGATTTCGTTAAAGAAGTTCAAATACAACTTAATTCTTTAATTAAACAATTACATCTTGCTTATGAACGACGCAATGATTGTATTTATAATATCAAAGATAATCTTGCTAAATATCAAGAAGCCGGTGTTGATGTTTCAGTAGTATTCGATATTGATAATCGTAGTAAGATTTATTTTAATAAGAAACAAGATGCTTTACTTGGTACTAAACTAATGAGTTATATTCGTAGTTATAATTACTTAGTTTATGAACGTCTTGATAAACTTGATAATGATATAGAAACTCTTGCTGCTCTTAAAGAATTACCTTCTGAAATGTATACTTATATGCAAGATGAAGTTAATAATGAGATAGCTAATTTACTATGCAAAGGTAATAATTATTCTTTTGGTAGTTCCGTAGGTTACGTTTATGTTTACTATAAAAAGACAATGCCAGGAGATGTATGTAGTGTTGTCGATTGGGGTGCTACAAAAGACTTAAAAAAGAAATTATTAGAACAAGGTATTAATATACGAACTGCTGATAATCCAAATGGTATTCCTTATTTCATATATTATGATTATGACTGGTGTATAAAAGCTGTATATCATAAAGTCAAAGGTCGAATACCGCAAAGTGTTTATTACAAATTCAAATTTGGTCACACAAGTAGTGCTTATGAAAATGGTGAAAAAACTATTGACAGAACACCTTTTGCAATGAAAGGTAAAACTGTTGATGAAATTGCAACCAATCGAAGACTTAATTGTTTCAATAAAATTCTTGCAATTTGTTTTAATCATCCTGACGAAGCTATTAAACTATATCGAAATAATCTTCCTAAACAAAATAATGCTTTATGATTGATAATAATATATTCATTAGTAGTGCTACATTAATTCCAGATATGTATAACGATTATAATATACAAAGTGATGACTTTGTAAGTCGTTTTCCTATTTGGGTTGCAAATGCTTTGGAAGAACTTAAATTTATTCAGGCTTATGCTAATGTAGAAAAAGATATTGAATTTGATGACCATCGTTGCCAATTACCGTGGGATTTCCGAGGTGTAATTGATGTCATTATAAATAATAAAAAAGCTGTTCTTAAAAATTCAGCTGAGTTTAACAAAGATACTATTACTGAAAAGGTAACAACTGTTCCGACATATACTTCTTATCCCGGTATTCCAAATGCAGACATAACAAGTCCCGGTGATAAAAATGATAGTTTTAATCATGCTTCTGTTGATAAAGAGCAACCTTATTATTACATTAGTAATAACTGGATTCATACTAACATTGATTATGGAACTATTCATTTAAGATATAGAGCTTTGCCTGTTGTTTATGACAGTATTATAAATATGGATGTTCCTCTTATTTATAATAATGGCCCTCTTAAAAAATATCTTAAACTTTATGTTCTCAAACAAATGTTATTAAGAGGTTATAAACATCCGGTTGTGAGTCTTACAGCAAACAATCCTTATACAAATCCTGCGATAGAACTCGATAGAATGAGAATACAAGTTCGAGTTTCTTGTAACAAATTTAGTAACGACCGTCGAGAGAATATTGCTACTATTCTTCGTACATTAGAATAATAGAAACTATGAAAGTTTTAGGTCTTGATTTAGATAATTCACCTCATATTGCACAAGATAAATCTTTACGATATGCTAAAAATATAACTATTGATAATAAAGGTCAAAGTTATTTTAATGAAAGAGGATTTGATTTCATAGGTAAATTAGATGATATTCTTGAAAATCATCCGACAAATCGGCATATCATTCCTTATATTTATAGTGATGCCGATAATCACAAATATAATATTATAGGTACAATTCCAACTAATGTTGGTGTTGTACTTTTTTGCGTTGTAGAACACTGGAATAATGCAGATAAATCTGATTTACAAACTAACGACGCTATTATATATCTTAATCTTGATGATAATAACCCAACTGTAAAACGTTGTTTGTATAGTACATCGGGTGCATTTGGATTCAGTATTGATAGACCAATTCATGGAGATTATATATATAATTATAAAGAAAATTTGATTGTTACATTTACTGAGGGAACTGATGAATCAGCAAATGAAACAAGAATTATTAATATGACTGACCCGTTTTATGATGGTAACAATGGAGATGATACTGCGATAGGATATGACATCACTGTTGATGAAGTTGATTCGTTTAATCTTATTCCAAATGTTACTTATCCTGAACTTCAATTAGAAGTTAAAGACGGTGGTAATCTTAAAACTGGTGCTTATCAAATAGCAATCAAATATCGTCTTGATGATGGTACTTATACAAACTATTCTCCTTTGAGTACATCACTTATTGTTTGTGGTAATTATGAAGAAGATTATGCGTTAGGTATCGAAATCAATAAGAATATTACTATTAGTTTTAGAAATAGTGGTATTAAATATAAACATTGTAGATTTGCTATTGTTTATATTACTGACGAAGCTCAATTATCATATGAAACAGATGATATTTCAATTAATGGTGTAAGTACTATTCATATTGTAAGTGATGTTTCATATTTATCTACTATAAGTCTTGATGATATTTTTATTAAAAATATATCATATATTCGAGATAACACTCTTGTTAATTTCAATAATAGACTTATTCGAGGTAATGTAAAAACTCTTGATTATAGTAAACTTGATAGTGAACTTAAAGAATTTACAAAGAACAATCTTGATGTTCAATTAAGTTGGAATCCAAGTTCTTCTTATATTAATAGTACTCGACGTTATTTTAAGAGTGGTGAAGTTTATGTTCTTTATGCTGGATATTATGATTATAAAGGTGACCTTGTAAATATACATCATATTCCTTGGAAAGCTAACAATTATGATGTTGAAGCTTATCCTGTAGGTTCTACTAATCAAAATGCTCATAAAATTCCTTATAAATCTGAAAGTATTAGTAAGATTATAAGTCCGAGTTGGAAGAGTTTACCTGATATTGATGCTGCTGAACAAGTAGATGAAATTGTTAAAACTGGTGTTGGTAGTGAAAAACCTACAATAGCTCGTAATCGTTATTTTACTTTATACGGAGTTTCGACTGGACATACAACAGTTAAAGCAAAAGGTCGTTCTTTAACAAAAGGTAAACTGAAATTACCAAGTCTTCCATTACCGTATACAACTGAAGATTCTGAAGGTGGAGTTAATCCTTCTGATTATCAAGTTGTAGTATTGGAGATAACAAGTGAGAGTACATCAAGTCAATTAATTGGTGTTGAATGTAATCCTACATTTGGTGGAAATAGTTTAATACCTGCTGGTATAAATTTAACTACAAAAGTTTATGATGCTACATCGGTAGTTAAACAAATTGATTCAGAAGAATCTGAAGTTGAAACTGGATATTATGAAATTTCTGAATCTAATCTTTTAGCATCGGATAGTAAATCTACATTTATTGGTAATACAATTAATACCAAAACTAATTTCGTAATTAATCTTGATGCAAAAGAAACTAAATATATTTTAATTGAAGCTCGATTAAGTGACAAAGTTGATGGTTCAACTGCTCCGACATTTAATTGGTTAACTCAATTATATTCTACTTCTTCTGAATGGAATCCTACTTATACATTAAGTCCTAATATTAATATTAAAGCTAATCTTGCTGGTAAAACAGACTTAATGAATAAATATATTAGTTCGATAGTTTATTTCTTTATTGAACATAATATTAATAACTCTAGAATTGTTACACAAGGTTTCGCAATGCGAGATACTGAAACTAACAATTTCGGTAAAAATCAAACTTATAAAAATCCTTTTGGTGGAGATAATGCAAGATTTTATACATTTGAATATCTCTATAATAAGATAAATAGTATTCGAGGTAAACTTAAACCTCTATACTTTGAAACTGATGTTCTTAAATTTGTTAAAAATGAAGAACTTGATGATGATATAAAAGTATTTCCAGCTAAATGGAAAGGTGAAGATTTTAATGGATTTGATACAAATCCTAATGAATCTGGAACTCGATTCTTAGATGCTGACATTAATAGTCTTACTATTGATACTTCTCGTGCAACTAAAGATGTTTCACTTGAATATATCAATGCTAATATTAGTTCTCAAAACAATATTGCTGGTGATAGTTATTATCGTATTGAAAAAGGTTTTGATGGATTTAATAAAGGTACAGATAATGAAGAATGGGCAAGAGGATATATTGCCGATTTAATTAATAATTCTGAAACACTTTATTCTGATGTTAATAATCAGAAACTTCAAATTGCATCTAATGTAATTAATATTAAAGGTTCTTCTGAAATAATAACTTCATTAGTTGGTGATACATTTATTGGATATATAACACTTCGAGCTACTGCTCCATCATCTGATTATCGTTATGGTGATGCTCAAGCAAAAGAATTAGACAGTAACGCCACTGTTTATCGTTGGATATTCACTGTTCCTCTTGAAAGTAAATTCAATATTCTTGCTCGATTTAGTGTTAATAACGTAGATAAATCTTTCAAATATCACGATAAACAGGGTAATGAATTACGCGAATTTTATCAATTAAGTTATCAAGTTGATAATTTCATAAATAGTAGTGTTGGTAAAGGTTATTCTCCTGTTTACAATGAGAATGGAATTGAAACATTTACTTATTTTGAAGAAATTCCCGGAACTCAAGACCATCCTTATCGTATAATTCGTAGTCAATTACAGAATGCTGAAAATGCTAATCTTAATTGGCGATTATTTAGAAGTGATGATTATAAAGATATGCCTTTTAATCGAGGTGAAATTATCGCATTAAAAACTGACAATAAAAATCTTTATATTCAACAAACATACGGTTTGCATTTATTGCAACTTCGTGATACACTTTCTAATACTGATGAAGGTACTTCGTATTTAGGTACAGCTGATATATTTAATATGGAACCTCAAGAGGTTACATATAGTCCCAGTGGTTATATAGGTTGTCAAAGTTATTTTGATACTCATGTTAATGTTATTGGTTATTTTGTTATTGATGCAGTTCATAGGCGTATCTTTAATATCAATGGAGATAAAGTAAGTAATATGACTGCGCTCAATGCTCTTAAGTGGTTTGACGGTAATCTTGTAAAAGATGTAGTTAATCCGTTTAAAAATAATGGTAGAATTTGGGCATTTAATGAAGATACTAATATCTTATATTTAGTCCAAAATGTTGATAATAAACAATTCACAATTAGTTTTAGTCCTATTGCTAATGCTTGGATTTCATTCCATGATTATAATCCCATCGTAGGTATTACCAATCGAAATGGATTATTCTGGTTTGATAAACATGGTATTTATGCAATATCTAAAAATAATTATGGTCGATTCTTAAAAGATGATAATGGTAATCAACTTATTAAAGAATCATATATTAAATTTATTCTTAATGATAATAATAGTTATAATAAGTTATTAAATAATATTGCTTGGAAAGACAGAGTTGATATTGTTAATAATCTGTTACCTACTATTAATGAATTTGAGAAAACTATTAATGCTATATTGGTTCATAATGATGACCAATGTACTGGTTATAAACTTGTTAAATTTAATGATATTTGGTATAATGGTACAACTGGTGTTAATAAAGTAAATCTTTGGAGATTTAATAATGTTAATGATATACACAAACAAATACCTTTTATGATTACTGATTTAGTTGTAGATGAATCTGCACTAAAACGTAAAGCTAAATGGTATGATATTAATAAATTCATTTGTCAATATGTTTATTGTATAATGAAGTTTAATAATAGTGATAATAACAGACTTTGGGAACTTATTGATGTTAATCCTGAATGGATTCTTGATAATCGTAATAATCAAAGATAATTTGTAACAACTTGTGCGGCTCGGCCTTCGGCCTCGCTCCCCGGTGGGGCAGGAGGTTGCACGCCCACTTGTCGTGTTACTCAAACTTTTAATGGTATGTCTAATCGTAAAGTTAATCCTGATAGTCTTCGTCAAGTTACTCGTTATATTAATGAGTATTCTCAACATATTTGGGATAACGAATTGACTGGTGATAAAGAATTTGTTCGTGTTAAAGAAAATAATAAACTTAAAACTGTTCGTTCACGTTCAAAAGATGGTAAATATTATTATCCTTATGCTTCATATGAAGGTGGTGCTAAAACTATTGGTCCCGGTTTTAAGTTAAATGATACTTCTGATTTTACTAAATCTGTTAAAGCGAAAGGTAAAGCAACAAGAAAACAAATTGATGCTGAATTGAATCGTCGTATGGCGAAAGCCTACAATGATGTTCGTGATATTTATTCTGAGAAATATGGTATTGATGATTTCAATACCTTACCTCAACCTATTGTTAATCTTATGTCTAATCTTGCATATCGAGTAGGTCGAACTGGTTTTAGACAATATAAGAAATTGTTAAAAGGTGCTAATGAACGTAATACAGATAGTATTATTAAAGAATATACTACTGGTAATAAAAGAAGAGATAAATCTGAATTAGAAATATTTAAAACTAATAGTTCTAATGATTATGATATGATTAGAAATAAATTATTTTCTAATTTTAATACTGATGATAATCCTGATAACTATGTTGAAGATATGAGTAAAACTAATCGTAAAAAATATAATTTCGGTGGTATTCGTTCTACACATGACGCTACCGCTGATTATTTAGGAATGGCTCGTAATTCCGGTAATAGTTTTTTCGGTAATGGTATGATTGATTTATTATATCATGGCGGAAAGAATGATGATACTGGAATCCCAGTTAAGAACTATGTAGATAAGTTGATTGCTAATGATAAACTTATTTATGCAAATATGCAGAACAAAATCAATAATGAAATTGTTACTGCTCGTGGAGTTGCTCGTTGTGGTGGTCTTGTAAGACGTAAGCGAAAAGATTTCGGTGGCGTTATGTCTGGTGATGCTTATCGTAGTATAATCGCTGGTAAAAACAATCGAGATTATTTTGAAAATGAAGGTGTTGGTATTAAACGAAAACATCTTAGTGATGTTTATGAATACGGCAACCTTGATTTGAATGCCCAAGGTATTGCAAAGGCAAATCAATTGATGGCTCGTGATTCAGCTATTTATGCTAATATGCAAAATAAGATTAATAATGAAGTTTTAACTTCTCGTGGTATTACTGCTAAATTCGGTGGACTTGTTGGAACTCCTCGTAGGAAATTTTATTGGGGTGGAACAAGTATTAATGACCCCGGTAGTGTTCAATGGGGTACACGAGTTCAAACCAATGATATTGACGAATCTAAATATAGTGCTGATGGCGAAGGTATCGTAGGTGGTAGCGCTTTAAGTGGAGCTGGAACTGGATTAGGAATTGGAGCTGCTGTTGGTGGAACAGCGGCGCTTGCTACTGGTGCAGCTGCTGGTTCTTGGCTTGGCCCTATCGGTGCTGGTATCGGCGCATTAATTGGTGGCATTGTTGGTCTGTTTACTGGACGTAAGAAAAAGCGTCAAGAAGAACGTCGTCGTCAAGAACTTTTAGCTGAACAAGCTGAAATGGAACGTCAGCAGACTTTGGGTAATATGCAAGATAAAGTTG